>Ga0193753_10003599_pt1 | contig 11385 bp, 11 predicted proteins | sample H1c2metaG_FD_144925 | JGI IMG/M metagenome (GOLD analysis project Ga0193753, IMG submission 144925) | Soil microbial communities from a riparian zone of the East river system, Colorado, United States - H1c2 | ecosystem: Environmental > Terrestrial > Soil > Riparian zone | place: USA: East... | reverse complement strand
ACGATCGCGAGCGGGCTGCAGCAGCCAGCTCACCCACTCCGCCGAATCCACGACCGGATGGGTGTTCGGCATGCAGCAGACCGAGGTAAACCCGCCGGCGGCAGCCGCCGCAGTTCCGCTCGCGATCGTTTCCTTGTAACCCTGTCCCGGTTCGCGCAGGTGAACGTGGATGTCAATGAATCCCGGCGCCACAATCAAACCCTTGGCATCGAACTTTTCATCAGCGCTCTCGCGGATGTGATTCGGCAAGGCAATTTCCCCGACCCGCCCGTCGCGCAGCAGAACATCCATCAGCGCATCGACGTTGCTGGCGGGATCGATGACGTGCCCGCCCCGAATCAACAGACTTTTCCCGGGCCGCTGATTCACGCGGCCCTCCCCGCGGCCTTCGCCAAAATTGCCATCCGGACCGGCACTCCGTTGCTGACTTCTTCGACGATCACCGACTGCGGGCAATCCGCCACTTCCCAGGTGAGTTCCAGCCCCCGAATGATCGGCCCAGGATGCATCAACAGCGCATCGCGTTTGGCAAGCCGCAGCCGTGGCATGGTCATCTGATACTCCGCCACGTAGTCTTCAAGGCTGATCTTGGTCCCGGCCAACCGCTCTTTTTGAACCCGCAGCACCATCACCACGTCGGCGCCGGCAACTGCTTCTTCTACGGTCCGGATCAGGTTCAGGCCGGGGGCCAGGGTGGACGCCAGTTCCGGCAGCAACCCGGCCGGCCCGCACAGAGTGATCTGCGCTCCGAACTTGCTGAGCAGATGGACGGCGGAGCGCGCCACGCGGCTGTGATAAATATCGCCCACGATGGTGACGCGCAGTCCGCGGAGCGTTTTCTTATGACGCAAAATTGTGTAAGTGTCGAGCAACGCCTGCGAAGGATGCTCGTGCATCCCATCGCCCGCGTTGACTACGGGAATATCGAGATGGGTCGCCATGAGCAGCGGCGCACCGGCATTGGGGTGACGGACCACGATTACATCCGCTCCCACGGCGCGCAGGGTGTAGGCCGTATCCAGCAGCGACTCCCCCTTTTCGATGCTCGATCCGCTGGAAAGAATCAGCGTCGTCATCGCACCCAGGGCCTTCGCGGCGATTTCAAACGAGCTGCGGGTGCGGGTCGAGGCTTCGTAGAAAAGCAACAGCACCCGCTTCCCCCGCAACAAGGGTCGAGGCTTCAGCGGATTCATGCGTCGGGCCAGCTTGAGCAGGCTGGTAATTTCCCCCGCTTCCATTCCCTCAATGCCGAGGAGTGAGCCGCGGGCAACTTTATTCATCTGTCACCGGATATCTCAAGCGTCCCAGCCGTCTTCTGTTCTCGGCACCCACCGTAAACTCCTGCCCCTCGCTGTCGGGGCGCAGCACCCGTCTTGCGGTCATGAACGCTACATCCTACGTGGGAGACGCAGTGCGGAGCAAACCGGCTCCGCCGGCAACCGACTCCCGTCGGGCTTGGCCCCGGGCACCTTCTGCGGTTCTTGCGGGCAGTGCCAGTCTGCCGCCGGGCGGCCTTTTACAAACGCCGGCTGCGCCGCAGCAGAGCCGCGGCGATCGCCCCCCCCAGGCTGGAGAGGACCAGAAAGAAAATCAGCATCATCACCAGCAGGACGATCACGATGAAAGTAAACCCTTCAGGAGTCTTCAGGTATTCCAGGAGTTGCTGCGTGCGCGGATCCGGATTGTGCATGATTTGCTCGCGGAGGGCCGCGATGATCTCAGCCCGGTTTTCTCCTCCGGAACGCACGCTGAAAATCGCAAAACCGCAAGGGATGGCCAAAAGAGCGGTTCCGAATATTCCGCTCAGAGCTCCGAGCAGGGCGCCGGTCCCGGCGGCAGGCTTGAAGAACGGATTTTTGCGACGGTAGAAGTAAACGGCAAGAAATCCGGAACTGACCATCGCCAAGGCAAACGCCTGCCGCAGAACGATGATGAGAAGCACTCCCAACAGCCCCGCCAGCGCCGCCGCCCGCAAGGCGTGAGCCCAATCAAAGCCCGCCAAACGGAGGGGGGCGGCCTGGTAGGGAGACAACCCCTCCGGCACGATTTCGACGGGCGCGAGAATTTCAGCGCTCGGAACCCGAATCTGCGGAGCATTGCATTGGCGGCAGAAAGGAATTCCATCTTCAACGCTGGCGCCGCACTGATAACAGGAGTGTTCCACTGTGTGTGAAGGTACAGGAGCAGCCTCGACAGAAGCAAGGAAAGCGAGACGGGGCGCGGTGACCCCTGACTCCGCCCAGAAACCTCGACTTGACCGCGCCATCAGCGCGATGGTTGGGTCGTGATGATGATCGCGCTTGCTGGGGTGGCGCCGCCCTTCGAGGTCACGCTCCAGCGCTGATCGGCATCGCCAGACGGCAAGGTCCCGATCCATGCAGCACGCCTGAAAAAATCTAGATCGAACCTTCCTTGCCGCGGACGTGGAAGTAGACCAAAGCAAAGCTCGATCCGTTGCTTGCGGGTTTGATGGCGACAATTCGCTGGTTATTTTCGGTGCCGACCTTCAGCTCGATATCTTTGCCGCTGTTGTCGCCGTCGCACTTGAGCTCTTTCGAATCCGACCAGTCACGGTCGTCGTCATCGACGTGGACATCGCCACCGTCGCCGCTGCTCCGGCACTCCAGCACCTTGCCGTATTTTTTCAGCTTGTCCCGATAGAAGGCCACGACTTTGGCGGGTGAATCGTCGGAATCATAGTGGGCAACCACCAGCTTGATTCCGAACGCCGAGCTGAAAAGGCCGAGGTTGGCGCTCTTGTTGTTTTCCTCGTCGTGCTTGAGGCGGGCGCCGGGATAGAGCGGCAGCCCGGTCTCGCGGGCGTCCCCGTCGTTTCCCATGTGCAGATTCGCCGCCGAACTTTGGATATCCAGGTGCTTGTCCGCTTCCTGGGCCTGGGCACTTCCGGCTGCGCCGATGGGCACACCGAACACGATTCCCAAAACCAGACTCGGGCCGAGCTTCGAGGCACCGCGGAAGATCGACCGGCACTTCGTCCCCAATCGAAACATGAGCCCCTCCTAAATCGACCCTTCTTTGCCCTTGGTATGCACATAGACCAGCGCAAAGCTCGAGCCCTTCGCCTGGGGCTGGATTTCAACGATGCGCTTCGGTACCCACTTTCAACTCAACGTTCTTGCCCTCGCCATTGCTCTCGCACTTGAGATCTTTGGAATCGTGAGAGTTACTGGAACGGTTAAACCCGTAATGACGGTCTTCGGTATGGCATTCGAGCACGCTGCCGAACTTCTTCAACTTGTCCTGATAAAAAGCGATCAGCTTGGCGGGCGCATCGTCCGATTCATATTCGACGGCCACCACCTTCAAGGAAAACCCGAAGCTGGAGATGTCGACATTGGCGCTTTTTTCGTCCCCGTCGTCGCGCTCTTTCTTCTTGGGACGCGCGCCGGGATAAACGGGAAGCCCGGTGTCACGCACGTCGGCCCCGTTGTTGACATGAATTCCGCCAAGCGGAGTATTGATGTCAACTTTCTTGTCCTCGCCGTTGTCACCCTTCTTCACGTTGACGCTGCAGCCCGGCAACACCAGAATCGCAGCGGCAGCCACCGCCAGCATCAGGCGCGGGTTACTGCCCCACAGGAGTGGAACTCGCATTTTGTGCTCCTCCGTTCACGGCTGGACGATTGATTCCGGCGCCCCGCTGGGCAATCTTCGGAATGCTAACCGGCAAGTGCCCGCGAAATGCTAATTCGCCAAACAGCGCCTTGCCCGCGCTCACTTCTGAAACGGCCGCATTCGAAAACGTACAAATATAGTTCTGGACCGCGGGAAAGTCCTGCGCCAGGTATGGATTGCCCATGGCCAGCACAACCGTTTTCTCGGCTGCCCGGTCGAGAATCTTCTGCAGCAACGCCCCGCTGGCGTCGGGGAGCGAGACCGAGTTGGTCAAACCACCGCTGTCCGCCTTCACCACCTTCCCCGCTGACGGAATCACAAACACGCCGGCGATCACCGCCTGCGCCTGATCCACGGCCTTCAGAACCCCTTCCGACATGGCCTCGGCGATGCGCGAATCCACGTAGATTACGTTGGCGTTCGGCACCCGGGCGTGGATCTGCTGCTGCAGCGCGCGCCCGGCCTCGGTGCGTACGTCGTCCGACATGACGACGGCAACGACGTGGTTCTGCACTTCATCTATTCTTTGGTACGGAAGACCGGCGGCAACGGTTCCCGCTTTTTTCAGGGGCAAAACCTTGCCATTGTCGCGAACCAGGGTGATGGCGTCGTCCGAAATTTGCTGGCCCACGGCCAGGTTCTCGGGCCTGCCGATGACCGTCGAGAGCGCATCCAGATCGACCAGCCGTTTTTTCTGCAGGCCGAGCGAGGCCTTTGCCTTCAATATCTTAAGGACGGAGGCGTCGATTTGCGCGGGCGCGATCTCACCGCTGCGCACCGCTGCCAGCATGGACTTATACGAAGCATCGAGATCGGCGGGAATGACCAGCAGGTCGTTGCCCGCCTTGAAGGCATCGACCGCCGCCCGGCCAATGTTGGCGGAGTAAAGCCGGGTCAAACCCGCCATGTCCAGGGCGTCGGTGACCACCAGTCCCTGGAACCCGAGTTGCTTCTTGAGCAGGTCGGTGACGATCGCGGGCGAAACCGAGGCCACATGATTGGGATCGGGGTCAAGCGCCGGAACCGTGACGTGGGCCACCATCACGGAGTCGACACCGGCTTCGATGGCCTTGCGAAAAGGCGGCAACTCTACCGCCTGCAACCTGGCGGCGTCTCCCGTGACCTGGGCCACGCTGAGATGGGAATCGGTCGCGGTGTCGCCATGACCGGGAAAATGCTTGACCGTCGTCATCATTCCGCTGGCCTGCGCACCGCGAATGTAGGCCACCACCAGATCGCCGACCTGCTGCGGATCCTCGCCGAAAGAACGCGTGTTGATGATGGGATTGGCCGGATTGGAATTGACGTCGGCGTCGGGGAAAAAATTCCAGTGGACACCAATCGCCCGAGACTCCTGAGCGGTAATGCGTCCGAAAGCTTCGGCGTATTCAAGCTTTCCCGCCGCCCCAAACGCCATCGCGTGGGGAAACTCGGTCCCGCCATGCAGGCGCATCGTGATGCCCCGTTCAAAGTCAGCCGCGATCAGCAGCGGCAGCTTGGAATCCTGCTGCAGCCGATTCAGCAATTCGGCGGCTTCGTAGGGCTGATTGCGGTAGAGAAAAGGCGGGTCCCAGGGCACCGTCATGGCGAACGAACCGACGTGGTAGCGGTCGATCTCGTCCCGCAGGTGCAGATACCCGGGGTTGTTGACATTCAGAAACTCGGCGCGCACCCAGACCATGAAAAGCTGCCCCACCTTTTCTTCCGGGGTGAGCTGCCGCAAGGTTTTCTCCGCCCACTTCTGGCCGGCACGATCAAGATGGATCGCGCCTGGAGTCGGCGATTTTTCTTTTTTCTTGTCCTTGGCGAACGCGGGGAGGATCAGGCAGAACAATAGAAACAACGCTGGGCCACATCTGAACATGAGCAGAAGATAGCACGAAGGTTGTCGGGTGTCAGGTCTGGATCTCAGTTTGTCCGGATGTCAGTTGGCTCGCCTGGAGCTCTCTGCGGCCCGGTCATCACGGAGACCGGGCGGTTTGCAGCCGGGCGAGGGATGCGGCGTGCCCGTTTTCGGATCTAGACGCCCGCTTCGGTCTCCGCGGCGGCAATCGCCTCCCCCTGAATCTTGGCATCGTCCCCGAATCCCGGCAGCCACCGAACCTCCGGATCTCTCCGAAACCAGGTCATCTGGCGCTTGGCATAGTTGCGATGAGCCTGTTGCGTCGCCTGCACCGCGCCCGCACGATCCACTTCGCCGCGAATCAGCTGCACCGCCTGCTTGTAGCCGAGGGAACTGAGCGCCCAAACGGAATCGCCGTATCTTTCGAGCAGGTGCCGAGTCTCTTCCACCAGTCCGGAGTCGAACATTTTCTGTGCCCGCAGATTAATCCGGCCGTAGAGCGCATCACGATCCGGATTGAGACCCATGCGCAGGATTCGAAAGCCGGTCAACGGGCTGCGCCCCTGCTTCCACATCTCGGAGATGGAATCAGGGGAAGCCACGCAGACTTCGATGGCGCGCACCAGTTTGGGCCCATCATTGGCATGAATTCTCTTCGCCGAGTCCGGATCCAGCCGCCGCAGGACGCGGTGGAGATAAGCCGGGCGCCTTTCCGCACTCTGCCGCAGCCTCTCCCGCAATGGCTCGGAACGCCCGGGGCCGGGGAAAAGACCTTCGAGCAACGCCCGCAGATATAAACCGGTCCCGCCCACAACGATCGGTACATTCCCTCTGCTCCGGATCTGTTCGAGCACTTCGCGGGCCCGGCGCGAGTAGTCTCCGGCCGTCATGTAGCCGGCAGGATCGACGCAACCGATCAGATGATGGGGCGCCTGGGCACGTTCGGCGGCACTGGGCTTGGCGGTACCAATTTCAAATTCTCGATACATGGCCACTGAATCGCAATTCACGATCTCTCCGTGAAAGCGCGCAGCCAAAGCCAGCGACAACGCAGTCTTCCCGCTGGCCGTGGGACCCACCACCACAATCAGCAGGGGCTCGGCGGACACGGTCAGCGCGCGCCCCCGGCGAAGTTGTGCCTGGAACGCCCAGCCGGGAGGATCAGAACAATTACCTCGACGATCCCCAGTCCGATGGCCTCGAGCCCAAGCCCCCTCGACTTCGGGAGCGCAGCCCCGGGGGAAGGCGAATTCAGTTCCGGCGGTCGAGCAGACGGCGACACGAAAACATTGTAGCGCCGCGGTACCTCCAGGCACAGTTCCGCGGCGCCCGGTGCCCAGCCGCCGCCTGAGACCCGCGAGAACAATTCCCGGCCAGTGCTAAACTACCCCTCGCCGTAGAACCTGTATGCCCATTCCCCCCGCCAATTCCAGCTCCCGGGTCCTTCGCTTCGGAGTTTTCGAAATGGATCGAACGGCGGGCGAGTTGCGCAAAATGGGCGTCAGGCTCCGGCTGCAGGAACAGCCTTTTCAAGTGCTGGCGCTCCTGCTCGAACGGGCCGGAGAGGTGGTCACGCGCGATGAACTCCGCGAAAAGCTGTGGCCTGCTGACACCTTTGTCGATTTTGATCACAGCCTCAATACCGCAATCAACAAAGTGCGCGAAGCCCTGGGCGATTCCGCCTCTAGCCCCCGCTATGTAGAGACCCTGGCGCGCCGCGGATATCGATTTCTGGGGACGGTCGCGCCGCTTGAACAATCCTCGACCCTTCATTCTGCGGCCCAGCCCCGATCCGCCGCCCCGGCCTCGTCCGACGATCCATCCGCCCTGCACCCCGGCCTCAACGTTCCCCAGCCTCCCCGGGGCGTGACGCGGGGCTTGTTCGGTTTGATCCAGGTCATGTATCTGACATTTTATTTGCTGGCCTTGCTCCATTGGGCCGGGATTGAAGCCATCGCCGGCATGTTTCTGCCGGGATGGAGCTCCTTCGGCGTGTCCGTTGCCGTGCTGGTCACGGGGTTGGTGGGAATCCCCTTGCGTTGTTATTTACTGTCGGCCGCCGCGTTTGATTACACCGGCCTGGCCCAGAGTTTCCAGCGGATTTTCCTGTTGATCCTGATTCTCGATCAGTTGTGGGCGTTGGCGCCGTTTCTGCTGGCGCCAAAGATCGGCTTCGCCGCAGCATTCGCGGCGACCGCCGCGCTTTTGTACGTGCCTTTCTCGGAGCGAACATTGTTGCGAATGGCGTATCCGGAAAGGCTTAAAAGTCCGATTTCCGCCGGGCCCTCAACCTCGAAATGACCCGGCGGCTGGGGCGGGCGCGGTCGATCGAGCCGGGCAGAATGCGGCCAGGACCTGGAACTTTGCTGGCAAACCGGGCGTATCATCACCGGCAAGCGTCTGTGTGTGTAAGCCGGGTAATGTTGGCCGCTGCCATCGAAGGAGTGCATCCATGCGAGGTATCGCGCTGACCGTGTTGGGCCTGGGTCTGGCCATTGCGCAGTTCGCCCACGCCGACGACTGGTCGAAGACCTACACCGTCGCCGCCAAGCCCAGTCTCCGGATCGAGACTTCCGACGGCAACATCCACGTCGACACCTGGGACCAGAACAGCATCGAGGCCAGGGTCACAACCGAGCATTACAAGATCGGCGCGGGCGGCATCAAAATAGCAGAACACCAGGATGGCGATACGGTCGAGTTGCAGGTCCGACTCCCGCACCAGAACCACTTTGGTTTCAACCGCAGCTACCGGGTCGATATCGACATCCACGTGCCGAGAGAAGGCCGCGTCAGTCTCCACACCGGTGACGGCTCCATCCGGCTGGCCAATTTCAAAGGCGAGATGGAACTGCAGAGCGGAGATGGCCGCCAGGACATCGATTCGGTCGACGGCTCCCTGCGCGCCCGGGCCGGCGACGGGCACATCCGCGCCAGCGGACGCTTTGACGGGCTGGAGATGACCACGGGTGACGGTCGCATCGAGGCTCGGGTCTTGTCCGGTTCAACCATCGCTTCGGGCTGGGAACTGCGCGCCGGAGATGGCAGCATCACGCTGCAGTTGCCGGATAAGTTCACCGCCGACATCGACCTCCGCACCGGTGACGGCCACATCACGACCGACGTCCCCATGTCCGTCGAGGGGAGTCTCGACAAGAAAGATGTGCGGGGAAAATTGAATGGCGGGGGGAACCCGCTGACCATCCGCACCGGAGATGGCTCGATCCGGCTGGAGAAATCCTAGAGAAGCACCCTACTGCATCTCGTTCTTGTCAGGGTTGTAGTAAAAGGTAAACCGTAAAGCCAGGTATTGCCCGCCGAACTCGGTCGGCAACGGCGGAAAAGGATTCGACGCGGTAATGCCACCGTAGGCAGCCCGATCCAGAGCTACGTCGCCTGAAGTGGGATCCACGTAGCGCATGCCAGCCACTTTGCCATCCTTCAGAATGGCAAACTCGATCGAGACTTTTCCCTTCTTCATCAGGGGAGCTCGCGCCGACTCGGGGATCAGGTTGTACCAGTTCATTTTGACTTGGTGAACCACGCGCTGCAGGTAGGGGCCAAAATCGACCCCCATGGTGTCACTGAGAACATCGAGCGGCCCCACGGCGGCGGTTGCTTTGCGGCCCGGGCCTAGGCCGTAGTTCCCCGCGTCCCCGCTGTCGGCGCCGTAGCCGCCACGATTCGCGGCAGCGGCACGCGTAGCCTGCTCAATCGCAGAGCCGGCAGACATGGGGCTGGTATTAAAACTGGGCTTGGGCTGCTCAACCGGCGGAGACTGCAGCTTGGCGACCGTCTGCTGGTCCGGCGGTTTTGGCGGAGCTGCCTGCTGCTGCGGAGGTTCTGCCTGTTCTGCCCGCTGCGGAGCGGGCGCAGGCTGCTGCACCGGGGGCGCGGTGGGTCCAGGACGGGACGGGCGGCCGGCGTCCAATATTTTTTTCAGGTCGTCGTGATTCACCTGCGGGGCCCGGGAACTGGCGGTGCGGTCCTTGTCGGAAATGATCTTTGTGTCGGGACGCTTGGTGAGCTTCTGCTCATCCGATGGCAATTCGAGATAGGTAAGGTCCTTGTCCTTCTCGTTGGGATTCATCTTTATGTACGCCCGCTGCGGGATCAATCCGGCAATCCGCTGTGAATTCACCAGAAGGAGTACAAACACCAGATGGACAACTACCGAAATCCAGAAGGCCTCGCGCTTGCGCGAATGGGTAAGCTCGTCCTGGAGCTTGACCAGTAAAGCGGGAGCGCCATAGCTGCCGGTGTAGGCAACTTCCCAGTGCTCGGCATCATACAAGTCCCCGGCCAGCGGACGTGGAGGCGGCGGAGTGGACGCGGGATTGACAGGCGGGATTTGGGTGGTTGACATTAAACCGGCGGCTCTAGGTTAGACACGACCAACCGGCCTTTAGTTGCTGAAACGCTTAACCTTATCTTGCGGTTGAACCAAAGGCGAAAGCGCTGTTGCGCAAGCGGCCGGCGCTCATATCCAACCATCCCATTGTCGCATCTTTCAAGAAAATCTGCGAAGACCTGAAGGTACAAGTACTTACGCGGCGCACCTCGGTCGTCAAGCAAAGATTACATGGGATTGGCGCGAATGAATGTCAAGAAGTGTAAAAATAGGGAGCAGCGCAGAGATCTGCACCCGGACCCTGCCGGGGGTCATTGCCGATGCGGCGCACTTCGGCCAGGCCAGGAATCCGGCGCCAGCCAGAATCATCCCCGAGTTCCGAGTCCCTCCAGATTCACTTTCTTGCCGTGTCCTGCGATCGCGGCCACGATGTCAAGCGCCACTTCCAAGGCGCTCCGCCCTTGCTCCAGTGAAACCACCGGCTTGGAGCGCTCTCGCACCGCCGCCAGAAACGATTGAAGTTCTGCATGCAGCGGCTCAGCCGCCACCGTCGGCGGTTTGGTGATACCGATCTGCGGATTCACCGAAGGAACTCCGGCCCCATCCCCGCCCACGCTGAAGACGGTCACATCCTGCCTCCCGTAGTCGAGCGACACATACTGGCGGGGCTGAAAGAAACGCAGCTTGCGCACGCGTTCGGTCGACACCCGGCTGGCAGTAAAGTTGGCCACGCATCCCGAGCGAAACTGCAGACGCACATTGGCAATGTCCACCTTGGGCGAAAGAATGGGCAGCCCGACGGCACGGATCTCCGTAACTGGAGAATTTACGAACGACAGCACGATATCGAGATCATGAATCATCAGGTCAAGGACAACGTCGACATCGAGCGACCGCGGCGTAAATACACTCAAGCGATGAACTTCGAAAAACATGGGATGAGTGATCAGGGGAAGCGTGGCCCTCACGGCGGAGTTAAACCGCTCCAAATGACCCACCTGGCCGATGCGCTCCAGCCGGAGTGCCAGCGCGATCAATTCGTCCGCCTCAGCCAGCGAGGCTGCCAGCGGCTTCTCGATCAGGACATCGATGCCCGCCTCCATCAGCAGGCGTGCCACCGGAAGATGGTGGACCGTCGGCACCGCCACCGAAGCAGCCTGAACTTCACTGTGAGTGCTGATCAGTTGCTCGACCGACCCAAAACCGCGGCATCCGAACTCGCGCCCCACGGCATCGGCTTTGGAAACGTCGGCGTCCACCACGCCGACCAGCCGCACCGCATCGCCCTGCTGGGCGAGCTGTTGATAGACGCGGGCGTGGTTCCGCCCAAATGCGCCCACGCCGATCACCGCAACATTTATGAAATCATTGGAGGACAGTTTTATTTCCCAGTCGGTGAATTGCAGACCACCTCGGATTTAATCACAAACCGCAATCAAGCACGAAAACACCCGCCCCGAAGTCGTCCCCGAGATCCCGCGCTTTCCGGCCGCGAACCCTGCCGTGGGGGCCGCGAATCCCCGTATCCTCGGCGCTTGATTGTTCCTCCGGACGC
>Ga0193753_10003598_pt1 | contig 11386 bp, 8 predicted proteins | sample H1c2metaG_FD_144925 | JGI IMG/M metagenome (GOLD analysis project Ga0193753, IMG submission 144925) | Soil microbial communities from a riparian zone of the East river system, Colorado, United States - H1c2 | ecosystem: Environmental > Terrestrial > Soil > Riparian zone | place: USA: East River... | reverse complement strand
TATCTGTGTACGGTCTGCGTGAGCAGTTTGTGTAACCCTTTGCACTGGAAGTAGAAGATTCTGATTCTGTCTGCGTCCCGTCTGCGTTGGCAGTCTGTGTCCGGTCTGCGTTGAAGCGGGCGTCTTGATCTGTCTGCGTCCGGTCCGGGTTGCGATCCACCCTGTTGGCGCGGGGAAGTCTGATTGTCTGTGTCCGGTCTGCGTTGGCAGCCTGTGTAACTCCTTGCACTGGAAGCAGAAGATTTTGATTCTGTCTGCGTCCCGTCTGCGTTGGAGTGGTGGTCGCGATCTGTCTGCTTCCGGTCAACGTTGGCAGCACGGAGCGGCGCGGTTGCTCGCGCTCACCTCGCCAAACAGCAAGGGCACCGCGGCAAGGGAAACCCTGCGGCGGTGGCGCGACGGCGCGTTGCGAGCACCGCGAGAAAGAGTATAATTCACCTTTTGTTCTCATGCAAGATCTAGTTCGCATCAGCTCGGCTTTTCTTGAAGCAGACGTCGCCGCCGGTCAGAGGCCTGAGACGGCCACCGGCAGCTTGAGCTCGGAGAAGAGCCAGCTGCGAAAGGCTTTCACCGCCTCGCGGTCGCTGCGATCGGCGGGATAGACGAGATAATAGGCGAAGGGCTCATGGACCTCCGCGGCGTCCAGTCGCACTAGGCGTCCGCTCGCGAGATCGGCTTCGACCAACACGGCCGGCGCCAGCGCGACGCCGAGCCCACCGGCAGCGGCTTCGATGGCGAGCGCGCTCTGGTCGAAATGCGAGCCTTTGCGCCAGTCGACGGCGTCGATGCCGGCGGCGATTAGCCACATCTTCCAGCCGGGCAGGGCTTCGCTCTCATCGGTGCTGTCATCATGCAACAGCGTGGCGGCAGCCAGGATTTCCGCGGTCGAGAGCGCCTTGCCGCTCGTCGCGAGCAGGTCGGGGCTGCAGACCGGAAAAACCGTCTCGCGCAACAACAACTCGGTCTCCAGCCCGGGATAGTCGCCCCGGCCGTAACGGATGCCGATATCGGCCTCGCTGCGCTCGAAATCCGCGAGCTCGACCGTTGCCTTCAGGCTCACCTCGATCTCGGAATTGGCGGCGAGGAACTTGCTCAGCCGCGGCAGCAGCCACTTGGTTGCAAAGGAGGGCGCGGCCGAGACCGTCAGCATAGAGCCGCCATGGGCGGATTCATTCAAGGCGGCGAAGGAGTCCTGCAGCCGCTGGAAGGCGGTGGCGATGTCGGGCAGGACGCGCTGGCCGGAAGCCGTCAGGCTGAGGCCGCGCGCGGTGCGCTCGAACAGCTTCAGCCCGATCTCATCCTCGAGCTGGCGAACCTGAAGGCTGACCGCGGAGGGGGTGACGTGCAATTCGCTGGCCGCCTTGACGAAACTCCCATGCCGGGCGGCGGTCCAGAACACCCTCAACCCGTTGAGGGAGGGCAGCCGTTGCGATCGTGGAGCCATAAGGAAGCCTCGCGCCTCTCGTAAGTCCCTCTCGTTGTCACCAGTAGGGCCGAACTATGCAAGCAAGGCCAGCTTATGGGGTCCGCAAGTTGTCCGCGTTTCACGGCTGGATTGCGTCCGACTAGCCTTGGAGGCGTGCTGACAAGAGGGCGATCATGAGCGCAATCGACGCGATCCAAGAAGAAATCCGGTCGGAAGGTTCCGGCCAGAGCGGTGCGGTGGCGCGTCTCGCGCGCATGGATTGGCCGACGCTCGCACTGGCCGTCGTCGTCTACGGCGCTTTCGGGCTGCTGACCTGGTTTGCGCGGGATCTATCCTGGTGGGTGATCCTGCCGCTCGGCGCCGTCATCGTCTGCCTGCAAAGCTCGTTGCAGCATGAGGCGGTGCATGGCTATCCGACACCGTGGCGCTGGGTGAATTATGCGATCGCCGCCCCCGCGCTTTGGCTGTGGCGGCCCTATGGCATCAACCGGCGCAGCCACTTGCAGCACCACATCGACGAGAACCTGACCGATCCGCGGCTCGATCCGGAATCGAACTATCTCTCGCCCCAGGCCTGGGCGGAGATGTCCCTGGCGCATCGCACCGTGCGGCGCCTGATGGCGACGTTGCTCGGCCGCATCGCGATCGGCCCGCTCTATTACGCGGCACAGGCGCTGGGCGATCTCGCTCTGGCCGGCGGTCGTGGCGATCTCGACCTGCTGAAGCATTGGGCGATTCATGCCGTCGTCTTGGCCGCGCTGCTGTGGTGGGTGACCCAGGTCTGCGGGATTTCCTTCGGCGAATACCTCGTGCTCTTCGCCTGGCCGGGAACCGGTCTGGCGCTGATTCGCTCCTTCGCCGAGCATCGCGCGGCGCCCGACGTCGCCGCGCGCAGCGCGACGGTCGAGGCCGGATGGTTCATGCGCTTTCTATTTCTCAACAACAATCTGCACGCTTTGCACCACGCCGATCCGCGCGCGCCTTGGCACCAACGCCCGGTGACCTATCGGCGACATCGCGCGGAGATCCTCGGGCGCTCCCGCTACCATTTGGTCTCAGGGTACCTCTACCTGTTCCGCAACCATCTGCTCGATGCGAAGGAGCCGCTGCTGCATCCTGCCGCCACCCGCATCCGCGGCGTGGCCGAAAAAGCGGAGGCTCGGGAAGGCAGTCTGGCGACAGCCTGAGTGATGTGGTGAATATCCCGCGCATTGCGGTCGTCGGCGGCGGATTCGCCGGCGCGGCCTTTGCGATCCATCTGATCCGCGCCAACGGCGAACGGCCGGTTGCGATCGACATCTATGAGCCGCGGCTCCTGCTGGGTGCGGGGCTTGCCTATTCCAGCGAGGATCCGGCCCATCGCATCAACGTCGCCGCTGCGCGGATGGCGGTCTTCTCTGAGGATCCCACCCATTTCGACCGCTGGTTCCGCGAGACCGGCGAGGCTGCCGCCGATCCGGAGGCCGCGCTGGAAGACGGCCGCGCCTATCCGCGTCGCGCTGCTTTCGGGCGATACATGGACCAATTGCTGCGCACGGCGGCGCGCGCTTTTCCGAACGTCCGCTTTCGCCATCTGCGCAACAAGGTCACCGACGTCCAGCGACATGGCGATGCCTATCGGCTGACGACCGAAGCCGGCGATCAAAGTGTCGCCGACCTGGTCGTGCTGTCGCCGGGCCATCCTGCGCCGCCGCGACTCCGCTGGGCGAGTGTCGAAGCGGCCGGCGCGCCGCGCTTCGTTGCCGACCCCTGGCGTCCGGCGGCGCTGCAGAAAATTCGGCCGAACGATGAAGTGCTGATCATCGGCACCGGCCTCACCATGGCCGACGTCGTGGCGTCGCTGCGCCTGCAGGGCCATGTCGGACAAATCACCGCGGTCTCACGGCGTGGCCTTACGCCCAGACCCCGCACGGTCTTGCCGGTCGAGGCCTTCGGCAGTTTCAACCAGCCGCCGACCGAATCCGCGGCGATCCTTCTCTCCCGCGTGCGCGTGGCGGTGCGCGCCGCCGCCCAGGAAGGCAAGCCCTGGGAATGCGTGGTCGATGCCTTGCGTCAGCAAGGCACCGCGGTCTGGCAGGGATTGTCGCCGGCCAGCCGGCAACGCTTCTTGCGCCACCTCCGCGCCTGGTGGGATGTGCACCGCTATCAGATCGCGCCGCAGCTTGACCGCGTGCTGGTGGGCGATCAGCGCCGCGGCCGGCTGAAGCTCGTCAAGGCCGACATCAGCGCGATCGCGACCTATCAAGGCTCGTTTCACGTATCGCTATGCCTGCGCGGCAAGCAGCGATACCCCGAACTGGAGCGGTTCTTCGATGCCGTGGTGAATTGCACAGGCCCGGATCATGGAACGGTGGTTCAATCCAACCCGGTGCTGCGCGCGTTGTCAGCCAGCGGGTTGCTGCGCGCGGATCCGCTAGGGCTAGGAGTCGACGTCGATCGGTATGCGCGGACCATTGCCGTTGACGGTACGCCGTCGCGCAGTCTGTTCGTCGCGGGTCCGTTGGCGCGCGGCTATTTCGGCGAGCTCATGGGGCTGCCTCAGGTCTCGCTGCAGCCGGAGCGGTTGGCCGGATACATCGCGGAGTTGCTGCGGAACTTCGAAAACCAGACGCTGGACGTCGCGATCTGAGCTTCAGGCCGCGGCGCCGTCGCGCTCCGCGAGTGTCGGATAGTCGGTGAAGCCGCTGGCATCGCCGCCGTAATAGGTTTTCCGGTCCGGCGCATTCAATGCCGCGCGGCGCTTCAGCCGTTCCGGAAGATCGGGATTGGCGAGGAAGGCAGCGCCGAAGGCGATCAGATCGGCGTTGCCCTTCACGATCGCGGCTTCGGCACGCTCGCGATCGTAGCCTTCGTTCAGGACCAGCGGGCCCTGGAACCGGCGGCGGATGATGGGTGCCAGATGGCGCTCGGCATCGCGCTCGCCGAAATCCGCCGGCTCCACCAGGTGCAGGCAGGCGAGGCCGAAACGGTCGAGCTCCTTCACCGCATGCAGGAAGAGCGCGGGCGGATCGGAATCCCGCATGTCGTTGAAGTCGAGCCAGGGCGAGAGACGCACGCCGACCGCATCGGCCGACCAGTTGGCCACCACGGCTTCGGTGACCTCCAGAAGGAAGCGCGTGCGGTTGGCGATCGATCCGCCATAGCGATCGCCGCGTTGGTTGGACCCGTCGCGCAGGAACTGATCGATCAGGTAGCCGCTCGCGGCATGAATCTCGACGCCGTCGAAGCCGGCATCGCGGGCATTCCGGGTCGCCGCGGCGAAGTCATCGACGACACGCCGTACCTCTGTTGTCTCCAGCGCACGCGGTGCGACGTATGGGATCATTCCTTGCGCGGTGAAGGCCCTGCCGGCGGGCGCGATCGGCGAAGGGCCGACCGGCAGCGCGCCATCCGGCTGCAAGGTCGGATGCGCGGCGCGTCCGGCGTGCCAGAGTTGAAGAATGATTCGTCCGCCGGCGGCATGGACCCGATCGGTCACCAATCGCCAAGCCGCGATCTGCGCCGTGTCATGGATGCCCGGCGTGCCGGGATAGCCGACGGCCTCGTGCGAGATCTGGCTCGCTTCGGTGACGATCAGGCCGGCGCTCGCGCGCTGCTCATAATACTGCGCGATCAACGGCGTCGCCCGGCCGCCGACCGCGCGGTTGCGGGTCATCGGCGCCATGACGATGCGGTTGGCGAGGCGGCTCGGCCCGAGATCGAACGGCCGGAACAAAGGCATGATCTAATCCACGAGAATACCTGCTGCCTTTAACTAATCGTGCGGTCCCCAGCCTCGCGAGCGAGATTTCTTCGTGCCTCCGGCGAGCATTCCTCGGCGGGGAGTTCTGCTCGCAGCGGCGACCAGTTTTCCTAGTTTGTCTGCCGATCCGGCCGCAATTACAGCTTTGCCATGGGTCTCGTTCTGCCGACCACGCAATTGCCAAATCTGGATCTGCGCCGGCTGGAGCAGGGCGGCGCGCAGCGCGCGGCCTTCCTGGCGGATCTGCGCGAGACCGTCCACACGCTCGGCTTCTTCTATCTCAGCGGTCATGGGATCGAATCCGGTCTGATCGAGGAGGTGCTGGCACTCAGTCGGCGCTTCTTCACGCTGCCGGAATCCGAGAAGCTCTCGATCGCCATGGTGAACTCACCGCATTTCCGCGGCTATAACCGCGCCGGATTGGAGCACACGCGGGGCCGTCCGGACTGGCGGGAGCAGGTCGACATCGGCGCGGAGCTGAAGCCCTGGCCGCTGGATCCCGGCCTGCCGGCCTGGACCCGGCTGCAGGGACCCAACCAATGGCCGGCGGCGCTCCCGGAGCTTCAACCCACGCTGCTGCGCTATCAGGGGGAGGTGACCGCGCTCGGCATCCGCATCACGCGCGCGCTCGCACTGGCCTTGGGCCAGGCGGAGAATGTGTTCGAGCCGATCTACACGCCGGCGCCCAATCAACTGTTGAAGATCATTCGCTATCCCGGCCGTGACGCGGCGGCCGGCAACCAGGGCGTCGGCGAGCATAAGGACAGTGGTTTCGTGACCGTCCTGCTGCAAGACATTGCCGCCGGCTTGCAGGTCGAAGGGCCGAACGGTTGGATCGATGCCAAGCCGGTGCCCGGCACTTTCGTGGTCAATGTCGGCGAGCTGCTGGAGATGGCGTCGAACGGTTATCTCCGCGCCAATGTGCATCGTGTCGTCTCGCCGCCGGCCGATGCGGATCGGATCTCGGTCGCCTTCTTCCTCGGTGCACGCCTGGACTCGACCGTGCCGGTGTTGCAATTGCCGCCGGACCTAGCAGCCGAGGCGCGCGGGCTCACCCAGGATCCGCTCAATCCATTGTTCCGCGATGTCGCGAAGAACTATCTGAAGAGCCGCCTGCGCTCGCATCCCGACGTGGCGCGCCGCCACCACGCCGATCTGCTAGATCCCAAGGATCGCGAGGGTCCGCTGGCCACAGCTTCCGCCTACTGACACAAAACCGCCGAGACAGAGGAGCCTCGCCCATGACGACCGAGAGCAAGAACTTTGAAACCCTCGCGCTGCATGGCGGCCGCTATCGCGCAGACCCGACTTCCGGCGCCGTCGCGGTGCCGCTCTATCAGACCGCGTCCTATCAGTTCCAGGACACCGATCATGCTTCGCGCCTTTTCGCGCTGGAGGAGGTCGGCAACATCTACACCCGGGTGCAGAACCCGACCCAGGCGGTCTTCGAGGAGCGTATCGCGGCGCTGGAAGGCGGCGTTGCCGCTCTGGCCGTGGCGTCGGGCCAGGCGGCTTCCGCCTATTCTGTGCTGAACCTTGCCGAGGCAGGGGACAACATCGTCTCCTCGACCGACCTCTATGGCGGCACGGTCACGCTGTTCTCGCAGACCTTGAAGCAGTTCGGGATCGAGGTGCGCTTCGTCGATCCGGCCGATCCGGAGAACTTCCGCCGCGCGACCGACAACCGCACCAAGGCCTATTACGCCGAGACCCTGCCCAATCCGAAGCTCCACGTTCTCCCGATCCAGGAAATCGCGGATATCGGTCGCGCGATCGGCGTGCCTTTGATCGTCGACAACACGGCCGCACCGCTGATCGCGCGGCCGTTCGAGCATGGCGCCGCCGTGGTGGTGCATTCGGCCACCAAGTATATTGGCGGACACGGCACCAGCATCGGCGGCGTGCTGATCGACGGCGGCAATTTCCCCTGGGAGAAGCATGCCAAGCGCTTTCCGCTGCTGACCCAGCCGGACGCGGCCTATCACGGCGCGATCTGGACCGAGGCGAAGGCGTTCGGGCCGATCGCCTATATTCTGCGCGCCCGGGTGAAGCTGCTGCGCGACATCGGCGCCGCGGTCGCACCGTTCAACGCCTGGCAGTTCCTGCAGGGGCTGGAGACCCTGCCGCTTCGGGTGAAGCAGCACAATGAGAACGCCATCAAGGTGGCGAAGTATCTCTCGAAGCACCGCCAGGTCGATGAAGTCATCTTCCCCGGCCTGCAGACCGGCAAGCTGAAGAAGCGCGCCGACAAGTATCTGAAGGGCGGATACGGCGCCCTGGTCGGCTTCGAGCTCAAAGGCGGGGTCGATGCGGGACGGCGCTTCATCGATGCGCTGAAGCTGCTCTATCACGTCGCCAATATCGGCGATGCGCGGTCCCTGGCGATCCATCCGGCCTCGACCACGCATCAGCAGCTCTCGTCCAAGGAGCAACTCGCCGCCGGCGTAACCCCGGGCTATATCCGCTTGTCGGTCGGCATCGAGCATGCCGACGACATCATCGGCGATATCGGCCAGGCGCTGGACACGGCCGGCAAGGTGCGCACGCTTGCGCCGAAGCGGCTGGCGAAGGCGGCCGAATAATGACGCGGCCGATTCACTTCAACGCCTTCGAGATGAATTGCGTGGCGCATCAGTCGCCCGGTCTCTGGGCGCATCCGCGCGACCGCTCCTGGCAGTACAAGGACCTGGACTACTGGACCGATCTTGCCAAGATCCTGGAGAAGGGGATTTTCGACGGAATCTTCATCGCCGACGTGATCGGCTATTACGATGTCTATAAGGGCAACAACCATCACGCTTTGCGCGAGGCGGCGCAGATTCCGGTCAACGATCCGCTGCAGCTCGCGGCCCCGATCGCGATGGCGACCGAGCATCTTGGGATCGGCATCACCGCCTCTACGTCCTTCGAGCATCCGTACACGTTCGCGCGCCGGCTTTCGACCGCCGATCACCACACCAAGGGCCGGGTCGGCTGGAACATCGTCACCTCTTATCTCGAAAGCGGCGCGGCCAATATCAGCCAGGGCGGCTTGCGTCGACATGACAACCGCTATGAGGTGGCCGAGGAATACATGGAGGTCCTCTACAAGCTCTGGGAGGGGAGCTGGGAGGAGGGCGCCGTTGTCCGCGACCGCGAGAAGCGGATCTTCGCCCATCCGGAGAAGGTGCATGAGATCGGTCATAAAGGTCGCTTCTTCGAAGTGCCCGGCTATCACCTGAGCGAGCCTTCGCCGCAGCGTACCCCCTTGCTCTATCAGGCCGGCGCGTCAGGGCCGGGCAAGACCTTCGCCGCCCGCCACGCGGAATGCATCTTCGTCGCCGCGCCCACCAAGGCGACCTTGAAGGCCTATGTCAGCGACATCCGCGAGCGGATCGCCGCCAACGGGCGCGATCCCAAGAAGGTGCGGATCTACAATCTGGTGACCGTGATCGTCGATGAGACCGACGCCAAGGCCCAGGCCAAGTTCCAGGACTACCAGAGCTACACCTCTTATGACGGCGCGCTGGTCTTCATGTCGGGCTGGAGCGGGGTCGATTTCGGCCAATACGCACCCAACGACCCTGTGCGCAAGGTCGAGACCAATGCCGTCGTCTCGATGATCGAGCATCTGACCGATGGCAGCCGTTCCTGGACCATCGACCAGCTGGCGCAATGGGGCGGGATCGGCGGGTTGGGTCCGGTCTTCGTCGGCTCGCCTGCGACCGTCGCCGATATTCTGCAGGAATGGGTCGAGGATACCGATGTCGACGGCTTTAACCTCGCTTATGCGCTCGCGCACGAGACCTTTGCCGATGTGGTTGGCTATCTCGTGCCGGAGCTGCAAAGCCGCGGCGTCTATCCCACGGCCTACAAGCCCGGGACCTTGCGCGAGAAGCTGTTCGGCGAGGGCACCTATCTGCCGCGGAGCCATCCCGCGAACGACTACCGAGATATCGAAGCTGTGAAACGCGCCCAGCGCGTCGCCGGCGCCGCCGAATAGTTTATCAGAGGAGCAGACCATGTCCGTCGCCGCCCAGAGCAAGCCCGCCGTCAAGCCGGTGCTCCGTGTCAATTCGCCGGAGCCGGTGGCGCCGTTCCCGCGTGCAGCCCGGCCCGCTCATGTGATCCGCGGCGATGCCGAAGCGATCGAGATCGCGCACAAACTGGCCGCGGATTTCGCCAAGGACGCGGCTCTGCGCGACCGCGAGGCGTTGCTACCGGTCGAGGAGATCGAGGCTTTCTCGCAGAGCGGCCTCTGGGGCATCCGCGTGCCGAAGCAGTACGGCGGCGCCGAGCTCTCTTATGTGACCGTGACCGAGGTCTTCAAGATCATCAGCGCCGCCGACCCGTCGCTCGGCCAAATTCCGCAGAACCATTTCGGCGTGGTCGAGCACACCGCGCTCGACGGTGACGAGGATCTGAAGAAGCAGCTGTTCGGCGGCAAGAATGTCGGCGTGCTGCAGACCACCTTCCGCGAGGAGGGCAAGGATGTCGTCATCAACGGCACCAAGTTCTATTCGACCGGTGCCATCCTGGCGCATATCGTCCCGGTCGCCGTGGCCGACGGCGAGGGGAGGCCGTTCATCGCCTTCGTCGATCGCAATGCCGACGGACTGGAAGTGATCAACGACTGGTCGAGCTTTGGCCAGCGCACCACGGCTTCCGGCACGGTGAAGCTGACCGAGGTGCGCATTCCGAAGTCGCGCCTTGTGCCGGCGCACCAGGCCTTCGCCCGGCCGACCGCCGCCGGTCCGATCTCGCAGATCATCCAGGCGGCGATCGATGCCGGCATCGCCAAGGGCACCATCGCCGACACGATCGATTTCATCCGCAAGCACGCGCGCCCCTGGCTGGACAGCGGCCAGGACAAGGCCTCGGAAGACCACTTCACCATTGCCGCAATCGGTGATCTCGAGATCAAGCTGCATGCCGCCGAAGCCATTCTGGAGCGCGCCGCGCGCTTGACCGATGCGGCGATCGCCGATCCCAACGAGGAGACGGTGGCGGAAGCGGCGATCGCCGTTGCGGAATCAAAGGTGCTGACGACGGAAGTCGCCATTCTCGCCGCCAACAAGCTGTTCGAACTGGGCGGCACCCGCTCGACTTTGGCGGTCCATGGCCTCGACCGGCATTGGCGCAATGCGCGCACCCACACCCTGCACGATCCGGTGCGCTGGAAATTCTTCCATGTCGGCAATTACTATCTGAACGGCGTCAAGCCGGCGCGGCATCTCTGGTTGTAAGGGCGGATCATGAGCACGCTCGAACGCCGTCAGCACCAGGCCCACGCGCCGCAATTCTCCCGGCCGGCCCCGCACATCCCGCCGCGCCGCGAGGCCGCGGTCCGCATCAAGGACGATGCCGAGGCGATCCTGATCGCCCGCAATCTGGCGGCGCAGTTCCGGGAAGGCGCCGTGGAGCGCGACCGCGAAAGGCGCCTCCCGATCGCGGAGATCGACCAGTTCTCCCAGAGCGGCCTCTGGGGAATCACCATCCCGAAGAAATATGGCGGGGCCGGCGTCTCCAACGTGACCCTGGCCGAGGTGACGGCGATCATCTCCGAGGCCGATGCCAGTCTCGGCCAGATCCCGCAGAACCACTTCTATATGGTGGAGTCGCTGCGGCTGTCCGGAAGCGAGGCGCAGAAGAAGCGTTACTTCCAGCGTGTGCTGGACGGCGACCGGCTCGGCAATGCCTTTGTCGAGATCGGGACGCGGACGCCGGTCGAGTTCAAGACCCGCCTCACGCCGAACGGCGAGGGCTATCTGCTCAGCGGCCAGAAATTCTATTCGACCGGCTCGCTCTTTGCGCATCTCATCCTGGTGGTCGCGCTGAACGAGCAGGATCGCACGCATGTCGTCTTCCTGGAGCGCGCGACTCCGGGCTTGCAGATCGTCGATGATTGGGCCGGCTTCGGCCAGCGCACCACCGGCAGCGGCACGACGACCTTCGATGCGATTCCGGTCGGGAAAGACCAGGTCATCCCGCATCAGGACGTGTTCGATCGCCCGACGCCTATGGGGCCGCTCGCGCAGATCATCCATGCCGCGGTGGAGACGGGTATCGCGCGCGCGGCCTTGAAGGACACGCTGGACTTCACCCGGCAATATGCGCGGCCCTGGTTCGAGACCAAGTACGAGCGCGGCACCGACGATCCGCACCTGATCGCCCAGGCGGGCGAGCTGGTGATCCGGGTCAATGCGGTGAATGCGCTGCTCGAACGCGCTGGGCGATCA
>Ga0193753_10003597_pt1 | contig 11390 bp, 10 predicted proteins | sample H1c2metaG_FD_144925 | JGI IMG/M metagenome (GOLD analysis project Ga0193753, IMG submission 144925) | Soil microbial communities from a riparian zone of the East river system, Colorado, United States - H1c2 | ecosystem: Environmental > Terrestrial > Soil > Riparian zone | place: USA: East... | reverse complement strand
TATTCCGGCTGGTGAGGCCGGTTGTTTTTCGTGGGTTTGGATTTGTCGATTCGATCGCTTCAACAACATAAAAGTATAATGCAGCAGAGCGGCATTCAGGATTTTTCGGTGATTTGCCGACTTCCTTCGGAGTTTGGTAAAAAGTAATAGATGTTTGGGAAATACGCCTCAAAGAATATTCAGGCGCTGCATGACCTCCGCCTTATTGGAGCGGCTGATGGGTATTAAATTCCCATTGATAACCAATGTATTATCCTGTATATCCTTGATCTTCCGGGTATTGACGATAAAAGACCTGTGCACCTTCAGGAAGATCGCCGGATCGAGCTTCTCCATCACACTCTTCATCGTGGCATGCGAAACGATCTTCTTATCGGCCGAGATATATTTCACATAGTCGCCGATACATTCCACATATAGCAGATCATCCATGGACAACCTCACCAGTTTACCATCCGAACGGATGAAGATATCCTTCTGTCCCGCACCACCCATCTCCTCCTTATCCGGGATCACAGAGGGCGTCATCGTCTCCTCGATCTTATTGATCGACCGGATGAACCGGTCATACGTAATGGGCTTTTTCAGGTAATCCGTCACTTCGTATTGAAAGGCCGTAAAGGCATAGTCGGTCTTGGATGTGGTTAGGATGATCCTCGGAAGGTAGGTTAGTCGATCCAGCAGTTCGAAGCCGCTCAACCCCGGCATTTCCACATCGAGGAATACCGCATCTATGATATTGGTCTTGAGAAAGTCCAACGCCTGCGCCGGGTCATTGAAGGTACCCGCCACCTCTACCCTGCCGGATTTACGGCAAAAGTTCTCGAGAATGGTCAGGGAGACCAGGTCATCATCGATTAGAATCACTTTTATATTGATCGTCTTCATCGCCTTTTTTTGAACCGCACTATCCGGGTTGACTGACGCTATACAGCTTCAATTTCTCCAGCTCATTATGTACAACAGGCATTTTATCACCGAGCAGGCTGATAATCCCGTTGAACTCTTCTTCCAATGAGTGTAAGCTTTCGATTGAATCGCACCGGCTTTCCACTGCACTCATTTTTTCAAAAATATCCGTTAGGCCGACATATAGAAATCCCGGTTTTATCTTATGGATCAACCGCCGAAATTCATCCTTCTCGTCGGCGAGGAAATAAGCTTGCAGACCCGGGAGGGTCGGGCTGGTTTCCGTTATAAAGGCACTAAATACCTCGCGGGCAATGGCAGGATCTCCCAGGTACAACTCATCTAATTTGGCATGATCAAGTTCGGGAGAAAACTGGTAACTCATAGTATCATCGGACTTTATATTCCTTTGAAACGTAAATTTCCTCAATATAGCGTGTACTATATCATTTCAGAAGCAAAATAATATATATTATTTTACGTTTACAAAGCCAACCCAGTTCCTTTGGAAACAATACCTCATCCTAGTCCCCGCAAGGGGTCTGTCAGGGAATCCCTCCAGGATTTTATCAATGGTTTTGTCCATCGCGGGATCAGCGACCGTAGTTTCGAAGAGCAAAAGTTCATAAAGCGCTACAACCAGTTCTTCCTTTGCTGTATCCTCTTCTTCATCTCCGGCTTCCTTTTCAAGTTCTTCAACGGGCTTTACCTGAGTTCATTCGTCTGTCTTGGCTCCTTTGCCCTGGCGCTGGCCAACTATTTCATACTGCACCGGAACAACCAGCGCTGGCACCTCGCCAAGTACGTCCTGCTTGCCCTGGTGAACCTGGCGATCGTTTCACTCAGTTACGTGGAAGGATTGTTATCGGGAACGTATGTGTTTCTTTTCCCCTTCATCGTATCACAGACCTTTATCCTGAACTATGAGGAGAAGACGGCCTTCCGGCTATCCATCGTAATATCCGTTATCAGCATCGCCCTGGTATTCGTGATCAGTCCATCGATCAGCAACTCGCAGTTCCTGGCCTCGAATAATTATCGGAGCCTGTTTTACATGAATTCTTTCATAGCCTTCATCATCAGTTGCCTGTTTGCCTATCTCGTGATCAAGGAAAATAAGAAGAATGAACTGGGCCTGGTGCAGGAGCGGATATTCCTCGACACCATCTACAATACTTCGCTCGATGCCGTATTTATCATCGACTGTAAAAGTCTGAAGATCCATGACTGCAACCGCCAGGCCATCGAGCTTTTCGGTGCAAGCGACAAGACCGAATTGCTCAATACGTCTATCGAGACCTGGATGATCGACCAGTATAATGGCGAAAGCCTGCCGGAGATCCTGACGCAGGATACGCGCGAGACCTGGAAGGGAGAGATCCAGTGCGTCACCAAGAAGGAAACGCGGTTCGTGGGCTCGGTGTTCATAGCTCCATTCACCAATAAGGAGATCGAGTTCCGGAAGATAAGTATCATCGACATCACGGACTATAAGAAGGCGGAGATGGCCCTGATAGAGGCGAAGGAAAAGGCGGAGGAAGCGGCACTGTCGAAGGCAAGATTCGTCTCCAATATGAGTCATGAATTGCGAACGCCGCTCAATGGGATCATCGGCACAACGAACCTGTTGTTGCAGGATGAGATCTTCCCTCACCAGCAGGAGCATTTCGACATATTGAAATTCTCCTCCGAACACATGCTCGACCTGATCAACGATGTATTGGACGTGAACAAGATCGATGCGGGCAAGTTCGAGCTGGAGAAGCGGCCCTGGAATATCAAGATCTTCGCGGAGAAGATCGAGGCTATCTTCCATAATCAATTTGCTGCGAAGAATATCGACTTCCAGGTGAAGGTGGATCATACGCTTGACAGGAAACTCATCTTCGATGCTACCCGGCTGGGACAGGTGATGAACAACCTGCTTGCGAATGCCCTTAAATTCACGCACCGTGGAAATGTCATTTTCGAGATAAGGAACCTCTCCTCTACCAGCGACGCCGTGATGGTGGGCTTCAGCGTAAAGGATAGCGGTATCGGGATAGAGGCGCAGAAGCTTCCCCATATATTCGAGCGGTTTTACCAGGCCGACGTTATGACCACCCGCAAATATGGCGGCAGCGGTCTTGGGCTTTCCATCAGCAAAAAGCTGGTCGAGCTATTCAACGGCGAATTGAAAGTAGAAAGCGAGGTATATAAAGGCAGCCGCTTCTTCTTCACGCTCACATTGCAGAACTATATCGAGAAGAAGCCATTGCTGGAAGATAATATCGTACAGGTGCCGCTGTTTTCCTCCGCGAAAGTGCTGATTGCGGAAGACAACCCGGTAAACCTGATGATAGCGCGGAAATTCCTGCAGAAATGGAACCTCGACATCTCGGAGGCGCATGATGGAGTGCAGGCGATCGAGATCTTCAACCAGAAGAAATTCGACATACTGCTGCTCGACCTCGAAATGCCCGAGAAGGATGGATATTCAGTGCTGGAAGAAGTGCGCCGCATCAACCCAACCATACCCGTTATCGCCTTTACCGCCGCCTCATTCGAGAATATGGGGTTCCTGCTGCGGGAAAAAGGATTCAACGACTATGTACAGAAGCCCTTCAAGCCGGAGGAGCTGCATAGTAAGATTATGAAGTTTTTGCAACGGAATAATGCAGCCTGAACAATTTGGTAATTTGATAATTCGGTAATTTGATAATGAGGCGTGCTACGATGAGGAAAGGTCGCTTCGAATGAGGATCATTGTCAAATTACCGAATTATCAAATTGCCAAATTGCGCCAGTTCCCTATTTTTGGCCCCTAATACCCCCCACATGCCCCTATTGGAATTGAAACACTTGAGAAAATTCTTCGCCACCCAGAAAGCAGTCGACGATATCAGCCTGACGATAGAAAAGGGCCAGATCTTTGGCTTACTGGGCCCAAACGGCGCAGGCAAGACCACGCTTATCCGCATGATCACCGGCATCTTCTACCCCGATGAAGGCGAGATCATTTTCGATGGAAAGAAGTTCGATCCCCTGAAGGATATCGCCAACATCGGCTATATGCCGGAAGAAAGGGGATTGTATAAGAAGATGAAGATCGGCGAACAAACCCTGTACCTCGCGCAACTCAAAGGGTTGAGCAAGGCAGACGCCAACGTTAAGATCAGGGAGTGGTTTGCAAAGTTCGATATGCAGAGCTGGTGGAATAAGAAGGTAGAGGACCTGTCGAAAGGAATGAGCCAGAAACTGCAGTTCGTAACTACGGTGCTGCATGAACCGAAGCTCATCATCCTTGACGAACCCTTCAGCGGTCTCGATCCGGTCAATACCAATCTCATCAAGGACGAGATCTACCAACTGGCGAAGAAGGGAGCAACGGTGATATTCAGTACCCACCGCATGGAGCAGGTGGAAGAGATCTGCGATCATATCGCGCTCGTGAATAAGGGACAAAAGATACTCGATGGTACTGTGAAAGACATCAAGCAACAATTCAAGGAAAATCTGTTCCGTGTCAGTTTCTCCGACAGGATACTTCCGGAACATCTCGCCATTCACCTGTTCGAGGTGAAACACAAAAGCGATCGTGAGATCACCATTAAGGTGGACCATGGATACACCAACAATGATGTATTGGATTACTTCATTCACAAAGGACTGCCCATCGAATCCTTCAATGAGATACTGCCCTCTCTGAATGAAATATTCATCCGGCTGGTGGAGGGAACACCAAATGCCCGCCAGTTCCAGGAAGTGAAATCCTAATTTTTACCAACTACACTATTCAACCATGAACAAGATACTGCTCATCATAAAAAGAGAATACCTCACGCGGGTAAGGAAACGGACCTTCATCATTAGTACTATTCTTTTCCCGCTCCTGTATGTGGGCCTGATAGTCGGCATGTCCTATATCGCCACCAAGACCAATACCAACCTGCGCATTGCTGTTATCGATTCTTCGGGATACTTCGACCGGGGAAGGATAGAACGGGAGAATCTCCTGGACAGTTCATCCATACTGACATTGGTGACCGATGACCCGGGTAATGTAAGATCGCATTTAAAAGAAAATGGGTTCGATGGCTATCTCGTCATACCGGCTCAGCTCAACTGGCGGGCTGGCACAGACGCCAACGGTATATTGTTGTACACAACACGCACGCTCGGCATAGAGGCCATCTCTCCGGTTAAGGCCAAGCTGAACAATATCTGGAGTTCGATCAAGAACGAGAAATTAGGAATTGATGAGAACACACGGACTGTCTTACAGCAAAGTGTTATTTCCATTCACCCTCAAAACATAAACGATACCAAGGCAGACTCGGGCATGGCCACGGGTATCGGCTATACCGCCGGCTTCCTCATTTACCTCATCCTGCTCTTGTATGGTTCACAGGTGATGATGGGTGTCATGGAAGAAAAGACGAACCGGATCGCGGAGGTCATCGTTTCATCGGTAAGACCATTCCAGTTGATGCTGGGCAAGATCGTGGGAATAGGGCTTGTGGCGCTCACCCAATTTTTCCTATGGGTGGCCTTCATCTTCATCATTTATAATGTAACATCGGCATCGGGCGGTTCTACCGGGGCCATGGCCAGCACCATTGGGGGCGTACAGAAATTGTTTGGCTCCATCAACGTTTCCCTGATCATATTCTGCTTTGCCTTCTATTTGTTGGCCGGCTTCTTCTTCTATGCCTCGCTTTATGCTGCCATTGGCAGTTCGGTGAACGAGGACATGAGGGAGGCCCAATCGCTCAGCTTTCCTATTACCATGCTGGTGATCATCTCGATCGCCCTCATGTCGGCGGCTATCAGGGATCCTTCCGGACCTATCGCGGTCTGGGGTAGTATAATTCCGTTCAGTTCCCCGATCATCATGATGGCGCGTATACCCTTCGGCGTGCCGGGCACAGTACCCTGGTGGCAACTGGGGCTATCGATGGCGGTGCTGATCCTGGGCTTCATCTTTACTACCTGGCTGGCCGGAAAGATCTATCGTACCGGCATCCTGATGTATGGCAAGAAACCGACGTGGAAGGAAATGATAAAATGGGCGTTCCGGAAGAATTGATTCGCCTCTTCAACTTTTTAAAGGGTCCCTCGCGGACCCTTTTTTTGTTAAAATTTATTATAAATAAAAAAAGGAGTAACATAATACGAAACCGATCGTATATTTGGTACGAAATCTTTCGTCTAACTATTAAACCTAAAACCAGAAGTATGAAACCAGGATTTATCACCGGGGGCCGCGCCCTGATCGTTGTTTCAGTAGCCGCCATTACATTAGCCCTCGTATCATGGCAGGATAAGCAAACGCCTGCAGGGCAAACCAATACCCGCACAGCAACCGACACCGTTCCGCAGAAGAAGCAGGTGAACCGGCATCCACGCGATCTCGATGAGGCGATCGAGGAACTCGACAATGTGGATCTGTCCAGGGAGATCAGCAATGCCATGTTGGAGATGAAAAATGCGATGAAGGAAGTAGACATGGTGAAAGTGCAGCAACAGGTGGATAAGGCCATGAAGCAAGTAGACATGACGAAGATCCAGGCGGAAGTAGCACAGGCAATGAAGGAAGTGGACATGACGAAGATCCAGGCGGAGATCGCCGAGGCCATGAAATCGGTGGATGGAGACAAATTGAAGAAAGAGATAGAGACCGCCATGGCCAGTATCGATTGGAACGAGATCAAGGCGCAGGTGGAGAAGGTGAAAGAAATAAACCTGGATAAACTCGACATCGACATGAAGAATGTGCAGGAAGAACTCCTGAAGATCGAACCCGAAGTGAAGAAGAGCCTCGAATCGGCAAAGGTCGAGATCGAGAAGGCGAAGGCTGAAATGAAGGACTACAAGACATTGGTCGACGGCCTGGATAACGATGGATTATTAAACAAGAAAGAGACCTATACCCTGAAGCACGAGGATGGTAAGTTGTTTGTTAATGGTAAGGAAGCCCCGGCTTCCATCTACCAGAAGTACAGGACTATCCTCGAAAAACATCCCTCTTTCACCCTGAAGAAAGACACCGATAGTTTCAGTATAGATAAGGATTGATGCTTATCATGACAGCCATGAAGAACGCCCCGGGTTTATCGCAGCCCGGGGTTTTTTATTTCCCAGGAATGTTTGTCTCGCAGATCTCACGGATTTTTTAAAAGTCAGCAGATATTGTTTAATGAACATCAATAGATTTCAAAGACCCATTTTTAAGAGATCGATGCGAGAAGACAACTTATCTGTGAAATCTGTGTGTCAAACTTCTTCCTATAATCTTCAGACCAAAAAAAATCCCGCTATTCAGCGGGACCTTCAAAAAAACATATGACAATAAGATCAGAAATCTGCGAAGTGTAATGGAGAAGGTACCAGTTCAAAATCCTTGTTCTCGATCATTTCTATATTCAACTGGAATCCCTCATCGGTCTTAACGACCACTTTTTCCTTAGTGACTTTCTTAAAGCCGGCCTTCTCAAAGACGAACTTGTAGGTGCCGGGTTTCAATTCATCGAAAGAATAATTACCGACCTCATCTGTTGTGACCGTCTTCTCTTTCTTCGAAACGAGATAAGCTGTTACGTTGACATCCTTCAATGGCTTCTTATTATCTCCATGCAAGACAAAACCTGCGAGATCGGTTTTCTTCCCTTTTCCATTGGTGGATGGATCGGGATCCGCACTGGCATTTGCCACCGCGAAGCCGAGCAGGCTAACAGCAATCAATAAAAATTTTGGTTTCATACGACCGTAGTTTAATGGTGAACAGGTTAAAAGACGAATACATATAAATCGGTCTCAACATGATAAAATTAGTATTTTCCAATGGGATTCAATAATCCTTCCTCAAACTCCTTCCAAACATTTTTTACGATAATCGCGGCCGGTAAAATACTATCCAACAGGGAACTTACCTGCCCTATTTCCAGTTCTCCTTCGTCCAGTTTACCCTCGAACATTCCCTTCTTCGCCCGGCCCTTTCCCAGCAATTCCTTCAACTGTTCGACCCCCATGCCTTTTTCCTCTGCGGACCTCACCTGGTCGTAAAATTCATTGCGTATCACCCGAACCGGGGTCAGCTGCTTCAGGGTGAGGACCGTTTCCCCTTCCCCTGCGGCGATCACCCGCTCCTTAAAACCGGGATGCGATGACGCTTCTTCGCTGGCTACGAACCGGCTGCCCAGCTGCCCTCCCTCCGCGCCCAGGATCATGGCGGCGAGGAGTTGTCTGCCTGTTGCTATCCCCCCGGCGGCTATCACAGGAATGCTGACTGAGCGGACTACCGCCGGTACCAGCACCATGGTTGTCGTTTCCTCCCGGCCATTGTGTCCGCCCGCCTCGAAGCCTTCCGCAACCACCACATCGCAGCCTGCTGCTTCCGCCTTCATCGCGAACTTACTGCTGCTCACCACGTGTACTACCCTGCATCCGTTCTCCTTGAGCCTCGTTGTCCAGGTGGCGGGGTTGCCGGCCGAGGTGAACACGATCCGGACTCCCTCTTCGATAATGACCTCTATATGTTTCGCGATATCGGGATAAAGCAGGGGTACGTTCACACCGAAAGGCTTGTCCGTGGCGGCCCGGCACTTCCGGATATGTTCCCGTAAGACATCCGGATACATGCTTCCGCTGCCTATCATCCCCAAACCTCCGGCATTACTGACCGCACTGGCTAGTCGCCAGCCGCTGGCCCAGATCATGCCAGCCTGGATGATTGGGTATTCAGTACCGAAAAGTTTGGTGATGCGGTTAAACAATTTGGCAATTTGATAATTCGACGATGTGACAATGTGCAAATTCGTAAATGTGCCAATGAGCGTGATATACCAGCCGGTTTTCTATTCCTATTCTTTGAGCAAATTATAGGACAGCCGCTATTCACGACTCACGACTCACGTTGATGATTGATCATCCCAAGTCAATGTTGGTATTGTCTCCAATGCTCAGCCGTCTCGTCTCGCCCTTCAAACCCGTATCACTGCCGATGATGGAAGCCTCGAGGACGATGTCGAAGAGATTGGAGAACGATCCGATGATGGAGTTCCTGACAATGGAGTAGTTCATCTTCGTGTTTTCGCCTATCGTCACATTCGGACCGATAATGGAGTTCTTTATGTCACAGCCTTCCCCGATGCTAACGGGGGGAATAATGACGGTATTCTCGAAGTGATAGTTGGATTCTTCTTTCCGCACGAATTTCTTTAGCAGTGTTGCATTCGATTCGAGCAGTGTCTCTTTCCGCCCACAATCGAACCAGCTATCAACCTTGAACGATTTCAATTTAACACCCATTTTGAGCATGCAATCCAGGGCATCGGTGAGACTGTATTCTCCATGCGTCCGTAGGCCTTTGCTGTAATTCGTCTCGAGGCACTGGAATAACTGGTCGCTTTCCTTGATCTTATAAATGCCGACGAGGGCCATATTGGACTTTGGTATCTGGGGCTTTTCCACCACATGCTCGATGAATCCCTCATCGTTCATCTCGGCAACGCCGAAGTCGCGGGGATCATCCACTTTGCGGACGCCCAGCATCGAAAACGGGCTATTGACCACCGCCATTACATCGTATTCGCAGATCGTATCCCCCAGGACCACGATCACCTCGTCATTATTCACTACTTCCCGGGTGATCTGGATGGCATGGCCCACTCCCTGCCTGTCAACCTGTTGCACATAGTGCGCGTGAATATCCGGGTATTTGGCCTGTACGTAATCCCGGATCTTGTCACCGAGATAACCGACGATGAAAACAAATTCGTGGATACCCGCTTCCCGCATCTGGTCGATGATGATACTCAAAACTGTCTTACCGGCCAGGGGAATGAGCGCCTTGGGTTGAGTATAACTGTGAGGGCGCAGCTTTGTGCCTGCACCTGCTACTGGTATGATTGCCTTCATTTACCCTAAGGTGACTTTTATTGATTTTTAAAAGCTAACGAAAGTAATACTTTTTAACACAAACAAAAAGTTATCCGCAGTCCCCGCAAGCAAGGAGATACACGCTTAATTTTGCCGGGAGAAACCTGGAGACTCATCCAGGTTTTTTAAACCTAATACAGGAACCTCGGACCGGTACCAGGATGGGAATAGTCCCCGCCTCCGGAACTGACCAACGAAAATAATATATGCAAAGAGACACGCGGATCTTCGAGCTCATCGACCAGGAATTGTATCGCCAGCGTCATGGCATTGAACTCATCGCTTCGGAAAACTTCACTTCATTCCAGGTCATGCAGGCCATGGGAACAGTACCTACTAATAAATATGCAGAAGGATACCCAGGCAAACGCTACTATGGTGGTTGCGAGATCGTAGACCAGATCGAGACGCTTGCCATTGAACGGCTCAAGCAGGTGTTCAATGCAACCTGGGCCAATGTGCAGCCACATAGCGGGGCACAGGCTAACGGAGCCGTTTTTTTGGCCTGCGTTAAACCCGGCGAGAAGGTATTGGGTCTCGATCTCAGCATGGGCGGACACCTTACGCACGGCAGTCCCGCCAATTTCAGCGGGAAAACCTATCATGCCCTTTTTTATGGGGTGAAAAAAGAAACCGGGCTTGTCGACTATGACCAGCTGGAGCAGATAGCATTGAAGGAAAACCCTAAAATGATCATTTGCGGCGCCTCTGCCTATAGCCGCGATTGGGATTATAAGAGGATACGCGAGGTAGCCGATAAGATAGGAGCCATCGTATTTGCAGACATCGCCCACCCCGCTGGCCTCATAGCGAAAGGCCTTTTAAATGATCCGTTCGAACATTGTCATATCATCACTTCAACTACGCATAAGACGCTGCGCGGACCGAGGGGAGGGATCATCATGCTTCGTCACGATTTTGAAAATCCCTGGGGCATCAAGGACCCGAAGGGACATACACGGATGATGAGTCAACTTCTCGACCTCGCCGTTTTCCCGGGAACACAGGGCGGTCCGCTGGAACATGTCATCGCCGCAAAGGCCGTTTCATTCGGAGAGATACTGTCGGATGAATTTACGGTCTACGCGAAGCAGGTGATCACGAATGCACAGGCAATGGCCAGGGCATTCGTATCCAGGGGCTACGACCTGATCAGTAATGGAACGGACAACCACCTCATGCTTATCGATCTCAGGAATAAGAACCTTACCGGCAAGAAGGCGCAGGAGACATTGGATAAGGCACACATAACCTTAAATAAAAATGCGGTGCCTTTCGATGATAAGTCGCCCTTCGTTACCTCAGGCATCCGTGTAGGAGTTCCTGCCATCACCACCAGGGGAATGATGGAAGCTGATATGGAAATCGTGGTGGAAATGGTGGACCGCGTACTCATGAATGCCGACGATGAGAAGAATCTTGCTTCGGTGAAGGCCGAGGTCAAGGAGTTCATGTCGAAATTTCCTTTATATCCTGAATTGAAATAAGCTATCGTTCGAATACCAATTCTAAGTCTAAAATCAGCACTATGATCCAGCGGCAGCAGACCCTATGGCTACTTC
>Ga0193753_10003596_pt1 | contig 11397 bp, 10 predicted proteins | sample H1c2metaG_FD_144925 | JGI IMG/M metagenome (GOLD analysis project Ga0193753, IMG submission 144925) | Soil microbial communities from a riparian zone of the East river system, Colorado, United States - H1c2 | ecosystem: Environmental > Terrestrial > Soil > Riparian zone | place: USA: East... | reverse complement strand
GAGCGATCGGGAGGAGACCACGGTCCAGCTCTGCATGTTCGACCTCGCGACCGGTGGGCCGGAGCGCTGCGGCGCCCTCGCCACGGCGACGGGCGGGTTCGCCTCCTTCGTCATCACCGCCTTCCCGCCCGACACCGCCGGTCTGTCCGACTGGACGGCCGCCTACCTCGAGGTGGAGCTGGCCGGGTGGAACGGGCAGACCCGCAGCAAGATGAACGGCTTCGCCGTCCAGCAGGCGCCGTAGCTCCGTGCGCCGCCGTCTCACCGACGCGCAGGCACGGCTGGCCGAAATTCGCGCTCGCCGGCGCGCGCGGCGCGGAATACTGGGGCGATGAGGCGGGCGGAGGGCGACAGGCGAGCCGCGCGCGTACCGGCGTGGACCGGCTCGACGGTGCGGGTCGCGTTCGGGCTGTGGACCGCCTTCGCGCTGCTCTTCGCCATGGTGATCTACTGGGAGGTGCGCACGCACGGACACTCTCCGGCGCGCATCTTCCTGTTCGTGCTGCTGGTCTGGTGGGCGTGGGCGGCGGCGACGCCGCTGGTGGCGTGGCTGGGGCGGCGCGCGCCGCTGACTCCTTTCTCGATCCGCGCGGTGCTGGTGCACGCGTGCGCGGCGGTGGTCCTGGGCGCGCTCCACGACGTGTGGTGGACCGGGCTGGCCGTGTGGATGCGCCCGTTCGACGCGATGGGGTCGAGCTCGTTCTGGTCCGCGTTCGTGAAGGACTTCGTGGAGCGCGAGCTGTCCGAGGTGGTGGTGTACGTGGCCGTGCTGGGCGCCACCTACGCGGCCGACGCGCAGCGCCGCCTGCGCGAGCGCGAGGTGGCCGCGCTCCAGCTCGAGCGGTCGCTGGTCCACGCCAGCCTGCACGCGCTCGAGCTGCAGATGCAGCCGCACTTCCTGTTCAACACGCTGCACGCGATCGGCGGACTGGTGCGCAAGGCGCGCAACGCCGAGGCGGTGGAGATGATCGCCGGGCTGTCCGATCTCCTGCGCTACTCGCTCGAGCACGCCGGCAAGCACCTGGTGCCGCTCGAGCGCGAGCTGGAGATCCTGGCCCGCTACCTCGACATCCAGCGCATCCGCTTCCCCGACCGGCTGCGGGTGACCATCGACGTGCCGGGCGAGCTGCGCCGCGCGTCGGTGCCGGCGCTCATCCTGCAGCCGCTGGCCGAGAACGCGGTCCGCCACGGCATCGAGCCGTCGGCGGCCAGCGGCGTGGTCGAGCTCACCGCCCGCCGCGAGGGCGACCGCCTGTGCCTCGAGCTCTTCAACAGCGGCGGCCTGCCGCTCGCGCCGCAGCCCGGCATCGGCCTGGAGAACACGCGCGCGCGGCTGGCCCAGCTGTTCGGCGACCGTCACTCCTTCGAGCTGACCAGCCAGCGCGGCGGCGTGGTCGCGCGGCTGACCCTCCCGTTCGAGGAGGCCGGGCAGTGATCCGCGTCCTCATCGTCGACGACGAGCCGCTCGCGCGCGACACGCTGCAGCTCAGCCTGGCCGACGACCCGGAGGTCGCCGTGGTCGGCGCATGTTCCGGCGCGGGCGCGGCGGCGCTGGTCGCGGGCACCCGGCCGGACATCATGTTCCTCGACATCAAGATGCCGGAGGTCAGCGGCTTCGACCTGATCGAGGCGATCGGCCCGGGCGCGGTGCCGGTCATCGTGTTCGTCACCGCCTACGATCAGTACGCGCTGCGCGCCTTCGAGGTGCACGCGCTCGACTATCTGCTGAAGCCGTTCGACGACCGGCGCTTCCGCGACACCCTGCGCCGGGCCAAGCAGCACCTGCGCCCGGGCGACGCGCGCTCGATCGAGGGGCGCCTGCTCGACCTGCTCGAGGAGCGCGAGCTGGCCGCGCGCCCCTTCGTGCGCCGCTTCGCGGTGCGCGGCCGCGACCGGTCGGTGTTCGTGCCGGCCGCCGCGGTCGACTGGATCGAGGCGGCCGACGACTACGTGGAGCTCCACGCCGGGGGCGAGACCCACCTGGTGCGCGAGCGGCTGGCCGAGCTGGAGCGCCGCCTCGACCCGGAGCAGTTCGCCCGCATCCACCGGTCGACCATCGTCAACATCGACCGGGTGCGCGAGCTGCAGCCGCTCTTCCGCGGCGACTCGACGGTGGTGCTGACCGACGGGACCGAGCTCCGGCTCAGCCGCAGCCGGCGCGCCGAGTTCGAGCGCCGCCTGACCAGCTCGCCGCGCCAGCGGGACGACTCGCCGCACCGCGCCTGACCGGCACGCGGACGCGCGGCAGGATGGGCGGCGAACAGGAGGTCTCCCATGAGACGACTCGCATTCCCGCTGGTTCTGACTCTGTGTGCCGCTGCAACCCCGTCGACCGCGCTGGCCGGCGGCGCCAGGGCCACGCGCAACGTCGCGATCGTGATCTACGAGGGCGCCGAGATCCTCGACCTGGCCGGCCCGTCCGAGGTGCTGCAGGCGGCCGGCTCGTTCGCCGGCGAGGGCGACACCCCCGCGCTGCGGGTCTACACGGTCGCCCGCTCGCGCGACCCGATCCTCTCGCAGCGCTTCATCCGCATCGTGCCGGAGTTCTCGATCGCCGACGCGCCCCCGCCCGACGTGATCGTCATCCCGGGCGGCAACAGCGACGCGCTGTCGAAGGACGAGGGGATGATGAAGTGGCTGCGCGCTGCCACAGGCCGGGCCGAGGTGACCCTGACCGTGTGCACCGGCGCGTTCCCGCTGGCCGAGACCGGCGTCCTCGACGGCAAGGAGATCACGACCTGGTACGGCGCGATCCCGTCGCTGCAGAAGAAGGCGCCGAAGACGCGCGTGGTCAGCGGCCGCCGCTTCGTCGACAACGGCAAGTACATCACCACCGCCGGGGTGTCGGCCGGCATCGACGGCGCCCTCCACCTGGTGGCGCGCATGCTGGGCCGCCGCGTGGCCGACCAGACCGCGCGCTACATGGAGTATCACTGGACGCCGGAGGCATACCTGACCACCGGCTACTCGTACTGGAACCCGAGCACCGACCAGCGCGGGCGAGCGATGCAGCGCGCCGAGCTGGCCGCCGACGAGAAGCGCTGGGGTGAGGCGGTGGTGGAGCTGCGCAGGCTGGTGGCGGCGCGCCCGGCCGACGACACCGCCTGGCTCTACCTCGGGGCGGTGCAGGGCGAGAAGGGCGACCACCGGGCCGCCATCGCCGCCTATGGCCGCGTGCGGGCGTCGTCGAAGCGCCGGGCCGAGGCGCTGTTCCAGACCGCGAGCGAGCACCTGGCGCTGGGCGATCGCAGGACCGCGTCGAGGGTCCTGTCGCAGGCGCTCGCCGCCGGCTTCAGCCGCGAGCACGCGATGCACGACGCGAAGATGGCCGCGCTCCTGGCCGAGGTCGGCTCGACCAGCTCGACCCGCGCGACCAGCACGCGCTGACGACGTCGTAGGCGGGCCGCCGCGGCCGGCTTCTGTCGTAAGGTCGGGGTCTGTTCGCGCGCACCCGCCCGTTTCTCCTCTGGCAGGCGTTTGCCCGGACCTCGGGCCGGGAAGCGGTTCGCCGCGGTCTGCCGCTGCTCGGCGGGATCGCCGTCGTCGCCGCCGTCCTGTTCGGCGGCAACGGGATGAGCGCGCGCGACGCCACCGCGGCGCTGCGCGGCGCGCCGGTCGTCGCCGCGCTCCTGTGGATCGCCTGGCTGGCGCCGACCACGCCGATCGCCGGGGTCCTGCTCGAGGCGCCGTCGTCGTTCCTCCTGCGATCCTTGCCGGTCCCGCGCTGGCACTTCTGGGCGGTGCAGGGGGCGCAGCTGCTGGTGCTCGAGCTGCCCTGGGCGGTGCTGTGGGGGCGAGGGGAGGGCATCGCCTCCGGGATGCACGCCGCGGTGGCGGCGGCCGGCGTGCACGCGATGGTGATCGCCCGCCCGCGCACCGCCGTCGACCTGGCCGCGTCGATCGCGCTGGTCGCGTCCGTCGGCGCCCCGCTGCCAGGCCCTGCCGCGCTCGCCCTCGCGCTGCCGGCGGCGCTGCTGGCGGTGGCGATCGCGTGGACGCGCGCTCCGGGCCGCGACGCGCGGGCGCGGGCGGTGCGGGTCGGCGGTCGCCCGGCGGTGGCGCTGGCCCGGGCCTACCTGGTCTCGCTCGCGCGAGGCGAGGCGGCCGCTCTCTGGCGAGGCCTGCTGATCGCCGCCGCCGGCGGTGGCGCGACGGCGCTGGCGGCCCGCGCCAACCAGATCGCCGCGGCCGGCGCGCTCTCGCTGGGGATCTCGGGCGCCTTCCTGGTTGTCGCCACCGGCGGGCTGGCGGCGTCGATCGCGCGGGCCGATCGCCAGCAGCGCTGGTTGCTCGCCGCGACCGGCACCGGCCCCGGCACGCGGATGGCGGCCGCCGCCGGTGCCGCGGCGATCGGTGGCGCGCTGCTCGGCGTCGTCCACGCCGCGGCCGTGATCGCCATCGCGGCGCCGTCGACCGGCGCGGCGGTCCGGCTGCTCGCCGGCTCGATCCCGTGGGGCGCGGCGGTCGCCGCGCTGGTCCAGGAGGTCCACGTCGCCGCGGCGCGGGCGCCGGACAGGGCGACCGGGTGGGTGGTCGCCGGGACGATCGGCGTGGTGATGGTGGCGACGATCGGCGCCGCGACCCTGGGAGAGCTGGCCATCCCGGTCCTGGTGGTGGCCGGCGCGGTCGGGCTCGGCGTTGCGGCCGAGGGTGAGCCGACGGGGGAGCCGTGATGCTCCGGGTGTGCGAGGTGGGGATCCGGCTCGGCCGCCGCCGCGTGCTCGACCGCGTCTCGGTCGCGTGCGGCGCCGGCGAGACGGTCGTGGTCCTCGGCGAGAACGGCGCCGGGAAGTCCACCCTGCTGCGGATCGTCACCGGGGTGCTCGCGCCGGACGAGGGGGATGTCCTCCTCGACGGAGAGTCGATCGTCGGCCGCCGGGTGGCCGGGCGGCGGCGGCTCGGCTACGTGCCCGAGGCGGCCGAGCCGTTGCCCCAGCTGACCGGGGAGGAGCTGGTCGCGCTGGTCGCGGCGCTCAAGCGCGCGCCGCCGCCGGGCGCCGATCTGGTCGACCGACTCGGGACGGCGTCGTTCCAGGCCCAGCGGATCGGCTCGATGTCCCTGGGCCAGCGGCGCCGGATCTGCCTGCTGGCCGCGCTGGTCGGGGCGCCGTCGCTGCTGGTGCTGGACGAGCCGACCAACGGCCTCGACCCGGACGGCGTGGCCATGCTGGTCGGCCTCCTCGCCGAGCAGCGCGCGCGCGGCGGCGCGGCGATCCTGGCCACCCACGACATGGACTTCGTCGCCGCGCTGGACGCGCGACCGGTCGCGCTGTCGGCCGGCCGCGTCGTCGGCTGACCCGGGCTACTTGTCGATCTCGTGGAGGTCGCGCTCGATCGCGTCGAACGTGGTGTCGACGTCGCTGGTGTACTCGTTCCAGCTCGCGTCCAGGGTCTGGGTCAGGGTGGAGAGCTTCGCCGCCAGCTGGTCGCGCCGGGCCCGCAGCCCGGTCACGGCGTCCCTGGACCGGGCGTCGGTGCCGGTCGCGAGGGTGGCGATTGCGGCGTCCAGCTTGGCAAACCGCTCCTTGATCGCGGCGGCGTAGGCCGCGCGCGCCCTGTCCAGCTTCTCCTTGGCCGGGCCGAGCTGCTGCTGCTGCTGGGCGAGGAGCGTCTGCTTGTCGGCCAGCTCCTGCTGCTCGCGGAGGAGCTCCTGCTGCTCGCGGGCCAGGTCGCGCTTCTTCTGCTCGATCGCGCTCTGGTTGTCGGTGAGCTTCTTGTTGTGCTCGATGAGCGCCGCCTGCGCCTCGCGCAGCTCCTGGGTGGCTCGATCGGTGTCGGCGGAGTTGTCCTCCTTGCCGCACGCCGCGCCCACCAGGACTACACAGACCAGCGAATACCGGACCACCGTACGCATGAGCTCTCCTGTCACCGTGGTGGAGAGTACCGCGCCGGGGGCGCGAAGGTCGCAACGAACGGTTCGCGCCGCACCGGGCTCGACGGACGATGAGCGTCGAGCCCGGCAGGTCTCACTTCTTGGGGGCGGGCTTGGGAGCCTTGGCCGCGTTGGCAGGCTTGGCCCCCAGCTCCTTCTCCATCTTCGAGACCTCTTGCTCGAGGTTGGTCTTGTTCACCCCGGTCGCGGCCTTCTCCTCGAAGTCCTCCGTGGTCGGCACGTCGGTGGCCGCCGCCGCCTCGGGCGCGACGTCGGCCGCGGCCGGGTCACCGGCGGCGGCCGCGGGGTCGGTGGCCGGCGCCGCTGGATCGGGCGTGGCCGGCTTCACGTCGCCCGCAGCCGGCGGCGGCGTGGCCGGGGCCGCGGCCTCCGGCTCCTTCTTGTCCGCGCCGTCGTTGCTCGCCTTGCCGCAGGCCAGGATGCCGGTCGCGAGCGCGACGACAGTGATGATCTTCCTCATGGGTGGTGCTCCCTTCACCGGCGCGCGTAAGCCGCCTTGAGATCGTCCATGCGCTGCTGATGGCGCGCCTCCTCGTAGTCGACCAGCAGGCGGATGCGCACGGCCAGGTTGCCGTAGTCGCCCGCCTCGGCCAGCCGCTCCATGCGCTCGAGCCGGGCCTGCCGCTCCGCGTGGAGGGCCAGCTCGGCGCGCACGTCCTGCTGGGAGAGCAGCTGCTGCTCCCAGCGGGCGCGCAGGGCCGCGCGGCGCTCCTTGCGCCGCTGCTCGCGCTCGCGCTCGAGCCGCTGCTCCTCGGCGCGCAGGGCCGCCTCGCGGTCGGCGGCGCTCCGGGCCAGCTTGCGCTGGCGCTCCACCCACCAGCGCTCGGCCGCCCTGCGGCGCTCCTCCTGCCATCGCTCGCGCTCGCGCGCGCCGTCGCGACCCGAGACCAGGAAGTTCCCGACCGGCAGGTCGCGCCAGCCGGCCCCCCGCAGCGCGATCGCCGCGCCGCCGCGGTGGGGCGGGATCCGGAACGTGAGCAGGGTGTCGTCGCTGCGCGACGGCGCGACCACGCGGTCGCCGAACAGGATCTGCAGATCCGGGGTGAAGCGGCGGCCCTGGATCGTCACCTCGGTCCCGACCGCGCCCTGGCGCGGCCAGAAGTCGATGACGATCGGCTTGCCGCCGCGGTGCCGGTCGCCCCCTGGCGGCGGCCGGTCGCCCCCTGGCGGCGGCCCGCCGCCCCCGCCGGGACGGGCTGCTTCCTCGCGGCCCCACACCTGCACGCGCGCCCGACCCCCGCCGGGCAGGTTGCCGTAGCGGAACTCGATCTGCTTGATGTTGCGGGCCTCGCCGGGCAGGTCGATCCCGCGGGTGCGATCTTGCTCGCGGAAGAAGTGCTTCATCTGCGGCTCGACCGCGTCTCCGTTGGCGAAGACGACCCGCATCGAGTTCATCTCGAGGTCGCTGTCCTCCACGACCACCATGAGCCTGGTGAACCGGCCCTCGCGCCGGCCGACGTTGATGACGTCGCGGTCGCGCTTGCCCTGGACGTCCTGCTCGCCGAGGAGGACCCAGCCGGACCGATCCCAGCGGGCCTTGTACCTGGACGGATCGTTCGGGGGCGGCGCGCCTCCGCCGTCCACCCGGAACTCACCCGCGGCGACCTCGGAGCCACCGCCGCGGATCGCGATCGGGTACGAGCCGCGCGGAGCGGACGGCACCGAGAAGGTGATCGAGCGCTGATCCCCTCGGGTCACCGCGACCTCGACGCCGCGGAAGAGCACCTTCGACCCGTCCGGGAAGCGGCCGCGGATGGTCACCTGCGCGCCGACGGCGCCGGCCTTTGGCGAGACCGAGCGCACCACCGGCGGGTTGCCGGGGCCGTGATCGTCGCGGTGGTCGCGATCGCGGTCGCGGTCGCCACGGTCGCGGTCCCGATCGCGATCGCGATCCCGATCGGGTGCGCCCTTCTGATCACCCTGCGCCGCGGCCGGTCGAGCGGGCAGCAGAGTCCCGGCCAGCACGACACCGGCCGCAAGCAGCAAGCCACGCGGTCCCATAGGTTCCCCCTTGCGAAGACGGATCCATTGTAATCGCGACCGCCCTCGCCGTCGCGCGGATGTCGCGGGCACCTCGCGGAACGATGCATGCCCGGCGCGCTCGGGCTCCCGGCGGGGTCATCCCCGGGCACGAGAGTCGCTATAGTCGAGCCCGTATTTCGGCCCTCACCGGAGCGAGACATGTTCCGTCGACGTGACTTTCTGATCGCGACCGGAGTGGCGGGGCTCGCTGCCTGCGCGCAAGGGCGGCCGGCGCTGGGCAGCCCGGCGGCGCCGCGCCGCTGGCGCCCCTACCGCGACGCGCTGGTCATGGATGCAGCGGGCGGTCTCAACCTGTTCTTCTCCGAGCAGCTGGATCCAAAGACGGTCGTGAAGCTGGTGGCCGACGAGCTGGCTCAAGCCCGCGCCTCGGGCCTGACCGCGGTGGTGACCACCGTCGCCCCGTCCGGGCAGTTCTGGCTGAACGACGCCGCCTTCGAGAAGACCAAGGCGCAGCTGGCCAGCTTCAAGGCGAAGATCGCCGCGCACCCCGACGTGCTGCTCCTGGTCGGCAGCGCCGCCGACCTCGACCGCGCCCGCCGCGAGAAACGGCTCGGCGTGATCTTCACCTTCCAGGGGACCGAATCACTCGGCGAGGACGCCGACCGGATCCCGCTGTTCCGCCAGCTCGGCGTGCGCGTCATCCAGCTCACCCACAACCGCCGCAACCTGGTCGGCGACGGCTGCATGGAGCCGGGCAACGCCGGCCTCAGCAACTACGGGCACGAGGTGGTCGCGCGGCTGAACGGCGAGAAGATCGTCGTCGATCTGGCGCACGGCGCGCAGCGCACCATCCGGGAGGGCATCGCCGCCAGCAAGGCGCCGGTGCTGATCAGTCACACCGGCTGTCGCGCGCTGGCCGACCTGCCGCGCAACACCGCCGACGCCGAGCTGCGCGCGATGGCGGACCGCGGCGGCGTCGCCGGCATCATCTTCTGGCCCTATCTGCGGGTCGATACCCAGCCGATGGCGATCGACGTCGTCCGCCACATCGAGCACGCGATCAAGGTCTGCGGCGAGGACCACGTCGGCCTCGGCACCGACGCCTCGGTCGGACCGGTCGACCGCACCGCGGAGTTCGAGAAGGGAAACCGCGAGTTCGTCACCGACCTGGTCGAGCAGGGCATCTTCGCCAGGGGCCGCCCGCGCGACCTCTACATGTTCATCCCCGACCTCAACACGGCGAACCGCTTCGAGGTCCTCGCCGCCATGCTGTCGGCGCGCGGCCATGGCGACGCGCGCATCGCCAAGATCCTGGGCGGGAACTTCGCGCGTGTGATGCGAGAAGTCTGGAGCTGAGTCACGGCAGGTGGACCCTGGCCCTGGCTCGAGGCCAGGAATGACCCTCGGCGGGTCAAGACGATCACCGTGCGTCATCGGCGTGCTCGTCGGCGGCGCGATCCGGGTGTGAAAACGGCATTCGTGAGGCAGAATGGAGATTGGGGCAGCTCCTGGATCCGTCCAGGCCAGAGCCGACCCTGCGTCGTCGTCGTCGTTGAGCTCGTCGGGAGACTCCATGGACCAGCTGCTGCGCGTTCTCATCGTGGATGACTCGGAAGAAGACGCCGAGCTCCTCTTGAAGACGCTGCAGCGCGGAGGCCACGAGGTCATCCACGCGCGGGTGGATACACCGGCCGCCATGCGCGAAGCCCTGGAGGGCCAGGACTGGGACGTGATCACGTCGGATCACGCCATGCCGTCCTTCAGCGCGCCGGCGGCGCTGCGCCTGGCCAAGGAGCTGCGCCCGACCGTGCCGTTCATCATCGTGTCCGGCGAGATCGATCTCAATCTGGCTGTCTCGCTGATGAAGGAGGGCGCCGAGGACTACATCCAGAAGCGCGAGCTGCCCCGCCTGGTGCCGACCATCGCGCGCGAGCTGCGCGAAGTCGGGCTGCGCCGGGAGAGCAAGCGGGCCACCGAGGCGGCGGCTGTCTCCGAGGTCCGCTACCGGCGCCTGTTCGAGGCGGCCCAGGACGGGATCCTGATCCTGGATGCGACCACCGGCCGGATCATCGACGTGAACCCGTTCCTGATAAGGACGCTGGGCTTCGCCCGGGAGGAGTTCCTGGGCCGGCAGGTCTGGGAGATCGGCGCCTTCAAGGACAAGTCGGCGTCCCAGCGCGCCTTCCTCGAGCTGCAGGAGAAGGGCTATGTCCGCTACGAGGGCCTGCCGCTCCAGAAGAAGAATGGAGACGAGCTCGCCGTCGAGTTCGTCAGCAACGTCTACTTCGACGACGGCGTGAAGGTCGCGCAGTGCAACATCCGCGACATCACGGAGCGCAAGGCGGCCGAAGCCGAGATCCGGAAGCTGAACGCCGAGCTGGAGCTGCGCGTGCAGGAGCGCACCGCCCAGCTCGAGGCTCTCAATCGCGAGCTGGAGACCTTCAACTACGCCGTCTCCCACGACCTGCGCGCGCCGCTGCGGCGGATCCTGGGCTTCACCGAGGCCCTGGAGGAGGAGCCGAGCGACGGGCAGACTCCCGAGAATCTGCGGATCATCCACAAGATCCGCCACTCCGTGGAGCGCATGAACGAGCTCATCGCCGCGCTCCTGGAGCTGGCTCGCTTCTCGCGCGAGCGGCTCAAGCGCCACACGGTGGATCTCAGCGCGATCGCCCACATCGTCGCCACCGAGCTTCAGAATCACCTCGGCCGCAAGGTCGACTTCGTCATCGCCGAAGGCATGACGACGCAGGGGGACGACCAGTTCCTGCGCATCGTGGTGGAGAACCTCCTCAGCAACGCCTGGAAGTTCACCGCCAAGCGCACCACGGCGCACATCGAGTTTGGCAGCACCCGACAGCCGGATGGGAGCGCGGTCTACTTCGTGCGGGACGATGGGGCCGGTTTCGACATGGCCTACGCCGGCCGGCTGTTCGGCGCCTTCCAGCGCCTCCACGGCGAGGGGGAGTTTCCCGGCCTGGGCATCGGCCTGGCCACCGTGCAGCGCATCATCATCCGCCACGGCGGACGGGTGTGGGCGGAGGGCGTGGTGGGCGACGGCGCCACCTTCTACTTCACGCTCAACGGCGGGCCAGTCGTCCAGGCGGCGGTCGCGCGCTGATCGGGACCGAGCGCGCAGCGCTGATCACGCGCTGGCGAGCGCCTCGGGGGTGGGGACGAGGAGGCGCTCCATCTCGCGCGGCTCGAACTTGGTGAGCCCGCCCGCGTAGGTGCGGCCGTCGGTCACGCTGGTCGTGGTCGACAGGTGGCGGACCAGCGCGTCGAGCTGGTCGGCGGACATCGGCACGCGCGGGTAGAGGCCGTGGGCGATGTTGATGTGGCGGGCGCCGGCGAGGTTCACCACGAACGCCGGGGGGCGCCGGGCCATGTAGGTCGCGAGGACCGGCGCCGGTTCGTACAGCGAGACCGACCACCAGGCGTGCCGGTGGCTGGCGATGTAGCCGCGGTCCACGCCGCCGGCGCGGCCGAGGCGGAGGAACGCCTCCACGACCCGGCGCTCG
>Ga0193753_10003595_pt1 | contig 11398 bp, 9 predicted proteins | sample H1c2metaG_FD_144925 | JGI IMG/M metagenome (GOLD analysis project Ga0193753, IMG submission 144925) | Soil microbial communities from a riparian zone of the East river system, Colorado, United States - H1c2 | ecosystem: Environmental > Terrestrial > Soil > Riparian zone | place: USA: East River... | reverse complement strand
GCCGGCGATCTTGATCTTGTTGGCGTTGTCCGGATCGCTGACGCGCTTGAGGGGGACGAGAACTTTCACGACCGGGCTCTCCTTTAATTCAATGAATGGCGATTCAGTTTACGGGGTCGTACTTAAGAGGAAGACGCGCTCGTGTCAACGGCGGAAGGCGTTCGGGCTATCTGGCTGAAGCAAATGACCCCACAATACGCACACCATGCAGACGACCTGCGACTTTCTCGTCATTGGCAGCGGCGTAGCCGGACTTACCTTTGCGCTCGAAGCGGCCGCCTATGGAGACGTCGTTCTCGTCACCAAGCGTTCGCGCGACGAGTCGAACACCAAATATGCGCAAGGCGGGATTGCCGCGGTTCTCGATGCGGAGGATAGCTTCGAGGCGCACATTCGCGACACCATCGTCGCGGGCGCCGGTTTGAACCACGATCGCGTGGTCGAGATCTGCGTGAAGGAAGCGCCCGCGCGCATTGCGCAGCTTCGCGCACTGGGGGCGCAATTCGATCGGGTGTCTGGCGCGCCGCCGGATCGGAACGCCGATCTCGATCTGCACCTCGAAGGGGGCCACAGCGCGCGGCGCATCGCGCATGTCGCGGACATGACGGGCCGCGAGGTCGAGCGCGTGCTGCTCGACGCCGTCGCCGCGCAACCGCGCATTCGCATCCTCGAAGAGCACATGGGGGTCGACCTCATCACGTTGGCGAAGTACGGCGGGCCCGAAGTGTGCGCCGGCGCCTACGTGCTCGACGTGAGCGCCGGCAAGGTGGTGACGGTTCTCGCGCGCCACACTCTTTTGGCGTCGGGAGGTGCAGGTAAAGTTTACCTCTACACATCGAATCCGGACGTGGCGACCGGCGACGGGTTGGGGATGGCGTACCGAGCGGGCGCCGAGATCGCCAATATGGAATTTTATCAGTTCCACCCCACGTGCCTCTTCAACCCGCAGAGCAAAAATTTTCTCATCACCGAAGCGATGCGCGGCGAGGGCGCGGTGCTCCGCCGGATCGACGGCACGAGCTTCATGAAAGAGCACCACCCGCTGGCCGATCTGGCACCGCGCGACATCGTGGCGCGCGCCATCGACCACGAGATGAAGCGCAGCGGCGCCGAGCACGTGCTCTTGGACATCACCGACAAGAAGGCGAGCTTCGTCAAAGAGCACTTTCCGGGCATCTACGCCGAGTGTCTCCGTTTTGGCATCGACATCACGGTGCAGCCGATTCCCGTTGTGCCGGCGGCGCACTACCAATGCGGCGGCGTATCGACGGATCTCGTGGGACGAACCACGATTCCCGGCCTTTGGGCGATCGGCGAGGTGTCCCATACGGGGCTTCATGGGGCGAACCGATTGGGCTCCAATTCGCTGCTCGAAGGGCTCGTCTTCGCGCACCGCGCCGCCGAGGCGCTCAAGACGATCGATCGCAGCACGCCCTGGCCCGACGTTCCCGAGTGGGACGTCGGCGAGGCGGGGACCAGCGACGAAGCCGTCGTCATCACGCAAAACTGGGACGAGCTGCGCCGCTTCATGTGGAACTACGTCGGCATCGTCCGGTCGCAAAAGCGTCTGCGCCGTGCAGCACGCCGCATCAACGTGCTGCAGGAGGAGATCGGCGAGTACTACTGGAACTACTTCGTGACCCGCGATCTGCTCGAACTGCGCAACATCGCCACGGTGGCACAACTCATCGTCGAGTGTGCCTCCGCGCGCCGCGAAAGCCGCGGGCTCCACTACAATATCGACTACCCCGAGCTCGATGCGCGAGGGGCGCGCGACACCGTCGTCAAGCGCGGCGTCCCGGCGCACTTGCGCGGAAGGTAGCGGGGGTCACGCCCAGGCGGTGTCGACGTCGTCGAGTGCGGGCTGCAACGTTTGCGCGAGGCGGTCGAAGACGTCGTTCACGGTCGGACGCGACGCGCGCGTTTCCGTCGCGGCCGTTGCGATGGGCGCGGCCGCTTTGACCGCGCGCTTGCGGCGAGACGCCTTCGGCTTGTCCTGAGCGGCGCCCTTGGTGGATGTGAGTTCGGCGAGCACGTGCGAGGGAAACGTCTTACGCATGCAACGGGGCTAGCGTGACTTCGAGGCGATGGTCAAGAAAACGACGCTGCGGAAAAGACGCGGACCCTATATGCAGGCCGCACCGTGGCACGTCGCGTCAAAGCAAGAACGTGATACAAAGGCGTCATGCGTGATACAGAGGCTTCATGAGAGTGGGGGTACCGAAAGAGGCGACTCCGGGCGAGAAGCGGGTGCCGCTCGTCGCGGACTCGGTGAAGCGGTTGGCGTCGAAGAAGGTCGACGTCTCGCTCGAAAGTGGTGCGGGGGCGGGCGCCTGTATCGACGACGAAGAGTACCGCGCGGGTGGTGCGAGCATCGAGGCGTCTCGGGACGCGCTTCATGCCGCCGCGGATGTCGTGCTGCAGCTTCGCGCGCCCACGGCCGAGTCGATCGCGCGGCTTCGTGAAGGGACGGCACTCATCACGCCGCTCTTTCCACTTCAGGAGCAAAATATACCGCTCGTGCGCGCGCTCGCTGCACGCAAGGTGACGACCATCGCGGTCGACATGATTCCGCGCACGACGGTGGCGCAGATGATGGATGTGCTGAGCTCGCAGGCCACCATCGCGGGCTACTACGCGGTGCTCATGGCATCGGCGGCGCTTCCGCGCTTTTTTCCGATGCTGATGACCGCGGCCGGGACCATCGCGCCGGCGCGCGTCTTGGTGCTCGGAGCGGGCGTGGCGGGGCTTCAGGCGATTGGAACGGCGCGCCGTCTCGGCGCGGTGGTCGAGGCGTTCGACGTCCGGCGCGTGGTCAAAGAGCAAGTCGAGAGCCTCGGCGCGCGCTTCGTCGAGGTCGGATCGGACGAAGACGCGCAGACCGCGGGTGGCTACGCCAAGGAGGCGTCCGAGGCGTACAAGGCGAAGCAGGCGGAGGCGATTGCCAATCACGTCCAGAAGGCCGACGTCGTGATCTCGACCGCGCTCATTCCCGGGCAGCGCGCGCCGATTCTCGTCACCGAGGAGATGGTCAAATCGATGCGCGCCGGATCGGTCATCGTCGATCTTGCAGCCGAGCAGCAGGGAAATTGCGCCCTCACCGAGCCCGGGAAGACGGTGGTTCGCCACGGCGTGAGCATCCTCGGCGAGCTCGATCTGCCGAGTCGCGTCGCCATTCACGCGAGCCAGATGTACGCGCGCAACATGGAGAAGCTGCTTCTCCATCTGTGCAAAGACGGTGCGCTGCACCTCGATCTGGAAAATGAGATCACGCGCGGGTGTCTCATCACGCACGCGGGAGACGTCGTCCACCCCAAGGTGAAGGAACGACTCTAATGTCGAGCGAACTCATTTTTGGTCTCTACATTTTCGTGCTCGCGACCTTCGTGGGCTACCAAGTCATCTCGCGCGTGCCTCCGCTTCTGCACACGCCGCTCATGTCGGGCACCAATGCCATCAGCGGCATCTCGCTGGTCGGCTCGCTGGTGGCGGCAGGCGCCGAGCACAATCATATCAGCACCATCTTGGGCTTCGTCGCCGTGACGGCGGCGACCATCAACGTGGTCGGCGGCTTCATGATCACCGACCGCATGCTGCGCATGTTCAGGCGGCGTGGTCCGCGCGAGGGCGCGGCAGGCACCGGCGGGGAGAAGTAACGGTGACCCCGGTCCTCAGCCTCGCGTACCTGGTCGCATCGGTACTGTTCATCCTCTGCCTTCGTGGCTTGAGCTCTCCCGAGTCGGCGCGCCGCGGGATCGTCCTCGGCGAGCTCGGAATGTTCATCGCCGTGGTGGCGACGCTGCTCCACAAGGAGATCATCAGCTACACCTGGATCATCGCCGGCGTTGGCCTCGGGTCCGCCATCGGCACGGCGATCTCGCTGCGCATCCCGATGACCAAGATGCCGGAGCGAATTGCGCTCTCGCACTGCTTCGGCGGGTTGGCGACCGCGCTGGTCGGTGTCTCCGAGTACATCCATACCGAAGGTCACGTATCGCGTCTGACGACCGGCGCGCTCGGCTTCGAGACGTTCTTCGGCTTCCTGACGTTTACCGGAAGCATCATGGCCTTCGGCAAATTGCAGGGGATCATCACCGGTGCGCCCGTCACTTACAAAGGGCAAAACTTCATCAATATCGGTCTCTTTTTGGGCTCGCTGGGGATGCTCGTTTATCAAATCATCGTTCCTGCGCAGCCGAATCTCTTTTACGCGACAGGCGGCATCGGTTTCGCGCTCGGTGTTCTGGCCGTCCTTCCCATCGGCGGCGCCGATATGCCGGTGGTCATCTCGCTCCTGAATTCGTACGCAGGGCTCGCGGCGTCGGCCACCGGGTTCGCGATCGGGAGCAACATTCTCATCATCTCGGGCGCGCTCGACGGCTCCTCGGGCCTTTTGCTCTCGCTCTTGATGAGCAAGGCGATGAACCGCTCGTTCACCAACGTCCTGTTCGGCGCCTTCGGTACCGCCATCGAGCCGAGCGCAGCCCCGGCCGGCGGCGCGGTGGCGTACAACGAAGCGACCGTCGACGATGCCGCGGGCGTCCTTCGCGCCGCACAGAACGTCATCGTCGTTCCGGGCTACGGCATGGCCGTTTCGCAAGCGCAGCACGCCGTGCGCGATCTGGCGGCGTCGCTGCAAAAGCGCGGCGTCGAGGTCAAGTACGCGATTCATCCCGTCGCAGGGCGCATGCCTGGGCACATGAACGTGCTCCTCGCAGAAGCCAACGTGCCGTACGACGAGCTCTACGATCTCGACAACATCAACGATGACTTCCCGCGCACCGATGCGGTGATCGTCGTGGGCGCCAACGACGTGGTGAACCCCGCCGCGAAAAAGGACCCCGCGAGCCCGATCTACGGGATGCCCGTCTTCAACGTCGAACAGTCGCGCTCGATCATCGTGCTCAAGCGGAGCATGAACCCTGGCTTCTCCGGCGTCGAAAATGAGCTCTTCTTTCTGCCGAATACGATGATGGTCCTCGGCGATGCCAAAAAGACGCTGCTCGCCTTCGTCGCCGCGCTCAAAGACGGGCATTAGGTCTCGCTTCTCTCTCTTTGGCTCCGCGCGCGCTTCAGAGTAAGGTCCGGGGCCGATGGTCTCTTCCCACCTACCTCGCCTGGAGCCGCGCGTGGCGGCCGAAGCTGACGACACGCGCTTGCCGCACTTGCTCGAATCGTATCGCGGGCTCGTGCGCGCGCGCGTCCTCGAGTCGCGCTGGGCCGAACTCGAGGAAAAAGGTGCCAATTTGCCCCGCCGCGCGGCCCGCGGAGTCGAAGCCGCGCTCGCAGGAGCGGCCTTCGCGCTCGGCGCGGAAGATTGGGTGCTCGGGGAGGGGACGGAGCTCCCGGTGCCTTTTCTTCGGGGGGCGACGTTGTCCGAATTCGTGGCGCACGCGTTCGGGCGTGCGCCGAATCCATGGAACGCGCGCGCGCGCCGCACCCTCGCCTCCGACTTGCGAAATGGCGCGCACGTGACGCAAGGCGTTGGGGTCGCGTGGGGGGCCAAGATCGAGCGACGCGACGTCGCGGTCCTGGTCACGTTCGACGACGCGATCCGGACCACGGGCGAATTTCACAACGGGGTCAACTTCGCGGGCGTGTTCAAGGCGCCGGCGATCTTTCTCTGTTTGACCACCTTGGCGCAGGAAGCGAGCGCGGAGCGCGCGGCCGACTTCGCCGCGGCCTACGGGATCGCGAGCGCCGTATGCGACGGGTGCGATTTCTTCGCAGTCGCGCACGCCGTGGGCGATGCCCGAAAGCGCGCCGCCTCAGGGCTCGGGCCGACGCTTCTCGAGGCGCGTATCGACGAGGCGCGCGCGAGCAAGGACGACGCGCTCGTGTCCCTTCGTCGTCATCTCGAATCGCGCGGGTTCTTCGACGTCGAGCACGAGGCGCGAACCGAATCCGAGGCCGCATCGGAAATCGCGCTCGCGCTATCGGAGTTCGCGCCGGGAGCGGCCGCCACCGCCACCGCGTCCGTCGCGCCCGAGAGTCGGATCGTCGTTCCAACGCGGCGGCGTACGGAGTAGGACTGCATCATGGCGACTCAGAACATGGTGCAGGCCATTAACGACGGACTGCGTCACGAGATGCAGCGCGATCCGCGGGTCGTCGTTCTCGGCGAAGACGTGGGCAAGGTCGGCGGCGTGTTCCGCGTCACGCAGGGGCTCTACGACGAGTTCGGCGACGAGCGCGTCATCGACACACCGCTTTCCGAAGGGGGGATCATCGGCTGCGCCATTGGAATGGCGCTCTACGGATTGGTCCCCATTCCCGAGATTCAATTTTCCGATTTCATCTTCCCTGCGTACGACCAAATCGTCAGCGAGCTCGCGAAAATGCGTTATCGCTCGGGCGGCGAGTACGCGGCCAAATTGGTCATCCGCACCCCGGTGGGTGGAGGCATTCGCGGCGGTCTCTACCACTCGCAATCGCCCGAGTCGCTGTTCATCCACGTGGCGGGACTCAAAGTGGTTTGCCCTTCCACGCCGGAAGATGCCAAAGGGCTCCTGCTTGCCTCGATCCGCGATCCCGATCCGGTTCTCTTTTTCGAACCAAAGCGCATTTACCGCGCGGCCAAAGGGGAGGTTCCCGAGGGCGAACACCTGGTCGAACTCGGCAAAGCGCGCATCGTTCGCGAAGCCACGCGGTCTTCCGGCGCCACGGGGAGCGGAGCGCAGGTGACGGTCATCGCGTGGGGAGCCATGGTGTACGAGGCGATTGCGGCCGCCGAAGAGGCAGAAAAACAGGGGGTCTCGTGCGAGATCCTCGACCTGCGCACGCTCTGGCCGGTCGACATCGACGCCATCGTGACCAGCGTGAAAAAGACCGGGCGCGTCGTCATCGTCCACGAGGCGCCAAAGACGTGCGGTTTCGGGGCAGAGCTCGTCGCGCTGATCAACGAGAAAGCTTTTCTTCACTTGGAGGCGCCGCCGGTGCGCGTGACGGGGTTCGATACACCGTTTCCTTACACGCTCGAAAACGACTATCTGCCTCTGGCCCACCGAATCTTGCCGGCCGTTCTCGAGACGGCCAAATTCTAACGGAGACGACTCATGGCTCGCTGGGAATTCAAACTGCCCGATATCGGCGAAGGCGTGACCGAAGGCGAAATCGTAAGCTGGCTCATTTCGCCGGGCGAATCGGTGAAGGAAGACCAGCCGATGGTCGAGGTGATGACCGACAAGGCGACGGTCACCATCGCCGTTCCTCGCGCGGGGACGGTGCTCGAGCTGCGCGGCAAAGTCGGCGACATCGTGGCCGTCCACTCCACCCTCGTGGTCTTCGATGTGGGGGGCGGCGCGACCGACGCTCCGCGAAATGGCCCCCATGCGAACGGTTCCGGCAACGGTCACGGCGCCGGAAAACCCGGCGCTGACGGGCCGGCGGCGACCGCCGTGGGAGACATCCGCGAGACGTTGCCCGGGATGGCGCGTGCGGCGTCTCCCCAGCTCCAGCCTTCCGCGCCGCCCGCCGCGAAAGGGCCGGGAGGCTCCTCCGCGGGCGCGACCGAGACGTATTTCAACGACAAGCCGCTGGCGACGCCGGCCACACGCAAGACCGCGCGGGAACTCGGCATCGACTTGAAACGGGTCCCGCCCACGGGTCCGCAAGGTCGCGTGACCCGCGACGACGTGCAGACGTTCGCGGACGCCGAGCAGAGCCCCGCCGCCGCGCCGCTCGAAGCGGTGACGCCCGCCGCGGGCGCGTCCGCAACCGTGCGCCCACCGGCGGCCTCGAACCGCGAGCCGGTGCGCATTGCGCCCCCCGTCGGGGCGGCGGGTGCACTCGAGGAGCGCGTTCCGTTTGCGGGCCTGCGCCGGCGCATTGCAACCAAAATGGCCGCGTCGACCAGCACCGCGGCGCATTTCACGTTCGTCGAGGAGTGCGACGTGAGCGCCCTCGACGAAACCACGAACGAACTCGTCTACCGGAAGTACTTCAATATCGGTATTGCCGCGTCCACCGACGCGGGACTCGTGGTCCCCGTGGTCAAGAACGCCGATCGAAAGAGCCTTCTCGACATCGCCCGCGAGATCGACCGCCTGGCGACGGATGCAAAAGACGGAAAGTCGAAGGTGGAGGATCTGAGCGGGTCGACCTTCACGATCACGTCGCTCGGAGCGCAGGGGGGCCTCTTCGCCACCCCGATCATCAACTTCCCCGAGGTTGGCATTCTGGGCGTGCACCAGATCAAGCAGAAGCCCGTCGTGCGCGACGGGCAGATCGCGATTGGCGAAGTCATGCTCCTGTCGCTCTCCTTCGATCATCGCATCGTGGACGGGCACATTGGCGCCGCGTTCGCCTACGACGTCATCGGATTTTTGGAGAATCCTGACCGTCTGTTCCTAGAAATGGCGTAGCGACCTTGTAGCATGGGGGGCGCCCGGTTCATGCGACGCGCTCCACGAAGTCCTTACGCCTTCCCCCGCATCGCGTCCGCTGCGCCGGTTGCGTTGGCGATCGTCATCGCGTCCGCCATCGCAATGACGATTGTTGCGTGCGCAACCACCCGAGGGGCGGAGCTCGAGCCGCGCTACGTCGCGCTGCACAATGCGTTTGCCGCGATGGGGTTTGCGCAAGTGGGCCCTCTTCAACGGGCCTCGCTCGCCCAGGGGCGCGAGATCCGGTTGTCGCTCGAGCTCGCGGCCGAGTGCACCACGATTGCCGTTTTCGGTGGGCAAGGTGTGCGCGATCTCGACGCGACGCTCCTCGACCCGAGCGGCGCACCGCTCGCCAAGGACGCAACCCAAGACTCGCAGGCCGTCGTTCGGGCGTGCGTCGAGACGCCGGGGGCGTACACGCTGGTGGTGAAAATGGCGGCCGGCGCTGGCGAATTCATGACGGCGGCGTGGGTCGGCGGGTTCGGCCCGCGCGCAGGCCCGGCCGCGCCCGCGGTGGCTACCGCGGGCGGCAGCGGCACGTGCGATTCGCCCATTCCGCTTTTGGCGGGCACGTTCACCGGTTCGACGTTGCACGGCGACAGCGATCACGAAGGGACGTGCACGAGCTCCGCGTCGCGCGAAATCGTCTACCGCTTCGAGCTCACCGCACGAAAGCGGGTCACCATCGAGGTGAGCCCCCACTTCGACAGTGTGATCTACCTGCGCAAGGAAGACTGCGCCGACCCCGACGCGGAGGTCGCGTGCAATGACGATGCTCCGCACGAGCACGACTCGCGCCTCGACGATGAGCGACGTCCCCACGCTCGACGAGGTGTGCCAGAAGGCTCGCGTGCTCTCCACGGGGAGCGCGACGTCGGCCAGCGTTCGCGGCCAATACGACCATCTTCACTCGGGCGGATGCGGCGACAGCGCCAAGGGGCCCGATGCTCCGTATCGTTTCGACCTCGCGCGGCGTTCGCGCGTCCGCATCATCGAGCGGTCGAGCGACTTTTCGTCGGTGCTCTACGTGCGCAAGCGGTGCGTGGATCCGAAGACGGAGATCGCCTGCACGGACAGCGGGTTCGCCGACGGAGAGGCGACGTTCGCGGGAGTGCTCGATCCCGGAAGCTACACCGTCGTCGCCGACGGCACCGATCGCGACGCCGACGGCGGCTACTCGATTGCGGCGGAAGTGGGCCCCGAGAACGGGCAGGCCGGGACGCAGGGCGATAGCTGCGCGGGCGCGATACCGCTCGGCCCACTCGATTCGAGTGGGTCGGGCGACACGTTTCTCGCGCGCGACGATGTCGCCGTTCGATGCGGAGGTGCCGGCGTCCCCGACGTGGTCTACCGGCTGGAGGTTCCGAAGCGGTCGCGCCTTCAAGTACAATTCGATCACCAAGAAGGCAGCCACGTTCTCGCGCTCCGTAAAAGCTGCGCGGACGTCTCGACCGAGCTTGCGTGCAGTGCGTCGATCGACCGTGTCGTCGAGGCGGGCGTTTACTACATGATCGTCGACGGCGACGCGAACGCCGGCCTGGGCCGATTTTCGTTCGCGTTCAGACTGCGGGAGTTGGGGCCGCAAGAGACCGCGTGCCGCACGGCCAAGGTCCTCACGCGCGGTCAGACCGTGAAGGGGAACACCGCCGGCGCGACCGACAAGTTCGTAGCATCGTGCGCGGGCAGCTACGATGCGCAGGCATCACCCGACGCCGTTTACAAGCTCGTGCTCCCGATGCGTGGCCGCGTCCGACTCAACGTGACGGCCACCGGCTATAGCCCCGTGCTCGTTTTGCGCCGTGCTTGCCTCGATGGCGCCGGCGCCACCCCGGAGGTCGCATGCAACAGCAACAGCGGCGCCGCGTACCAAGCGCACATCGACACGGTATTGGATGCGGGGACCTACTTCGCCGTCGTCGACGGCCTGGCGCGCGGCAACGAAGGCCCGTACACCCTGGAGTACGCACTCTCCGCCGCGCCGCCGACGCCGCGGTAAGCGCGCCGCCGATACGGCCGCGCGCGAAAACACGCCCGAAACACCAGCCCGAAACGGTCAGTCTCCGTTTTGGCTCGTTGCGTAGGAGTACGCGGTGTAGGCGGCGATGATGTGGCAAATCCAACCGAGCGTGCCGCCCGTGCCGATCCACATGCCGGGCGTAACGATGAGCCAAAAGATCCCGCGGAGGAACTTGCCGTTGTAGAACTGGCCGACGCCCGGAATGAAAAACGAGAGAACGGCGGCGAGACCGGGATTGAGATGACGATTCGAACTCACGTCGAGAAAGATGCGCACGGGGAGGCCGCGGCGCAACTCCCGCGATTGCAGCTCGCCCTCCTTCGCTGGTATGCCGCTGAAAAACGGGAGCTTCCGTGGCGCCGCACGAAGGACCCGTATGCCATCTGGTTGAGCGAAGTGATGCTCCAGCAGACGCGCGTCGACACCGTGCGTCCATACTACGAGCGCTTCGTCGCGGCGTATCCGACGGTGTTCTCACTGGCGGAAGCTCCGCTCGAACGTGTCTTGGCCGATTGGAGCGGTCTCGGTTACTACCGCCGCGCGCGCATGCTCCACGCGGGCGCGCAGCAGATCGTTCGCGACTTTGGCGGCGAGCTTCCTCGCGCGGTGGAGCACCTTCGAGGCATCGTCGGCATCGGTCCGTACACGGCGGGCGCGGTGGCAAGCATTGCCTTCGGAGTGCGCGCTCCGCTCGTCGACGGAAACGTGGCGCGCGTCCTTGCGCGGCTCTTCGGCGTCGAAGAAGACGTTCGTGGCGGCCCCGGTCGCGCGCGGATCTGGGCGCTCGCCGAGTCCATTTTGCCCGAGACGGAGGCTGGCGATTTCAACCAAGCGTTGATGGAGCTCGGCGCGACCGTCTGCTCGCCGCAGTCTCCGAGTTGCACGCGTTGCCCGGTGCGCGGCGCGTGCATCGCGTTCGCGACCGGCGAAGCCGAGCGGCTGCCGTACCTGTCGCCGAAGGCGAAGCCGCGTCCGTGGCTCCGGTCGGCGCTCGTGG
>Ga0193753_10003594_pt1 | contig 11399 bp, 6 predicted proteins | sample H1c2metaG_FD_144925 | JGI IMG/M metagenome (GOLD analysis project Ga0193753, IMG submission 144925) | Soil microbial communities from a riparian zone of the East river system, Colorado, United States - H1c2 | ecosystem: Environmental > Terrestrial > Soil > Riparian zone | place: USA: East River... | reverse complement strand
AGCTGATCCGGGCCCACGGGCTGGTTCCCGTGCCGCTGGAGCTCGATCCCGAGACGATGCTGCCGTCGCTGGGCGCGGTCCGCGCCGCGACCGGCCCGCGCACGCGCGGCCTCCTGGTCGCGCACCTGTTCGGGGCCCGGGCCGACCTCGGCCCGCTGCTGGCGACCACGCGGTGCCTCGGCCTCACCTCCTTTGAAGACGCGGCGCAGGCGTTCGCCGGACCCGACGACCGCGGTCACGCCGCGGCCGATCTCACGCTCTTCAGCTTCGGCACCATCAAGACCGCGACCGCCCTCGGCGGGGCTCTGGTCCGCGTCGGGTCGCCGGCGCTGCGCGACCGGATGGCGGCGATCCAGGCCGGCTGGCCGCGCCAGCCCCGCGCCTCCTACGCGCGCAAGGTGGTCACCGCGCTCGTGCTCCTCCTGCTGCAGCGGCCGCTCGTGTACACCGCGTTCGCCGCCGCGTGCCGCGCCCTCGGGCACGAGGCCGGCGCGATCGCGCGCCGCCTGACGCGCGGCTTCGGCGGGCTGACCATCGACGCTCTCGTGCGAGCGCTGCGTCACCGCCCCTCGGCGCCCCTGCTCGCGGCGCTCTACCGCCGGCTTCACCGCCACGACCGACGTGGCGCCGGTCGGCTGGCCGCCCGTCGGCGCTGGGGCGAGCGGGTCGCCGCGCGCTTCGAGGTGCTCGGCGCCGGCCACCGTCGGCATGGCCACTGGCTCCTGCCGGTCCGCGTCGATGACACGGCCGCGGCGCAGGCGCGTCTCCGCGCCGTCGGCGTCGACGCCTCGGGACCGTCGAACATCGTCGAGCTCGGCGCCGCCCGGGTGCTCGATCACGTCGTCTTCGTGCCGGCCTACCCCGAGCTGTCGGCCGCCGCCCGCCGCCGGGTGCTCGCGGCGCTACGCGGGGTCTCCCCCGTCGCGGAGCGGATCGCGTGCTGACCCCCGCGTTCTACGCCCGCTACCAGGTCGTGCCGCGCCCGGGCTGGCTGACCGTGGCGCGCGCGCTGTTCGGAGCCAACGCCGCGCTCGCGGGCACCCGGTTCTGCGTCGAGGGCACGGGGCGCGTGCCGGCCGGCCCGGTCCTCTTCGCCACCAACTCGACGCAGCGGAACGACTTCCTCGCCTTCCGCTGGGTCGCCGAGCGTGCCGGCCGCCGCTGCGTGACCGTCGCCAAGGCCAAGAACTACCACGACGCGGCCATGGCCTTCGCCCTGCGCCGGCTCGGCGTCGTGCCGATCGCCTCGAAGGGCTACCTGCTGCTCTGCGACTTCACCGCGACGATCGGTCGCCGGCCGACCGATTCCGAGTACCGTGCGCTGCGCGAGTACCTCGACCACGGCGCATCCCTGCCGGCCGGCGAGCCCTACGCCACGCTGACCGGCCGACCACGCGCGATCGTCGGTCGCCGCTTCGAGCCGGCCGGCGCGGCGCTCCGCGATCACCTCCGGGCCACCTACGTCGCCTCGCTGGGCGAGACCGTGCGCCTCGCGCGGGTCGCGGTCGCCGCCGGGCAAGACGTCCAGATCTATCCGGAGGGCACGGTCGCGCCGCGCCTCGGCCGCTGCCGGGTCGGCGCGGTCCAGCTCGCCTGGGCGCTCGGCACGCCGATCGTTCCGGTCGGTCTCAGCGCTTGCCCGCGCGCGTTCGCCGGCGTCACCCCGTTCCTCCGCCCCGGCGGCGCAGTGACCGTCCGGTTCGGCGCCCCGCTCGCGCTGGCACCCGGATTTCTTCCAGCCGCCTTCCGCGCGTTCCAGCCCGAGGACGAGGCGGGCGCCCGCGGCGTCCTCGAGAGGTTCACCGACGAGCGCCTGATGCCGGCAATCGACGCCCTGCTGGACCCGCCGTTCCGCCACGACCCCGCCGACCCGTGGGCCGGCAAGGGTACCCGGGCCCACCTGTGACCGCGCTCGCCACGCCGCCGAACCTGGCCACCGCCGCCCGCGTCGTCCTGATCGCCGCCGCGGCGATCGCGTGGAACGCAGGCGGCCGGCCCGTCGCCCTCGCCCTCGGCGTCGTCGCGGGCCTGACCGACTATCTCGACGGCGCCCTCGCCCGCCGGCTCGGACTCACCAGCCGGCTCGGCGCCATGCTCGATCAGTTCGCCGACGCCTTTCTGGTCCTGGTCGGCCTCACCCTGGCGGTCACGACGCCGCCCGGCCTGTCGCCGCTCGTCCTCGTCCTGGTCATGGCCCGCGAGCTCTGGGTCCAGGGCCTCCGCCGCGAGGCCGCCGCCCGCGGCCTCGAGCTCCCTTCGCGCCCGCTCGGCAAGTGGAGCTCCTTCTTCCTCGGCTGGGGTCTGGTGCCGCTCCTCGTCGGCGCCGCGCTCGAGCTCGCCCCGTCCGTCGCGAGCACCACCCACCTCGTCGGCGCCCTGCTCGTCTACCTGGGAACTGGCCTCGGCCTCCTCGCGGCCTTTGCCTACACCCGCACCTTTGCGCTCGCTCTACGGCGCGAGGGCCGCGCCGCGGGTGACGACCGACCGCCGATCGGATCCGCCGCACAGTCCTCTTCGTGATCCTTCATCGCGTCGTCGTATCTGTTCGACGTTCGCCGGACAGAACCCGCTCGCGACAGGCGGCGGCCGGTGTCGAGCGGCAGCCATGTGGGAGCAGCGACGCCCGCGCTTGCGCGCGGCGTCTCTCAGCGAAGGCGGGCGGCGAGGTGTCGTTCGAGTCCTCGGCGACCGGCTGTGCACGGTCGCGCTGTTCCCGCTGGATCCGAGCTGAGCGCGACGTGAGCCCGGGCCCGACTTCAAGCGCCTTCGGTCAATGCGTTCGACGTGTGAGCTGGCGCATGCGCTCCAGTACGGCTCTCCCGATGGGGCCGGGCCCATCCACGGTGTACGGCTCAGCGACGGCCGAGCCGAGCAGGATTGGGAAGTGGAAGGTGGTGCGCCCGACGAACCAGTGCGGCCGCTCGAACTGGGCTGCGAAAGCGGTCTCCCGCATGCACTCGAGCAACTCCTCGTCGGGCGGGTCGCCGGCGACCGGCAAGAGCTCGGCGCTCTCGATCGGCGCGCCCGCCTCCGGGTCGGCCACCACGGCGATCTCGAAGACGGTGCCGCCGTTCAGCGTCGGATTCCGCTCGATCGCGGCGGCCAGGCACTCGTCGAACATGGGCTGGAGCTCCTGGAGGCGGCCTTCTGCATCGCCCGAGCTGAGCGGCCATACCATGTGGGTCACTCGCGGCTCGGCGCCGGCAGATCCGTCGGCCGACTCGAGCAGGCCCTTACCCATCGGCCCGGTAGATCGGTCGACCGACTCGAGCGGGCCCACACCCACCGGCCGGTCGCCGCGATCGTCGCGTGGCACCGCGTGGCCGGTCGCCTCGTCGATCGACTTCGCGCCCGACGGTCGGGCTGCCACCTGCTGGGTGCCCGGCCGGCGCGACGTCGCCGCGAGCGCCGGCGCGGAGCCATCGCGCAGATCGATGGCCAGCGTCGCCGTCGCGCAGATGGTCAGCACCGCGGCGGCGAGCAGCCCCAGCTTCGCAGCGATCGACGTGAAGCGGACCGTCGCTGCGGGGCTCGAGCCGTTCGGAGCCGGCAGATGGGCGAATCCCGCCAGGGCCGGCCTCCAGTCCTCGCGCCCGCCGCAATGGCGCCGATCGAGCTCGGCGCGCAGGAGCTCCAGTCCGCGCTGGATCCGCCACCGGATTGTTGCGGCCGGCACTCCCTCGGCCGCGGCGATGTCGGCGGCCGAGCGGTCGCGATAGAAGCGCAGCACGATCACGGCGCGGTACGGCTCGGGCAAGTCGGCGACCATCCCGGCCAGGAGGCGCTGCACCTCGACTTGCTCGAGCACCTGGTCGGGCCTGGCCACGTCCGCGTGCTCGACGGCCGCCTGCTCGCGGTGGAGCCTACGTCGATCGGCGCGGTAGCGCGAGCGGATGACGTTGCGCGCCACGCGCGTGAGCCACGGTCGCACCTCGCGATCGACGGGCGGCGGCGACGCGAGCGCGGCCAGACAGGTCTGCTGCGCGACGTCGTCCGCCTCCGCCGGATCGGCGACCAGGTGGCCGGCCAGCCGGCGCAGCCAGCGGCTTTCTCGAAACAGATGCTCGATATCGATTCGTGCGCTCTCCATCTCTGTTGCGGGAACGCCACCGGGGACCAGAGTGATGGCGTCGATCCGGTTCAAGATGACGGCAGGAAGCGCCTCCCGGAAGTGTAGGCCAGATAAGGCGCGGGAATCCTGTCGGTTCACCTCCTGCCGTCCCGGCCGGCGGCGGATCAGCGCGGCGGATCAGCGCCAGGCTACCGCCTCGGGCCAGCCAGGCCGGGGGGCCATGGCATCCATGGCCCGGTCCGACGAAGTCGAGAGCTACGGTAGTTGCCATGGTCCTCCATCGGCGACGCGGATGGAGGACGCGAGCTTTCCCTTGGCCGTCCATCCCGCGCATGGGCGACAGTCGGCGTCCCCTCGGGATCGACGCCCGCTCGTTCGACTCATCGATGTTGCCTTCGCCATGAAATGAGCGGCTCGGCTCCCGGACTGTGACCCTGTCGAGGCTGCAGGCTTCACTTGATGTTGCGGCCCGCGTGCTTGCCGCCGGGCGGCGGCGGCTCTCGGTGCTACGCTCGAAGGATGCGGCTCGCCGTCCTCGCGCTCGTGTCGCTCGCCGGGTGCGGCGGCGGGCCGGTCCTGCGCAACGCGCCCCGGCCGGACCCGACGGTGATGGCCGCCGGCGCCGCGGCGATCGCCGGCGCGGCCACGCTCGCCGATCCTGACGCCGCGGCGAGGGGCGCCAGGAGCAGAAGAAGGACTGGAACGTCACCCCGGAGCGCGACCACGACAGCCGCCCGATGCCGGCCGACGTGCTCGACCGGCTCGACCAGGCCAAGGAGGGCGCCGCCGACGAGCCGGCCGCACCGAAGAAGCCAGCGGTCGACCCGACGGTGCGTCGGAGCCCAGGCGACTGGATGCCGGTGCAGGGCCCGCCCAGGCCGGGCAAGGACCGCCCGACCGATGCCAGCCAGCCGCCCGGTCCGGGCACCGCTCCTCGCTGATCGGCGCCGGCGGCTGGTCGGAGCGCCGCGGGTGCCGTGGCGCTCCGGCCCGGCCAGGCCGGTCGCGGCAGGACCGTGGTCAGTTCGTCGACGTGATCGTCAGACTGAACGCGTTGATCGTCCCGGTGTCGGAGAACGCTGCGTCGCGGACGAAGAGCTGCCATATGCCGCTCGCCCGGCTCCCCGCCGTGAAGGCGCTGGTGATGTCGAGATCGGTCGCCACGAAGTCGTCCGCCGAGCCGCCCTGTCGGTTGGACAGCGTCGCGATCTCGCCGCTGGGCGCGATCACCTGGATGATGAGGTCACCGCGGTAGGGGTGGGTGATCTCGACGTCGACCAGCACCTTCTGGACGTCGAGGCCCGACGGTGTGACCCGGATGTGACTGCGCGCGCCCTTCGGGCTCTTGTCGGGGATTGGCCTGGGGACGTCGGCCGAGACGAACTCGCGCGTCGCGCCGGTACAGTCGCCGGGCACGTCGGTCGAGGTGACGATCGACGTCGAGGCGCGGTCGTTGGGCGACGAGGCGCCGGTGCCCATCCCGCGGCCGGCAAACGCGGTCCACAGCGCGCAGCGATTGGCGCCGGCATGGATGGTCGTGTCGGCCTGGAGGATCGCGTCGCGTCCGTTCAGCATCGAGGGAACGCAGGGCGTGAGCTTCGCGGCGGCGACGATCAGCGTTTCGGTCTCCGCCCGACCAAGGACGCTGCGGATGTCCCACAGCGTCGCCGCCCACAGCTCGCCCACGTCGTGCACGTCCGTCAGGTTGCGGTTCTGGACATCGGTGTACGTGAACGGCGAGCTCGCCATCGAGGCGCGGCGGATCCCGACCGTCGCGTCGCCCGTCACGTACGCGCCGATGACCGGGTCGTCGAGGAAGGACGCGGCCAGGAAGTCGCTCCAGCCCTCGCCCATGCCCCCGGACTGCAAGTTGACGAGGCACCCCGTCGAGCCGCCGCCGACGAGACGGTTGGTCAGGCCGTGCGTCATCTCGTGATACGCGACGGTCGGGTCGAAGTCGCCGTCCTGCCGCAGCGTGTCGCCCTGTGCGAGGTCGAACAGGAAGAGCTGCATGCGCGGCCGCTGCCCGTCGGGCGGCGTGGCGAAGTTCGCGTTGCTGATTCCCGAACCATCCTGCGAATCGATCTGGACCTCGTCGTTCTGCGCGCCGCCCAGGCCGAAGTTGCTCGTCTGGAAGTTCCCCGCGGCCTCCGTGAAGCCGAGGAGATAGGCCCTGTCGTGCCAGTCGTTGACCAGGTAGAACGCGTTCGCGACCGACGCCTCCTTGAAGGCTGCCGCGTCCTCCGCCGACGAGAAGGGGAAATCGAACGAGTCACTGGCGTCGGCCTCGGGCTGGGTCTCGTTCGCGCCCACCAGGTTGTTGTGGTCGAGATCCGTCGCAGCGACGGCGTTGTTGCCGATGGTCTTGCGCGCCGAGCCGACCCAGCCCTGCGGCGACGCCGCAGGGTCGCCGTCGAACGAGACGAGAACGCGGCCATCGGCGGCTGGCACGGCGCCGGGGGACGCGGTGAACACACGGCCGCTGAAGGTGTCGACCAGGTCGACATCGTGAAGGAGCTCGCCGGTCGCGGCGTCGACGAGGATGAGCCGGTAGTTCAGCTGCCCGTCGTCGTCGTTCCAGGCGAGAGTCACCTGATAGGCGAAGCGGCTATCGTCCGGCGCGACCTGGAACACCGTCGGCGTGATATGGCAGTCATCCACCAGGCGCGGCGAGCGCAGGACCGTGCGCTGCCGGTCGCTCGACACGACGGTGAGGTCGGCATCGGCGAGCCCAAAGGCGCGGGCGGCGGCGATCGCGGCCTCGGCCGGCGCCAGGGACTTCCGGTTCGTCGGCGGTGTCACCCGGTAGAAATCGTCGCCGAGCGCGGTGAACACATCGTTCGCCCCGGTCATGTGGACGGTGATCGCGCCCTGGAACACGGGGTCCCTGTCGACCAGGCGCTGCAACGTCACGTGCCGTACGCCGCTCGTGGCATCCCGGTCGACGCGCGCCACCGCGAAGCTCGCCACCTCGGCCTCGTCGAGCAGGAAGGCCTCGCGGTGGTCGCCGAGGAACCGCAGCGCCGCCGCACCAGGATCGGCCTCGTTGCCGGGCACCGGGAACCCAGGCGCCATGGAGAGGACGCGCGTCGCACCCGTCTCCCCGACCTCCATGGTCACCTCCGCTCCGGCCTCGAGCCCCAGCTGCTCCAGCCCTCGCAGACGATCCGGCTGCCCGTCGTCCGAGGCGATGCATGCCGACAGCAAGAGCAACGGGACCAGGATCGATCGAAGCGCGCTTCCTCGCGGAGTCATCAGAATCATCCTCTTCGCAGGGCAGACCGGATGAGCTGCCGAGCAAAGCGCGGGCCAGCCGGTTCTCGCTGCAAGTGGGCATCGCCCCGTCGGCACCATGCTGCGCCGGCATGCTGATTCGGCATGCCCGGAAGCGCGACCGCCGACCCTGCACGCTCGGCGTGTCCCGTGAGACGCGCGCGAGGTCGCGCAGCAGACATTTACCCCGACGGCTTGGTCCACGCCGCCGGGACCGTGATGGTCAGCTCCTTCTCGCCGCCGCCGATGTCCACCGGTGTGCACTTCATCGGCAGGCTGTTCACCTGTTGCTGGAGTTGCTGCGCGACCAAGGGGTCGCGCGGATCACCGGGCAGCGGCACCGCGCAGACGGTGTACGTGCCGGGTTTCATGTGGTCGACGCGGGCGGGTCCGCCGAGGGTCTTGCGGGTATAGAACGGGACGGGAGGCCCGTCCGCCGGGAGCGACGGCAGGAGGGCGCCGTAGCGCAGCGCGGCCATGTTCGGGGCGTCCACGCGCATACCCAGCACCGCCACCTGCGAGGCCAGGACTGGCTCGCCCGCGTCGGTCTTCACCGTGATCTCGACCGACCCCGGGCCCGTCGTGATGTCGATGTCGACCTGCGCGCGCTGGCCGGCGACGATGTCGACCCGGCGGAAGTGTTTGTCGCCGCCGCCGCCGATGATCGGCGTGATCGCGTACAGCCCCAGGGTCAGGGTGTCGAGCGCGAAGCTGCCGTCCGGCCCGGTGGTGACGAAGAAGTTCGATGACGATCCGTTGGCCGGGCTGGCGATGATGATCGTCTCGGCCAGCGGCGTGCCGTCCAGGCGTGCGGTGCCGGATACGGACCCGGTCGCGGCGAGCACCAGATCGACCTCGGCGCTGCTCGCCCCGCTCGGGATCGACAGCGACTGCGAGCGGCCGACCCCGTCCTTGCCCGCGGTCACCGTGATCGACGCGGGCGGGAACCCGCTCATCAGGAAGTGACCCTGGTCGTCGGTCCTGGTCTCTTGCGCGCCGACGCTCTCGCCGTCGATGTACAGCTTCTGGCCGTCGCCGGTGAGCAGCAGGCCCGCGGCGACGGTGGCAGCGGCGACCGGCACGCCCGACGCATCGAGCACCCGGCCGCTGATCGAGCGGCCACGCTTCACCGTGACGGTGCCGAGGTCCTTGCTGCCGCCGTCCTCGACGTCGATCGCAACCAGCTTGCGGATGAACGTCGGTCCCGAGATCGCCAGGTTGAAGGCGCCCCCCGGGACGTCGATGGAGAAGTGACCGCCGGCGGTGGCGAACGGCATCGGCGTGCCGTAGCCGACGGCCACGGTGAACGCCGGCGGTGGATTGCCGTCGTCATGGAGCACGCGGCCCTTGACCGTGCCCGGCGACGAGACCGCCAGCTTCAGCCCGGTCGTGCCGGCCGGGACGACCTGGCCGACCTGGGTCCACAGCATCGACTCCGATGTTCCGGGCCGCGCGGCGCGCACGCGGTAGCTCCCGGCTGGCAGCCCGCCGATGTGGAATCTCCCGCCCGCATCGGCGATGCGGTACTGGTCGCCGCGCACCCCCCAGCGCTCGCGCTCGCCGGCGTTGCCGCTCCAGTCCGGCTCGGCCACCACCTGCGCCTCGGGCACCGGCTCGCCGCTGCCGGTCACCACGGTGCCGTCGATGGAGCCGTCGATCGACAGGGTCAGGTTGGCGGTCGCCCTGGCCGCGTCGGTCAGATCGACATCGACCAGATCCGAGGCACCGGAAGCATGCGTCGCCACCACCTGCGCGCGGCGGCGGGGCAGGCCGTGGATGACGTAGTTGCCGTCGGCGTCCGTGAACGCCTGGCGCGCGGTGCGCCACTCGACGCTGCCGCTGGCGACGACACACACGTCGGCCGCCACCACCGGGACGCCGCTGGCCGAGGTCACGGTGCCACGAACCTCGCCGCCGGCGGCGGCGCGGATCTCGATGCCGGTGCGCGGGGTGGCTCCGTCGACCACGACAATTGCGGTCGTCGCCGGCTCGTAGTCGGGGTGCGCCAGGACGAAGCGGTACGAGCCGGGCGCTACCGAGGCGACCGACCACTCGCCGTGCTTCCCCGTGATCACGCCGTCGCGGCGGGGTTCGGCCAGCGGGAACGGCTCCGAGGTCGACACCGCCAGCACGCGCGCGCCCGCGATCGGCACACCGTCGGTGGAGACCGCCCGACCGGAGACGCTGGCGCCGCGGTGCAGCGTCATCAGCTCGCGCCGATCGTCGCCGGGGCTGGGCGAGACGCGGCGTAGCTCCGGGGCGTAGCCGGGCGCGGCCACCTTCAGCGACATGTCAAAGCCGGAGCCGCCGACGCCTTTCAGCCGGGCGACGCCGTCGTCGCCGGTGGTCGCCGTCCACGACAGCGTCGACCGCAGCTCGACCACGGCGCCCGCGATCGGATCGCCCGAGTCGGCATCGCGCACCTCGACGGTGACCGACGCGCCGGGCCCGACGCGCAGGATCACCGGCTCGGTGTCCTCGGCCAGGCGCAGGTGCACGGGGCCGGCGTAGCCGTCGTCGGCGCGCGCTTCGAGCTTGTAGTCGCGGCCGATCAGGTGATCGAACGCGAACGAGCCATCGGCCTCGCTGGTCACGATGCGCGGCGGGTTGGTGTCGATCGCGACGATGGCGCCGCCGACCGGGCTCTCGTCGGAGCTGATCACCTGACCTTCCAGGCGCAGGGCACCGGTGGGGTCGTCCTCGCGGGTCACCCGTTCGGCGCCGACGCGCGGGGTGGGCATGGCGGCCGGCTGGTTCGGCGCCGGCGCCGGCGCTGCGCCGGTGGCGGCGGGGCTCTCGCCCTTGTCGCGTTTGACATACTGATGGCCGAGGACGGCGAGCAGGGCGACGATGACGACGAGGCCGATCTTGTAGGTGGTCTTCATGGCGATGATTCCCCGGAGCGTCGAGCCGCCGGCGGGGGCCGGGGCGGGGGAATGCGGCCCGATCGCGGTGCCGGACATGGGCGCGAGCAGGAGCGCCCAGCGCTTGCGATCGCCCTGATGGGAGTCGTCCAGCTGCCGGCGCAGATCGTCCAGGCCGCGCTTGAGGCGCCAGCGCACGGTGCCCGCGGGCACCTCTTGCCGCCGCGCGATCTCGGCGGCCGAGCAACCTTCGTAGTAGCGGAGCAGCAGCGTCGACCGGAACGGCTCGTCCAGATCGAGCACGCGGCGCACGACCTGCTGCTGCATCTCGACCCGGGCGACCAGCTCCTCGGGCGACGGCGCCGGCTCGGGCCCCACCGCCGACTCCTCGCGGCGCGTCCGGCGTCCGGACGAGCGGGCGCGCATGCGCGCGAGGTTGCGCGCCACGCCGGCCAGCCACGGGCGCAGCGGCCCGGATTCGCGCGGCGGCCGGGACAGCGCCGCCTCCCAGGTCTCCTGCGCCAGCTCATCGGCGTCGTCTGGGTTGCGGACCAGGGCGAGCGCCAGCCGGCGCACCCATTCAGCGTGCTGAAGGATGTCGCCCTGCGAGATCGCGGTGGGGTCGGGTGCCATGGTCCTGCCCCACATCTTGCCGCTGCCGGGCCGACTGTTGGCGCGGCGTGCCTGTGCCTGCTCGTCGCCGCCGGGTGTGGCGGTGGATAGGACGAATAAAGCCCGCTTCCCGAGGTTCGGCGAGCACCGCACTTCGGCGAACCGGCCACGGACGCCACGGCTTCGCCCGGCGCCTCGCCCCGCTCGCCCGGAGGTAGCTGCTCGGGTTCTTGCGCCTGCACCGACACAGGCTGTTCAACGACGAGTTCCAGGCTGAGCGATCGAAGCGGGCGCTCCAGGTGCCTGGATGCCGAGTCGGCCTGCCGGTTCGGCCTGCCGGATCGGCCTGCCGCTCGCTCGGCGATCCGCCAGAGCCGCGAAACGCGGAGTCTGCACCGCGGCACGCGCCTTGCGTTGGCTCGACGTGCGGAGGGGGAGACGATGGCGGACTACCTCTTTGACCAGAAGTGGAAGGAAGAGCGCGCCCGCCTGGCCGGGATCGAACGGCTATGGAATCCCGGCAGCCAGGCAGTTCTGGAAGCACTGGGGATCGGGCCCAGCTGGCGCTGCCTGGAGAT
>Ga0193753_10003593_pt1 | contig 11399 bp, 10 predicted proteins | sample H1c2metaG_FD_144925 | JGI IMG/M metagenome (GOLD analysis project Ga0193753, IMG submission 144925) | Soil microbial communities from a riparian zone of the East river system, Colorado, United States - H1c2 | ecosystem: Environmental > Terrestrial > Soil > Riparian zone | place: USA: East... | reverse complement strand
TCCCGAGTGATTGCAGGGCGGGAGTGATATTCCGTGAAAAGTGTTCGGTTTGCGGATCGAACAGATTGAAGCCATTGCGTGTTTCGATCCACAGCTTATTGTCGGGTCCTTCGAGAATGCGGATAATGAAATCATCGGAGAGGCTGCTGGTATCCTGGAGATCGTGGGTGAAAACCTTGAAACGGTAGCCATCGTAACGATTGAGGCCCGCCATGGTGCCGGCCCAGAGGAAGCCCTGCCGGTCCTTATAAAAACAATTGACCTGGTTGTTGGAGAGACCGCTGATGATATCGAGTCTTGAGAACGAATACTGAATAGGCTGGGCGAGACCGCTGGTAAGGCAACAGAGGACAAGAAGGCATGATATGAAGAGCCGGCGGCAAGGCATGGGATCAAATGTAGGAAATCGGTACCGAATGATTTGGGTCTTGTTCTGGAGGGGAAGTCAAAATTCAAAAGTCAAAAGTCAAAATTCAAAAGTCAAAAGAACAGCCGTCGTGTTTTTTCGGGAGGATATCTGGGTAATAGCCGATCGTATGCTTGCCGTCTTTCCGTCTTCCCGGCAAAAAAGACACCTTGGGCGGTAAGGCGGTAAGAGTTCACGAAGAAGTGGAAATGAATATCGAATGATTTGGGTCTTGTCCCGTAGGGACATTTGGTCGGTAGAAAATCGAAAAGGAGGAAGCATCCGCGTTCCTTCGGAACGCCTGACTAGCTGATCGAAATCAATGAGAGCCCAAAGAAATCAAACGTCTCCCAATTTTTCTCCCAATCAAATACTCCCGCTGGACGACAATGTATGAACACATTTCTCACAGCTTTCCCGTCTTACCGGCAAAAAAACAAACAATATATGGCGTTGCAGACAATTATTTGGTAAGTACCTCACCGCACTGTAGCTTCCTGCCACAAGTCACCTTTAATCTTCAACTATTTGCATGAGAACTAACAAGAAAATTGTCCTATGCACTTTTATCAGTGCTATGGTCCTATTGATCTCTTTTTCTTCCTTTTCCCAAAAATTTACTACGAATCTTTCTGAACCGTTTGAATCGAAGCTAACCACTAAATACTTTAAATCGGGCGATGGTTATGTAACCTTTGAGGATATAGATAACAAAATGCAACTGGCATATACTTTCAAATTAAGCAAAACAAAATTCGGCATCAGGCTCCGGTCATTCAATTCCTCGATGGAGATGATAAAGGAGAATAAATTGGAGGGCGGTGACCGCCATTTCGGCCCCTTCCCGACCACCATGGTAAGATTCGGTGATACGCTTTACCTGGTGTATTATAGATTTGACGACGACAAGGATGAGGTAGTTATCAATTCCGCCAAATTGGATCCTGTATCATTGGAACTCGGACCCGAGAAGCCAATAATGCGCTTTGATATACAAAATATCGGGGCTTTCAAGGTGGTGAAGCTTAACAATGGCTTTAATTTTTGGGTAAACTGGTCTCCGGATCGATCGAAGGCCCTCGCCTATTTTTCTTCAGGCATTGACAACAGGTTCACCATGGCCGTAATGGATCAGGGAATGAATCCAATTTGGAGCAGGACGGAAACCATCAGTCAGACCAAGGAAATCGATTGCGATGCCGCGGTAGTGGACAACGATGGAGTGGTCTATGTATCCTACCAGTATGAAGTAAAAAAGGATCCCAATAGTCATCATGTAATGGTGTGTAAGGCGAAGGGTAAGGGAAAGGATTTCGAGATGACGGCGCCTTCCGGCACTCCCTACCAGGTATTGCTGGTGCCTTCAAAGCTGGGAAATTTCATTCACGTCGTCGGTACCGTTGGGTCTGAGGATGGGCTGACCGGCGTTTTCCGGCAGCAGTATTCGATCCCGGGTTCAAGGCTCGACAAAATGCAGATCACCGATTTCTCGAATGATCTCGTCAGCCAACTAGATCACGATGGGTGGGCTAATACCAAGTCGAAGCGGTATGGTTTAAGCTTTCTTAAGATGAAGGCGTTCGAACTCGAAGATGGAAGCATTGCCATGGCCGGCGAATTTGAAGAGACCAGGACATCAAACACACCTAGCTCGAGCGGTGGGTTTAGATCATTTCACATTTCAGGAAGTATCTTGAATATCAGGCTGGGCACGGGCAACCCGGTCGTCAACTGGATACCCAAGGTAAGGGTGAGCGCAGGTGCATTATATGGAGCCTCTTACTATGCCTTTCCATTCAAGAATAATCTATTTATCTTCTATAACGATGAAGCCAGAAATCTCAATAAGGAAGTAGGGGAAAAATACGCCAGGTCGAGCAACTATAAAAACGTTTCATTGATCGCGGGCTACATGCAGGCCGATGGAAGCATAAAGCGGGAACTGCTGATCGATCTGTCGAATGATGACTTCCTTCCCGAAGGCGATGCGATCAGTCCGGTGTCTTCTTCATCATTGCTCGTGCCGATTACCCGGATTAAGTCGATGGGAGGAAAGGCAAAAGACAGCCGCTGGGGTGTAATCAATATCGAATAGCAGCCATCTCATTAGAGACCTTGTGTTCCTTGTGGTTAAAAACTAACCACGGAGAACACGAAGAAATATACACAAGGAACACAAGGTCCTCCATTATCAAATTATCAAATTACCAAATTATCAAATTGTCAAATTACCCCATTGTCTCCAGCGCCCTGATACACGTCTTCACCTCCTCCTCATTATTCACCAGGCATGGCGTCAGTCTCACATAACTCACCCTATAAGGCGATGAACTGGCGATGATCTTTTTGGCAAATAACTTCTTGACCACTTCATCCGGCGCTATACCATCTACTTCGAAGCAATTGATGCCGGCGGAGAGGGTAGGGGAAACAGGTGTATGCAATTTGATATGTTTGTTGGACCGAAGCGCCTCCTTGAGTTGGGTATTGAGAGCATGTGTTCGTGCCTCCACCTTATCCTTGCCGATCTGCTGATGAAATTCGAATGCCTTGTTGAGCGCCCAACGGTGTTCGAATGAATGGAATCCACCCGGTGTACAAAGATCCCTGAAGGATACGGGTGTTTCTCCGGGAACCAGGCCGAGCCAGATACCATAGGGCAAACCGGTGAACGAGGGCGTTACGGGCGTGATCATATTCCAGGCATCCTTCTTCCCATACAAAATGCCGGTTCCCCTCGGACCGAAGATCCATTTATGCGTGCCTGCGGCAAAGAAGTCGCAGCCGAAATCCCTGATATTAATATTGTCTACTCCGAATCCGTGAACACCATCCACGCAATAATAAATACGGTTGGCGGGCGAGCGTTGCGCATTGGCCTTGCTGATCACCTGGCCGATTTCCTTCAATGGTAGCTTCACACCGGTACAGGAATGCACCCAGGTAAGGGCGATAATTCTTGTGGCGGGTTGTATGGCCTTCTCTAGTATGGAGGTGATCTCATCAACCGATGCGGTGGAAGGTTCAGTGTATAGACTAACTCTCCGGATGGTAGCGCCATTGCGCGAGGACGCATACTCCAATGATTTCTCCGTGGCAAAGTGATCGTGAATGGTGGTGAGTATTTCATCGCCTGGCTTTAGTTTGAACCCGGAATAGAGAAGCGATAGTCCCATGCTCGTACTGTCTGTAAGAACGATCTCCTCTGAGTCGGCGCCGATATAGGCAGCGGCGGCCGCGCACATCCGGGGCTCCATCTCCATCCAGTTCTCTTCCCAATAGGTGACGGGATGTTTATCGAATGCCTGCCGGTGCCGTTCGATCTCGTCCCGTACCGGTTTTGGATGCGAGGCAAGAAGCATCTGGGCCATGTGGATATAGCTTGGGTCGAGGGGGAACAAATCGCGTATCCCCGACCAGCTCGAATAATGCCCGGCGGATGATTGTCCTGCCCTGGCGAGTGCGGGTAAAAGAGTTGTACTGCTGATCAGGAGGCCCGCATCCCTGAGAAAATTTCTTCTGCGCATGAGTAGAGTTTTTTCAGATTAAGAAAGACGGGAGGGAGATTTCAAAGGGCAGTTTAAATATACAATTATTTGAAAAGATGGAGTGTTTTCTCTCGTGTTCCCTGTGTGTATTTCCTTTGTGTTCTCCGGGGTTAGCGTTTAACCACAAAGTACACAAGGGAAGCACGGAGGGCACAAGAGCTTCTGATAACACACCCAACTGGCAAATTACCAAATTGTCAAATTGCGAAGCAGGTCGTTCGTCGAGTAAATCCGCTATTCATCTATTGCTTCATCTATACTCGTCTCTGAATTGGTATATTTGATCCCTAAAACTTAATCGACCAGTATGAGAACATGTAATACTTTTTTTCTTTCCGTTGCAATTACTCTTTTCCTCGCTTCGTGCAGTAAATCGGGCGACCAGGGACCAGTGGGGCCGGCAGGACCACAGGGTGGAACAGGACAACAAGGACCGGCTGGAAGCGCCAATGTAAAGATCGACACCTTCACGGTTGCTACGACGCAATGGACTTACGGAGCTATCTACTATGTCGGTTCGTCCCCGAATGTAAGCACGGGCTATGTCTCCAAGTATTTTGATCATGCTATGCCACGGCTCACGGCTGATTTTCTGCAAAATGACCTGACATTGGTGTATTTCCAATCGGAACCGGGTGTCAATGTAAACAACTATACCCATGTGCCTTTCGCCTTTCCGACCGGCTTGGGGTATGCATTGAATCTCGCCTCTGAAACTTTTGTCGGCAAGACAAGGGTGCACTTCTTTTTAAGCAAGATCTCGGCAGATCCCCCGCTGCTGACTACCTATAGTGTTTCCAATTATAAATTCAAGGTGATCACCATCGATGGAAGTATCGCCCGCAGTGCTGAACCGCTGCCCGACGTGAATGATTATGCTGCAGTTTGCAAGTACTATGGCATCTCCGAATAGCGATTGCAGCGCAAGTAGAAGGAATAAGGAATTTGGATTTTGGAATTGGGTCGAAGATCCCGTCATTAATTGATTTGCCTGCTCACATCTTTGCCCAATAGAGTCTTGTCTCAAATTCCATCCTGACCAGCCCATTCTCGTTATAGGTAACGAACAGCTTGGCAAGAGCGGATATCATTTCATCGTACGTACTATGTCCCGGTAGAGGTATATAGGAGGACGATAGGAGTTGTCCTTTCAGTGCATCGAAATCGAGCATTTGAACATTGGGAAATGAATCGATGATCATGGTCTGCGGCTCGAAGAACTCCTGCAACTTCGGGATGTTCTGCCGAAGGGAATGGTCGGCATCGAGTTCATACTTGGCCTTCAGCTCGGCGTATGCCTGGAGAAAAGGCGTATTGCTGAGGCGAAGATTCCAGGCGAGGACTATGTGTCCGCCCGGTTTCAATATTCGCAGGAATTCCATCTTCGTTGCAATGGGTTCCATCCAATGAAATGCCTGGGCAACCGTAATGAGTTCAACGCTGTGTTTGCGGAGACCCGTTTGCTCCGCCGGATGCTTCCTGCTCTCGAAGCCGAGATACTGGCCGAGCATTTTCTCTCCGGCTTTCCGCATTTCCTCGTTGGGTTCGATGCAGGTGACGCGGTAACCCTTCTTCAATAGAATCGATGCGAACAGACCCGTGCCGGAGCCGATGTCCGCTATTCTTTGTTCCTGCGTAAGACCCAGCTTTTCTTCGAAAAAAGGAATGAGCGTTTCAGGGTAGGAGGGCCTGTATTTTACATAATTTTCGACGCGGTTTGAGAATCTTGTAACGGGAGAGAGTGTGACGACGTTTTCCATTGGTAGAGATGTCTTATTTCGGAGGCAAGGTATAGTAATTCGGGAAAACGAAAGACGCTTCATCTAAATTTAATCTCTTACTTTCTGTATTTGGTAGGACATGTTTCAAAAAATGCCCAAGTTTCGGTTTTTTTTATGAAAAATTGAACCACAAAGACACAAAGGACACGAAGGGGCACAAAGGAATACAAGAAGGTCAATTTGACAATTTGGTAATTTGATAATTAGCCAATGAGCGTGCTTCCATCATCAATGACTTTCTGGTAAGGATCATTATCAAATTACCAAATTGTCAAATTATCAAATTGCGTTAAAGCTCTATATTTAGGAAAAAATACTAGTCATGGAAAGAAGAATAATCAACTATTTCGTATTAAGCGCGGCAACCGTAGAGGATCTCATTTTAAAGGTCAGGGAACAGATGGAACACGGGTACGAGCCGATGGGTGGCGTGTCGGCCGTGGTGGTGAAGGACGGCAAGTTCTTCCAGTGCTTCCAGACGATTGTTAAATACGCCTGAGCCCGACGCTATTTAAAAAAATTATTCCTTATCGTCGCGGTAGAGGCAACCATTCCCAGGATATTACGTTTTCAAGACTTAACTCTGAAGTTTTGGAAAACTTACTGAACGTAATACACAAGTGCATTCAAAATGACCGCAGGGAACAGAAAGTACTCTATGAGAAATACTATGGGTATTGTCTCAAGACTGTCTTCAGGTACATTTATAACTATGACAAGGCAGTCGATGTGGTGAATGACGGTTTCGTCAAGGTCTTTAAGAACCTGTATCGATTCGAGGTCAAGACTACCGAGACCCTGGAGATGATGCTTATGGGGTGGATGCGTACGATCATGGTCAATACCGCCATCGATCAATTGCGCAAGAATAGTTTCCTCCCGGAAATAGGGCAGATCCCCGAGAATAGCTGGACGCAGGAGGATAAGAGTCAATCCTCGGATCAGCGGATCCTCTACAAAGAACTCGTGAAGGAGATCCGTAAGCTACCACCGGGATACCGTGCAGTGTTCAACATGTATATGATCGATGGGTTTACGCACCAGGAGATCGCGACGCAATTGAATATAACGACCGGAACGTCGAAGTCGAATCTCTCGAAGGCACGGGTAATTCTTCAACGGATACTTAAAATCGGCGAACAGGAAGCTGTCTTATGCAGTATTTGAATGACGATATAGACCAATTGTATAAATCTGCTGCTGAGAACTATCCCCTTAATACTAACCGCCAGGACTGGAAGAAGATCTCCGATGCGCTTTGCTCGGAAGAAATTCCACCGGCTACGGAAACAAAGAAGCCCTCCTTTCACAGGCTACGCCATCTTCTCCGGCAAGTGATGAATATCCTGCCGCATTCCCGCCAGAAACAATGAATGGCTGCGCGGCGTCAGAAGGCAACCCGCTAATGTTACCACCCGTATTCATTTGTGTACGCATCGCGGACGGATGCGACCCAACACTTATCAACTCTGCAAAGAACGGCCGATCCATGCAACTAGATAAAATAGCCCCACCCGGCTTTCCGGATATCACCTGGTCGCCGGTGATTGACCCTGTCATCCAGTCGCCGCTATACCGGCGCCGCAGCCTGCTCTTCAAGCGCGCAGCCGATCTCCTCATTTCCACCCTGCTTTTCATTCCACTGATCCTGATCCTTCCCTTCCTTGCCGCCTGGATCAAGCTTGGATCGAGAGGACCGGTCTTCTTCCTCCAGCAAAGACACAAGCGGAATGGAAGCGTGTTCACCTGTTTTAAACTGAGAACGATGGAGATGACTAGCAACGGTTCCCGCGTCACACGCCAGGGGAAATGGCTTCGAAAGTATCACCTGGACGAATGGCCGCAGCTATTGAACGTGTGGTGGGGCGATATGTCGATCGTCGGCCCGCGGCCACATATGATCAGCGATAATGATAAGTTTGGCCGGCTGGTGGATAATTATATGATCCGTCATACAGTGAAGCCCGGCATTACAGGGCTTGCACAGGTGCGCGGTCATATCGGCCCCATCCGCACTCCTGCCGACATACATCGACGCGTGCGGGATGATATTCATTATATCCGGAACTGGTCGCCCTCCCTCGACCTGCGGATATTCCTTCTCAGCCTATTTCAATTGAAATATAAAGATCACCATACGAAGGAAGCGGATAGTAACTGATGCGAATCGATCCATTCTTCTCTGCTTTTTAAAATCTACGATGAATAGTCTGAGAAATACATGGCAGATAATGGAAATAAAGGAGAGGCGTCGCTTTCTTTTCCTGGCGTTGCTGGATGTATTCGTGAGTATTGCGGATATCGTATCGCTGGCCGTGCTGCTTGGCATCATTCAATTTTTTATTCAGCCCATAAATTCGACCCGTTTTTCATTCTTACCCGCCTGGCTGGTGAGTCGTGATTCTTTCCTGGGGATCGCATTGTTCTTCGTTTTCTTTTGCCTCAAGAACTGGCTCGCCATCGCCGTCGCGCGATGGCAATTTGATTTCACGGGGAAAGTCGCAGTGAGGATATCAGGCCTCCGGCTTTCCCGCTTCCAGGATGGTTCCTTCGCGGAGTTCGCTATCGCCTTTCAGCCTTTCGAAGTGAGTCAATACCTGCTGGCAGGGATGCAGCAAATCATGACGCAGTCATTCCTCATCACGCTTACCCTTACCGCCATCATCATCTACAAGACCAAGATCTTCCTGCTCCTTCTCCTCGTGCTGGCCCCGCCGGTAGCGGCGGTGTTATTCTTCATCAAGAAGAGACTCGAACTGGCGAGGTCCGGTATCAGGGCCTCCAATGAAAAATCGTTTCAACACCTGCTCGACGCGTTGAAGGGCTACGTGGAATCGAATGTCTATAACAAGAATAATTTCTTCAAAAAACGTTTCCTCGATTCACGCGCACAATTCAGCAAGCATCTCTTCGCCTCACTCGGGATACAGGCCATGCCGGGACGTGCGGTGGAGCTATTCGCCGTCTTCGGTCTCTTCCTGCTGATACTCCAGGCGCAACGACAGGGAAGCGATTCGGACACGCTGCTTACCATCGGCGCATTCATGGCCGCTGCATATAAGGTGATACCGGGCGTCATAAAACTGATCAATGTGAGCGGCCAGATGAAGACCTACCGGTTGTCGATACAGGAAACCATCGATGCGAAGACAGTTGAGAAGCTCAGCAGTCCTGCCTCGCCCGCCATTCAACTACACTCCATAGAATTCAGGGACGTGGCGTACTCGTATGGGCATATCCCCGTGTTGAATGCAAGGAATTTCTCCATTGAATGCAAGGACTTCGTTGGCATCAGTGGCAGATCGGGAATGGGGAAGACCACGATACTCAACTTACTCCTCGGCTTCTTGGAACCCGTGGAAGGAAGTATCCGGGTGAATGGCGTTCCGCTTAATCCCGATGGACTTCGTAATTGCTGGCCTTCGATCGCCTATGTCCGTCAGCAGGCCTTCCTGATCAACGACACGATAGAAAGGAATATCACCCTCCAGGAAGATGAGCCGGATGAGGAACGGATGCAAACCGCGTTGGAGATCTCCGGGCTCGCGGGTATTCTTCATCAGCTGCCCGGTGGCCGTGCACATGTGCTCACAGAGAATGGCAAGAATATCAGCGGGGGACAGCAACAACGCATAACGCTTGCAAGAGCCATCTATAAGCCGGCAACGCTTTATCTGCTGGATGAGCCATTCAATGAACTGGACGAGGCCTCGGAGATCATCCTGCTGAAACATTTTAGCGAGCTTGCAGAAAAAGGAAAGATCGTGGTCATGATCACGCACGACCGGCGCAGCCTTTCGTATTGCAATAAAATAATTTCATTGGATGAGTGAGCCGCGGGACATATTGATCATCATCACGCCGGGATTTCCCGCTTCCGAAGACGATTCCACCTGCCTGCCGATGCAGCAACAACTCGTACGCGCGATTAACAGGATACATCCCAACCTGCAGGTGATCATCCTTAGTCTGCAATATCCCTATATCATCAGTGAGTATTCCTGGCATGACAACAGGGTAATCAGTTTCAATGGGAGGAACAGGGGAGGGCTTGCGGGTTTTATGATAAGGAGGAAAGCCATTCAGGCACTCGCCGCCCTTGCACGCGAGGGACGGATCGTTGGCATGCTTAGCTTCTGGTATGGCGAATGCGCGAGAGTGGGAAATGCATTTAACCGGTTGAATGGCACTCCACACTATTGTTGGATACTCGGCCAGGATGCGAGGAAGGCAAACCGCACTCCGCGGATAATGCGCATGAAGGATGAATCGCTTGTTGCACTCTCCGATTTTCTGCAGGCCGAATTCCAGCGAAATCATAATACAAGACCTGCACATGTCATTCCGCCGGGTGTAGACCGTAGTATGTTCCGGGATATTTCGCCTGCACGGGATATATCACAGGATATACCACGGGGTATAGATATCATGGCTGCAGGCTCACTCATTCCCTTAAAACAATACTCCGTCTTCCTCGAAGTGATCGCCGGACTAAAGAAAAGCAGGCCCAACATCAACGCTGTGATCGTAGGAGATGGCAGTGAACGGAAAAGGCTGGAGGCAGAGATCAGTGCGCTGGGACTTGCGGGGCAGGTGAAACTTACCGGGAGTTTGCCGTATCCCGAAGTGCTGGACCTGATGCGGCGGTCGAAGGTCTTCCTTCACCCATCGACGTATGAGGGATTCTCCGGTGTGTGTCTCGAGGCGGCTTCGCTGGGCGCGAGCGTCATCAGCTTCTGCCAGCCTATGAAGGAACCCATTCCTCATTGGCAGATCGCCTCTTCACCGCAAGAAATGGAGACGATGACAAGGCGCATTCTCGACGATGCGCTTCCTACGAGTGACTTTCTCCCTGCATTCGACATCGATACTACGGCCAGGAAAATGCTTGATCTTTTTTTGTTATGAACCACTAAGACACGAAGGTTACAAAGGAGCGCGAAGGAATACAAGAAAACAATTTGATAATTTGGTAATTTGATAATTTGATAATGGGCGTGCTTTTCGAAATGCCTGCTTTTGTCAAGACTCGAGGGAACAAAAGCTTCGCACACCACGCACAATTGGCACATTGTCGAATTACCAAATTATCAAATTGTTTTCCTTCGTGCCCCTTTGTGTTCTTTGTGTCTTCGTGGTTCAAAATAGTTCATTAACGAAAGAAACGCCCTACACGTTTTTTTCAACGGCACAATACTTCCCGGCCGCATAAGCCAGGCCCTGAAGAATTTATGAAGTGCCTTTGTTCTTTCATTATAACGAAGATGCTTCTCGCCGAAATGGATATAGGTCTTGAAGACGGCGGTGCGCAGCAACTCGCGCGGCACCATCGGATCGCCGCGGTACGATTGAAGAAGGGCAATGCCTTTTTCATAGCCCTTTACCCAGGTGGAGTGACTATGATTGCCCTTGTGGATGCGGCGGTACAGCATCGGCTCATACAAAAGTATACAGGGAAAATGACGCGATAGATTGATGATGAAATCGGGATCGGAGAAAACGGTTTCTTCCGGGAAGCCGCCGGTGATATCGAGACATTCCCTTCGCAGCAGGAGCGCCTGTACGAAGACGGCGATCTCCGCGCGGAACAGGGCAAGGAATATCGAACCAAACATTTCTCCCTCCCGTTGCGGATAAAAATATTCATGCAGGGGATTGCCCACC
>Ga0193753_10003591_pt1 | contig 11400 bp, 13 predicted proteins | sample H1c2metaG_FD_144925 | JGI IMG/M metagenome (GOLD analysis project Ga0193753, IMG submission 144925) | Soil microbial communities from a riparian zone of the East river system, Colorado, United States - H1c2 | ecosystem: Environmental > Terrestrial > Soil > Riparian zone | place: USA: East... | reverse complement strand
GACGGCGTGCTCGGACGGCGTGCTCGGACGGCGTGCTCGGACGGCGTGCTCGGACGGCGTGCTCGGACGGCGTGCTCGGACGGCGTGCTCTGACGGCGTGCTCGAACGGCGTGCTATGCCCGAAGGGCGCCGACTACCAACGGCAGTGACGTCGGCAACCGGGTGTCAACGATGTGAGGTGTCTCCTTTTTCAAACGGCGCCACATCGGAGTTCCGATAATCAGTGCACCAGGCCGTCATCAACGCTCATCGAGCGAAGGTGTGCCATTGAATAGACTGAACATGGATGTTCGAATCGCCCTTCGGGGATTTCGTCGCGCGCCAGGCTTCGCGTTCGCGGTGGTGCTGATTCTTGCGCTGAGCATCGGCACGTCGACCGCCATGTTCACGATCTTTAAAACCGTGCTCGTCGACCGGCTTCCGATTGCGGCGCAGGACCACGTGGTGATCATGCACCCGCTCGACCGCAGCGGCACGCATCTCGACGTGCCGGAGACATATCTCGCGGAGATCGCGCGCGACAACACCCTCTTTCGCGGGGTGACGGGCATCTATCACCGGATGACGCCGCAGCCGTTCATGAACGGAGACGCGGTCGTCGTTCTCAACTTCGCCGGCGCGTCCGCGAACTATTTCGACGTCCTCGGCGTGCGTCCAGCAGTTGGCCGCCTGTTTCTGCCGGAGGACGGACAGACGGGCGCTCCGATGGTGCTGGTGCTCAGCTACGCCGCGTGGCAACGCGACTTCGGTGGCGATCCGTCGGTCGTCGGCCGCTCGCTGCTGCATCCGTCGCTCAAGCAGGCAGCGAAGATCGTCGGCGTGGCGCCGGCAGGGTTCGACTACCCAAGTGGGGCAGACGTCTGGAGAGCGATTCCACCTGAAAACAACACCGCACAGGTCGACATCATTGCGCGCCTTGCTCCGCGCGCAACGATGAGCGCCGCGCGCGAGGCGGTCTTTGCTCTCACGCAGCGACTCAATCCGTTCATCGGCGGACCGGCGCTTGCGACAAATCCTGAGAACTTTCGCATCTCAGGCGTCGCCGCACAGTCGTTCGCCGACACAGTCCTCGGCGGCTCTCGTCCGCCGATCGTCGCGCTCACCGTCGCCGTCGCGCTGCTGCTGCTCATCGCGTGCGTCAACATTGGTAACCTCTCACTCGTCCGATTGCTCGGACGCACCCGCGAGATTGCCGTTCGTCGCGCGATTGGCGCGCGTTCGGTCGACATCGTGCGCCTCTTCGCGATCGAGAGCTCACTTCTCGGGACGCTCGGCGGTGCGCTCGGTTTCGTGCTCGCAATCGTGTTGTTGCGACTCGTACGGATCGCCGCGCCGTCGCAGGTTCCGCGACTCGATGCGCTCGGTTCGCTGCTCGCGCCGCTCACGAGTGCGTTGGGCGTCACGCTGTTCGCGCTGTTGATCTTCGGAATGTTGCCGAGTTTCGTGGCGTCGCGCATTCAATCGTATGTGGTGTTGCGTTCTGGTTCGCGATCCGGTGAACACCGAGCGGCAAAACGCGCGCGGCAATGGCTCGTCGCAATGCAGATTGCGTTGGCGGTGGTCATGCTGAACGGGGCAGGGCTCTTGTTGCGGACGCTTTCACAGTTGCAGTCGGTGGATTTGGGCTACAGGGCCGATCACCTTTCGCTTCTGTCGTTCGCTGCCCCACAAGGATCGGTGCTCGACGGAACGGCCGGCACTGACGCGGCGAAGGCGCTCGTTCGTCGTCTCGAAGCGACGCCCGGTGTTGTTGGAGCGACGCCGATTCTCACCGAACCGTTCATCGGGCAGTCCCTCTTCATCATGAAGCTCGCGCGCGCGGAGGAATCGGCGGGGGAGCGCCAACAGAATCCGTTTGTGCCGTTCGAGTTCGTCGGACCGAGCTACTTTCGCACACTATCGATCCCGATCGTTCGCGGGCGCGGCGTTACCGACTCCGACACTCGAGGGTCGGGGCGAGTCGCCATCGTCAACGAGACGCTCGCGCAACAACTCTGGCCCAACGAGAATGCGATCGGAAAGCGCGTCGTTCTGGTGACGGGACACACCGGCGATACGACGTTCACGGTGGTCGGCGTCGCGAAGAACACGCGCTTTCGCGAATTGAAAACTGTCGGGCCGGTGGTGTACCTGGCATGGGAGCAGGTGAACAACGGCTTTCCCGATCTGGTTGCCGTGCGCACGAGCCGGCCGTTGGGCGAGATGCTGGGTGCGCTGCGCGCGGCGTCGCGCGACATCAACCCGGCCCTCGTGCTGTGGAAGACGAAGACGATGGACCAACTCCTGGATGCGCCGCTCGCGCAGCCGCGACTCAGCGCGCTGTTGCTCGCCGGATTCAGCGTCGCGGCGCTGCTCCTGTCGGCGATCGGGCTCTATGGGGTCATGGCTGCCGGCGTCCGACGACAGACGCACGAGATTGGCGTTCGCATGGCGCTCGGCGCGTTGCCCAACACGATTCGCCGGCTTGTCATTGGGCAGGTGTTCGCGTTTGTCGGAGTCGGTGTGATTGTTGGACTTGGCGGGGCGCTGGTTACGTCGCGCGTGCTGCCGGCGCTGCTCTTTCAGGTGAGTCCGATCGATCCGCTGACGTTGGTCGCGGTGTGCGTTCTGCTCGTGGCGGTCGCGATGCTTGCGGCATACGCACCGGCGCGTCGGGCGTCGAGGATCGATCCTATTGAGGCGTTGCGGGCGGAATAACAACGAACGGCGTGCTCGAACGGCGTGCTCGAACGGCGTGCTCGAACGGCGTGCTCGAACGGCGTGGCTCGAACGGCGATGCGCTCTAGGTCGTCGGCTGGTAGAGCTGAATGAGATTGCCGCACGTGTCGGCGAACACGGCGAACGTGACCGGCCCGGCGGGCGTGGGTGGTTGCGTGAACGCCACGCCTTTCGCGCTCAGTCGTGCGAATTCCGCGGCCACGTCGCTGACCTCGAACGCGGCGACGGGAATGCCCTGGTTGAACATTGCATCTTGAAAGACTTTCCCGGCCGGATTGGCATTCGGCTCGAGCGCGAGCTCCAAGTCGTTCGGGTCCTCCGGCGACGTGACGGTGATCCATCGAAACTCGCCGACAGGAAAGTCCTTGTTCTTCTTGAAGCCAAGGACGTCCGTGTAAAAACGGACGCCTTTCTCCTGGTCATCCACCATGATGCTCGTCAGCTTGATGCGCATGCATGCTCCGTGAGTGGTGTCCTGGAGTATCGTGGAAGGCCTCGCATTCTGCTTCTCGAAAAGTGCGATTTGACGGGCTCGCCATCAGCGTGAGGCACCCCGGCACCAGATTCGCCGGCCTGACGCGCCGGCGATACGCGCTCGGTGTCTCACCGAAGCGGCGCGAGAACAGCGTGCTGAAGCTCCCGAGGCTGGAGAAGCCGACTTCCATGCAGACGGCCGTGACCGACCGCTGTTGCGCCGCGAGCAGCTGCTTGGCGCGGTCGAGCCGCACCTGAATTCGATACTGGTGCGGGGTGACGCCGAACAACGACTCGAACTGTCGGATGAAGTGATACGGCGAAATCCGCACGTGGCGGGCAAGCGCTTCGATGGTCGGCTGCGCGCCGTCGAGTTGTGCCAACAACTCACGTGCTCGGCAGAGTCGGCGAAAACCGTCGTGGCGTAGCAGCATTGAGGAAACCTGAGGCACGTGTCAAGCGAGCTTCTCGATACATTGAGGAAGACGCCAAGATGAGGAGCGATGCCGAGCACTGGCCTGCCGATTCACGCTGACCCCGAAATCATGGGCGGAACTCCCGTCTTTGTGGGCACGCGCGTGCCCGTCCAAACTCTCTTGGACTACCTTGAAGCCGGCGACCCGCTCGACGAGTTCCTTGAAGATTTTCCGTCCGTGACGCGGGAGCAATCTATTGCCGTCTTTGAACTCGCCAAGCACATGTTGCTCGCTCGCGCTCGTCTATGAATGCGTGCCGCGGCGCTTCATGCCGTCGCTGCATATCGTAACCAGTTAGGTGCCTGTCTCGACTCCGCGCAAGAATATGATTCACAGAGCGCTTCTTGCAGGCGTTGCTTTGTTGCTATTCGGCGGCACGACCTCGGCCCAGGGTTGGCTCAATGGAGGTTTCGAGAAACCGAGTGATGTGAGCGATCGGTTTCCCTGGGGCTGGGCCGACTCTCCGAGCGAAGGAGCCGGATATGAGGCTCGGAGAACCTGCAACAACCTCCAAGCGGCCGTCGCCGCCGTTGGATCGTGCGCACTACGCGTTCGCTACGTTGGCTCAAACCCACTTGCGCCGGCCAAAGATACGGCCATTCTCGCGCGGCGCGTTTCTGCGTTGGGAATTGCTGGTCGAACGGCGACACTGAAGGCGCGTGTGCGGAACGAAAACGGCTCCCGCGGTAGGCTGGGCGTCTGGCTATGGTCCGGCCGTTTTGAGATGGCTTGGGACAGCAGCGCCAAATCGTCAGCGTGGCACTCGCTCGAAGCACACTTTCAGATCCCTAATGGGGCCGAAACGGTTGCTTTAGGAGTCTCATATATTGGAACGAGTATCGCTTGGTTTGACGATCTTCAGCTCGTCGTTGACGGCCAGCCGTACGATGATATCGTCGCGGCACGCGCACCAACTGATCGAGAAATTCTCTCTCTCCGGTCGTACACATCTCAGCTGGATTTGCAGGCGGCTGACTTCTCCACCGAGCCGCTGCGCCCGCTGGACGAACTGGCTCGGCGGTCACGTATCATTGGGCTGGGAGAGAGCAGTCATGGAAGCCGCGAAGTCTCTGAGGCAAAGAGTGCCGTGGTGCGGCACCTCGTCGAACACGATTCCGTCACCGTTCTCGCTCTTGAAGCGAACATGCCGAACGCCCGCTCGATGAATGAATACGTGATCAGCGGACGGGGTGATCCACAAAAATTGGTGGCCGACCTCGGGTTCTGGTGCTGGAACACCGATGAGATCCTGTCGCTCGTCCGCTGGATGCGCAATCACAACGCCGCGGGGAAAGACCGAGTGGAGTTCTGGGGGTTCGACACGCAGCTGCCTGGCGAAGCGGTCGATTCAATTCTGGCGTTCGTTCGAGATGTGGATCCTGGACAATTACCATCGATCCAAAAGTTTTACGGTCCGATCAAGGCAATGCAGGCTCACCAACCGAAGCGGTACGGAGCCTATGCTGAGCTCACGCCGCAGGGTGTGCCCCAATCCCGCAGTCAGGCGCGCGCTGATGCCATTTCGTGGATTGCGGCAGCCCAATCGGGCTTGGCCGAGGTTTCCCGTGTTGCTCGGCGCACGACAGATACAGTGCGTGCATCGTGGGTTCGGCAGTACGCGCAGATCGTCCTGCAATCCGGACTTCAGCAACTCAATGGAGCAGGGGCAACGCGCGACAGCCTAATGGCAGACAACGTACGCTGGATTGCCAGCCGCTATCCGTCGCGCGCTCGGATAGTAGTGTGGGCGCACGATTCGCACGTCATGCGCACTCCGAAAGGCATGGGCGACTTCCTTGGTCGGTTCTTTACCGCCGACTACACGGCCGTCGCCACAGTGTTTTACTCCGGTAGCTACCTGGCTGCCGAGCCACAGGGATTTCGAGCGTACCAAGCAGTGCGCGCTCCTCCGGGAACCGTCGAGGACATTCTCCATCGCGTCGGGCACGGCTCTTCAGTGCTGCTGGACCTTGTCAAGGCGCAGCGCGATCCCGGCGCAAGTTGGCTATGGGAGCCACGAGGAATTCGTCAGGTGGGGCTTCGCGCGGCCGAGCCCGGGTTCGTTGACGTGAGGCTTCGCGGAGCATTCGATGGCATTCTCTTTGTTGATTCCTCCACGCCGGCTCACAGCCTGGAGCGAAGTGGCTTACCGCCTCCGCAGTCGCGACGCCCGCGTAACTAATGCTGCGGCACTCCGGGTCCAACTCCTCGTCCACATTCTCTCGACTCGACTGATGAGTGTCACACTCGATGAACCTCTGGTGGCGATAGCCGCGACAGCCCTGCCGGTCGCGGGCGGCATCATAGGCGCCTGGTGGCAGCGTCGGCGCGAGGCGGCGTTACCAGCGAATCGCGACAGCGACTCCCGTCCTGAGGTTCGGGCTGATCCGAAGGGTAGCGAGGCGCGCGTCTAAAGATTGCTCAGATGGGCGCGAAACCAATCCGCCAGCGCGGCCTCGGTGATGCGTCCGGCCGCAGCTCGCTCGATCGTGGTCGCGACATCCGCCTCGTCGGCCGTCAGATCGTGGCCATTCAGTCCCAGGAAGACATACGCGCCCATGAATGCGACGCGTTTGTTGCCGTCAACGTAGCCGTGATTCTTGACGAGGCCGAACACGTAGGCTGCCGCAAGCGTCGCCATGTCTGGCTTTTCGGCGTATGCCCATTTTTGCCGCGGGCGGGCGAGGGCCGACTCGAGCAATCCGTCATCCCTCAGGCCTGCCGCGCCGCCATGCTCGCGGATCTGCGCATCGTGCAGAATGTCGAGCATGCGCCGCGTGAGCCAGGTCGGCTCGCGGCGGCGCGGCATCAGCGGGCCAATTGACGCAGCGCGTTCCGGTACTTCTTCGCTCCACGCTCGTACGCCGCCATCGCCTCGGCGAACTCGGTATCAAAGGGCGTGATCAGGAGACCGTCGCTGGTTTCAATCACGGTGACTTCATCGCCCGCCTCGAGGTGAAACCGATCGAGCATGCTCTTCGGGAGCACGGTCGCGACCGATCCACCAATCTTCTTCAGTGTTTGTTTCCGAACCATGATGGCTCCGTGATCGCGAGGGGGGTAAGTCGAAAGGTAGCTATTATAGTTATACACGCAAGCCGGCTGAGCGTTCGACGCTGGTTGCCAGCGGAGCCGCATCAATGAAAAAGGCGGCTTCCACGATGTCGTAGAAACCGCCTTGATCATTCTCGAGTCTTCTCTCATCTATGCCGCCACCGCGACCGGCGGCGTCACGTGTGTTGGTGCCCGTACCGGCGCCGGCGTCGGCGCCGGTGACACCAGCGTCGGAGGCGTCGGAGCAGCCTCCTGACTCCCAACCGGCGGGCCGGGTTTCCGCTGAATCTTCTTCGCGGACGCCCACTCCCGACTGAGCTGCGCATCGTCTCCGACGTGCGCCATCACCAACGCGGTGAGCACCTTGAGCATTGCCCGACCACGCTTCTCGGTCGCGGCCAGACCAGCCGTCGCACCGTTTCGGCGAGTCTGATGATTGCCTCGGTCGAGGATCGAATCGTTCACCGCGGCGGCCGCCGCTCGGATGTCGACCAGGAAGGTGGACGACAACCCGCTGTCGATGAACGTTTGCGCATGCACGCTGGCCGCATCCGCCATGGCCTGCGCCGCGGCGACGTCGCTCTGAGCGCTCACGGTGGACGGAGGAAGCGTCAGGGCCGCGAACTCCGGCACGGACTGCAGCTTGTACTTCGCCACCTGGGCGATGGGTGTCATGTGCTTGCGCCGGAGCGCAAGGCGCAGCGCGCGCTGCCGAGAGGTTTCGCCTTTGCTCCCACGAGCACCGCCGTCCTGGGCGACGGACAGGGTGGTGAGCTGAGCGACGACGTCATCGAGCTCCACGCGAGCGGACTTGTTGACGCCGCCCAGGACGCCGGCGTTGGCGTCGAGGAACTGCTGGGCACGACGAAGGCTGGTGAGCACTGCATTCTGCTGGTAACGCATGGTACACCTCCAAGTAAGGATATGAATGCCGGAATTGAAATGGAGCCGTGCGGGCATTCGAACACATCGACCCTGTACTTCTACTAACGGCACAAGGTCTCCGAATGTGCGCAAGAAGTTTTCGGAAGTCCGATCAGGCCATTTGCAACGCCTGGCGGCGAGATCGGACCGCCGATTCTCCGCCCGGAATGACGTGCGCATCGATCGGACATCGGAGAACATTTCTCGGAGTCGCGGGACTGTTCCCGGATCTACGGTTCGCGTATAGGACATTCAGGCACGCGCCCAGGTGCTGCGGGAACGCGCCGAAGACCTCGGGGAACGTCCCGCGGTCGATGCGGCACGCCTCGCGATCGCGGGGCACGGCGAACGAATGCCGATGCACGCGCTCGCGACTCCGGGCACACGCCAGGAATCGCTGGGCGCGCCCAAGGGATTCCTGGGCAGGGAATTGGAGCGGGTGAACGACGCCCCGCGATTAGATCGCTACCGCCACTGATTCCAGGTCGACCGGAAAGGGTGTCCTGCGACCACTCCCGGGACGGCAGGGATCACGCGCCGGAGGAAGCGAAGCGCACGTCATATAGGAGCGGAACGGGCGCGGGAGAGACGGGGCGCCCGAAGAGTGGCTGCGGAACACGGAACGGTGCTCGCGGAACACTTTCGGGTTTCGTCATGCCCCGAATAGGCGGCGCGTTCTTCACTCGCGCCGCCCATGAGTATATCGTTGTGTCCTGCCTCAGCGCGGTCCAATCTCGGTGGAGACTGACGTGGAACTCCGGCACCCCTGGATTCTATAGTGGACAGCCCCGCGCAAGCCGGCGTGATCGCGTTGGATGGCCGCGAGTCGCGTCTCGACCGCAACGAGCGGATCTTCCAGTCGCTGCCGCCGCTGGCGTCGCCGGAGTATCTCAGTTTGCTCAAGTCGGCCACACGCGACGAGCTGCCGGCGGGCGTGCTCGTGCGCGCGTACCGCCAACTGGTCCCGAGCCACGCTGCCGACGCGACGCTCGAGCGGCTCGTCGATCGCGATGGCAGGCATGGATACCTCGCCGCACTCCGCGCGGCCGCGCGTCGCCGAACGCCGCGACTCGGCGCCTATACCGCCGACGACCTCGTGTCCAACACGATCGGCGAGATCGTCGCCACGCTCGGCGGCGCGAAGGGAAAGATCGCGGAGAGCGCGTGGGCGCTCTACGTCCAGCAGTGCATGGAGGACGCGTATCGAGAGCTCGTCGGCCGACACGGGGAACGACTGGGGTCGCACGCCGCGACGTGGCGGGAGCCGGAGAGCGACAGGTCCGAACCGATGAGCGCCGAGTCACACCTCGCGGCGCTGTGGCAGGCGCGGGTTGCGCCGAGTCGTCTCGAGTGGCTCGAGCACTTCGTCGTGCTGACGTTTGCTCAGATTACCGACGAACGAATGCGCGCGGTGGCGCTCGATCTAGTGAGTCACACGCCGATGCCCGTGTCGAGCAACGACCCGAAGGATCCCAACACGCTGACGGGGCGGTTCGGGGTGACGCGCTATGTCATCTATCGATGGCAGGCGGCCGCGCGGGCGCTGTTGTACGATGCGCTCGAAGCGCAGGACGAGTGCGAGATCGATATGAGTTTTCTCACGTTTGCCGCTTGATGGGTTCCATGCCTGATATGAACGACGTGCCCGACATGTCTGAGACCGCGGAGTCCGCGATGGTCGAGTCGGGGGAGGCGAAGTTGCTCTTCGAGTGCAAGCTCGAGATCGAGCAGGCGTGGATGAGCGGGCGGGATCGCGGGGCGGTGCATCGGTTGGCCGGGGCGCATCCGGAGGTCGCGGACGAGCTGTATGAGTTCTTTGCGTTCATGGTGGAGACGCACGTGGGGGTGAGTCACCAGCGTGAGGTGCGGCGGGGGAGTGAGTTGACGGCGGTGAAAACGGCAAAGGCGGCGAAGCCGTTTCTCGGGTTGCTGCGTGATGCGACTGGCGAGTCAGTTCAGGCCATTGCGGCGGCGATGGAGGTGACGGCGGATTTCTTGGTGGATCTGTCGGATAATGGGCGTGTGTTGCCGGCAAAGGCGCGCGAGGAGTTGGTGCGGCGGGCGCGAGGGATGCGCGAGATTGGGGAAGGGGAGGCGTTGGGGTCGTTCGATGTGGTTTCGCTCAGGCGGGCGGCGTCGCGGGATACGGCGTATCCGGTGTCGAATCTCACGTTCAAAGAACTCGTAGAGCGGTCGAGTTTGAGCCCGGAGCAGAAGCGGTTTTGGACGGGGCTGGGGTGAGGGTGCGAGGATTGATCACCTGCTATTCCGACATCACGGCGCGTGTCATCCCACTGAGTAGGGCGAAGCGGAGATCGAGCACCACGATGATTTATGCGGACGTGCTCAATCTCGTTGGTCTTGGTGCGCGAAGCCTGGCGGACCGATTGTAGATACTGGAGCGGCGTTGGTGGCGACGCTCACGGCAAATCGCGCGGCTCTTGCGCGTTATCTTGCCGGCGCTCGCAAGATAGTGCGCTGGTATTGCAAAAGCCCGTTCTAACTCGTTGTGGCCAGACGACGTGCGGGGGATGCCGCGACGCAGCCGGCGCTATGCTGCGAGAACGAGTATTGTTTGACGCAGCCTCGCAGCATAGAATGTCGATCCAATTGGCGTTAGGCGCACTCCACGATCTCGACATGTCAGTAACGGCCAGCCACGTTGCATCGTACCTCGCTGAGTACACGCGAGCGTATCGGGAGGGTTACGGCCATTTAACCTCGGCGCCGCCGACTGGCGCCGGATACCCCGCGCTCATGGTATCGCCCTTTCTTGCGCCGGGCGTCGTCAACTGCGCGGTTTGCTCAGACGGCGCCGCGATCTACAGCACAGCAAATGAGCCGGCGTTCGAATGGTGGCTGGCGGGCGGACCAACGCTGTTGGCCGACTATGAACCGACCCTGACACCGAGTTGGGTAACAGATCGTCTCAAGGCAGCCGGGATTTGGGGCAAGCCGATCGGCATTTATCGACTCGTGAGTAAGACTCCGATTGCAGAACAGGTATGGAATGGGCGTCTCGTTGCGCTGACTGATCCGATCACCTTCGCAGTTGAGACGACTGAGTTTCACGTTATCGAAACAGGCATGACGCGTTCTGACGTACTCCAACGCCTAACATTCGGAGTGCTCGCAGGAATTCTCGATGTCAAGCTTCCCGATAAGGACACGCCCTTTTGGTTTCCGCACATCATTCGGCGAACGGGGTTCGCTACGGCTGATCGCCAAAACAAGCGATACTTCGACTACCTCGAGCTAGTTCACCATTCGGACGAAGCCGCGTGGGACATTCGAGCGATTCCAATGCGCGTTCAGTCCGACGTCAGACGCGACTTTGGTTGGGCATTTGGTGCAGTCGGACGCGACGAGAAGGGCGGCTCGATCGCTTTCGAAACTACACCCAACTGGACGCAGCCCTTCATTGACCGACTGACGTTCCTTGCTTCGACTCTCCAATCCTTTGACACATTATTAAATGAAGCCGGAGATGAAGTTGAGGCGTTATTCCACAATTTCATTGCGGCAAATCCAATTCTGCTGGATGTGTATGGCGATGCGATTCCGAAGCCCCGTTGGCACTACCCAGAAGGAGAATCACCCCTAGGAAAGACATATGTCGAGCCTGATTGGGCCTCCCCCGGCTTCGTAGACACGGGGTTTACGCTGCAGTTGCGAGTTCTCTGATACGTGTCTGCTGCAGCTCAAACGCGGCGGGTGTCAGATAACCCAGACTCGAGTGCCGCCGCTGCTGATT
>Ga0193753_10003590_pt1 | contig 11401 bp, 10 predicted proteins | sample H1c2metaG_FD_144925 | JGI IMG/M metagenome (GOLD analysis project Ga0193753, IMG submission 144925) | Soil microbial communities from a riparian zone of the East river system, Colorado, United States - H1c2 | ecosystem: Environmental > Terrestrial > Soil > Riparian zone | place: USA: East... | reverse complement strand
CCACTATCCAGTCCGGGGGCCCGGACGCCTACACCGAAAAAACAAAACGGCTACTTGACGATCGCTTTGACCAGGTCATCGACGGGATCTATTTTTCACATCAACCCATCTATGGTTATCGATCGCACTATTCGGCTGAAGCCAATATAGGCAGGCACATGATCACACGGTCGATCCTGAATCAACTCAACAATTACAGTTTTAAAAGCTTTATCGACATAGGCGGCGCCGAAGGATATACCGCGAACCTGGTGAAAAACCTGTTCGGAGCGGAGGTGATGAGCACCGATCTTTCGGAATCGGCCTGCCAGCGGGCAAAAGAGATATTCGGTATAGAGGCCGTGGCCTGCGATATCCACCAGCTGCCCTTTGCAGATGCCAGTTTTGATGCGGTGCTCTGCAGTGAGACCATTGAACACGTCACGGATTTCAAAAAAGCCGTCACTGAACTGCTGAGAATAACAAAAAAGGTGCTAGTGATCACCGTTCCTCATGAATCTGCTGAGCAGGTGGAATTTAACATCCGGGACAATGTCCCACACGGCCATATCAACTATTTTGATGTTAATAGTTTCAACTACCTGCAGGAGAAAGGATATACGGTGAAATGGGAGAGGACACAGTCGCCATTCCTGGTTATTCCCCGGGTATTGGCGGAAGCCTCGCAAAAAAGCGGTACCAACCTGGCAATCGGTCTGTATAATATCTTCAGGCCAATCTTGCGAAAATTATTTGGAATAAAGACGGCTAAAGGCCTGGTCAATATCGACGCAAAATTATGCAGGATTACTGGTCCTTATATGGGAATCAGTTTTGTTATTGAAAAGGATCTGTCTGCAGCCAGGGAACAGTTAGCAAGACCGATTACCGCAAATGATTTTGTCAATCTAACGGTGCCACACCATTACTTAACTTATCCAAACCGAAGCCATCCAAATTTTTCGGGTTCGTGAAAATTCACTGTTGTCGCACACCAGGAATTCAATGACTCCCCCTCGTCGTAATCTATCCGGTATAAATTTCCCTTCCAGATCGCACCACTGTGTGGTGCTTCATCCAGGATCGGCCGCATGAGAAGAAAGGGGATATAAAATTCCGCCCTCCACCCTGCAAGCTGCTTATCATCATGATAACGAAGTGCGGTAGCATGCCTGGTTTCGCGATCGCCCTCATAGAGAAAGGGCACCCAGCTGTTTAGTTTCCCATTCACATTGTAAACTATAATTGGCAGTTCGAAGTTCATCGGAGACAGTTCAAACTCGAAATAGGCCATCTTAGAAGGATCCGGTTGCAGGAAAATTTCCACCACGTCTTCTTCCCACAAATGAAGGAAGTCGGCCTGCATGGTGTTGCAAAGCTTTTTGTCCACGCAATCAAATAAACCATAGATGCCGGTGTCGGAATAGAGCAACTTTGCCTTTGTAGAATAGCTAGCGCCAGTTGAGCTTTGTCTTTGGAGACTCAACCACTCAGTTTTTTCCCATTCTGAAGTCGAACCTGATCCATCGACAGTAAAGTCAGGCGTCTTTGAAATAGTAGTTGTCTTCATTATTCCGGTGGATGAGGCCGGAAGATAAATCAGATCAGCAAGAAAATCCTGATCAACATTATTTCCCTTTCTTCCCGAGGGTAAAATTCCGGGAAATATTAAAACCAAAATAAATGTCTCCTTTGCCCCAGCTTCCCGTAGTTCTTGGAATGAACTGGGATTCCGTCATGCCCTGTGAATTGGTGAAAACCAGCTGGAACACGTGTCCGCCGGTTTCAATGTCAATACCCATGGACAACGAATTCTTTACATCAATGGAACTAACCTGGTCGGGGAACAAGATATTATACTCAGCGGTAATGCTCATACTCTTGGTGAACTTCAGTCGCCCGCCGATAGAGGTCGAGAATACTTCATTCTTATCCCTGGCCGTGGGCACCAGGTTGAAATGCTGCCAGGTGGGCGCAACCTGCAATGACAGTGCGGTAGTGATCTTTCTCGCTACCAGCGCCTGAACCATGTAACTCGTCCGGTATTTCGCGTTGAGATAGGGCTTGTTGTCAAACTTAAGTGTATAGTTGGTGATCGACCCCACCAGACTCACACTAACTGGCATGGCTCCTGCGCCGGTGGACTGTCTGAGCAACTTGTATTTCAGATATCCATCAAAAGTCTTTTCAAGTGAACTTCTTCCTATGCCGATAGCCAGCTTCTCTGTGAGGCCATAATCCAGGCCAATCCGCATTGTAGCATTGTCAAGGCCAAAAAATTCGTAGGAGCCGTCGTTTATCTCTCCAAAACGGTGCATGATGATAAAATTAAGGTCTCCCTTCGCGGGAGCCTCCACCGTCTGTGTGTTTACAATACGTTTGGCCTTGAATGTCTGGGTTACCAGGATTTTTTTTCCCGGCGCTGACGAGTCGTCAAGCATAGAAAGCAGCGAACTGTCTTGTGCCTGGCCTGCAAGGACACTGCAGAATAATATGAGGGTAAATACCAGTCTAACCATGCTTATTGTTTTTGATTGCATTCTATGTTCACCTCGATGGCGGTTTCTTTTTCAATTTTGTCCCTTACGATATACGGGATCCTGATTTTATAATCAGTGGGATTCAGTTTGAAATTTGCCGTGCCTGTAAGGACGTTTCCTTTACGAACGAAGGTGCCTGGTATTTCAACATCCCTGGTAACACCATGCAGGGTAAGTTTGCCTCGCACCTTCACCGGGTAGGATCCGTCCTGGCCTTTGGGAATCGTTTCACCGAAAGACCCGCTGAACGTGGATCTTGGATACTTGTCGCTTTCAACATATTTCTCATTGAAATGTTCCTGCATCAGCGACCTGGTGAACACAAACGATTTCAGGGGCAGAGAGAACGCAATATTTCTGTTGTTAAGATCAATAGCCGCCTCCACATCCTTGTTCTCCGCACGGATACTTTCAAGTGGAGTGTCGGACGACAATTTGATATTTCCATTCCTCGTCATGTAGACCTGGCCGAAACAAAAAGTAACTGAAAACAATATTAGAGAAACCAACGCACATCTTTTCATAACTCCTGATTAATTGTTCTGAGTTCCATTGTTGATCCACGACCTGATTGTATTGATATCACAATCAGACAATTTCGCTGCATCCTTTGGCATTTGTGGAAAGCCTGCGGCATGCGTCAGCACCCCGATTAGTGTTCCACTTGTCGCCTTGGCCTTCAGATTATCGAAGTTTTCAAGGACGATGCCACCGCTTCCTGTGTTGGTTGCGCTACCATGGCAACGGTAACAATTTGCCTGCAGGATTGGGACAACATCAGTGGCGTACTTTCTGTTAGTCGTGTCGCACTGTGTGTTGCCGGGATCATTCGGATCATTGGGATCCGGAAGGGTATCTTCGTTTTTTTTACTACAGGAGATGACAAATATTCCGCAAATAAGCATGGCGATAAAGGACCGGATGATGTTCTTCTTCATGAGTTGTTAATTAACGTGGTTGATAATTTTTTCTTCAGGACATAGCAATCCATCAGGGCCTAGCCATGTTTTTTTTTAAGACCGTTTTAGATTCAGGGTATCCGCTGTATCAGACTGATATTGATCCCGGTACTTGTCAGCGGCATGTTTCCCGTGCCGATTTTTTTCAACGGCAGTTTGTAATAAGGTTCGAAACGGATATTTGTATTTCGCACCACCCTCAAAGAATATCCTGCAGTGACCATGAGGCTGGCGAAAAAATGATTTCCAGAATTTTTGTACGAATGATCCCCATTATACCAGCTGCCATTGGCCATGGCCTTATAGGTATAATCTTCTTTTTTCATCAGGTAGGAGTTGAGCCCGGCCGAAACGAAAAACGTATTTGGCTTGAGGGAGAGGTCGTAACGCAATGACAAAGGGATCTCAAACATATCACAGCTACCATCAACCGATTTCACCCACACATAACTCGCGATGCCTGCATTATTCTTGTCGAAATATTTTCCGTCTGTAAAATACTTCTTCCGGTCCCAAAGAAATCCCCCTTCCACTGCGAGCCTCTTGCTGAAGTGATAACCAAGCAATAGTCCGAAATCATAACCTACCTTTTTCACCGCCTGTGACTTGATAAAACTCAGGTCGGGTGCGGCACTCAGACCTAAATAAAAATACCGGTCGGGGTCGGCAAAGGGTTTGGATGACTTAGGGTTAAGGGGTTGAACGATTCCTGATAAAATCAATCTCGAATCATTGAAAAGCGCCGAACGGTCGCCCGTTAACCATCCGGTCTGCGCCAGGCCGGGGAATCCGGTTTTTCCGACCAGGTCACGCTGCGTTCTGTTCAGTTGACTGCCTGAGTTTCTACCACCGATTTTCAATGATTCATCCTCACGGTCTGTAATGCTCTGGGGTTCATTTCCTGTTTGCCATAAGCGTTTTCCATTTGAAGTTCTATACTTCAATTTTCGATCGTTCCCTGACGGTATATCCAGTCTGGCAGAAATTCCCTTCTTCAAATCTTTACTGAATTTGCCGGCTCTGGGTTGCGTCAGGTCATTGTTATTAATTGTTGAATATCTTTCTTTGTTATTCTGCAGCACTCGTTGGCTTCCGCTTTTTTTGTTGAGAACCAGCAGTTGGTTGACTTTACTATTCTCGCCAGAAACTTTGCGATCATTTCTTTTTTGTTCGGTCACATTCCTGCCATTCAAAGCCGGGGTGGATACCTTAATCTTAACAGAAGGCAATCCATCCGCGGCCGGTGTTGAAGTACGGGTTTGGGCATTGCCGCTGATTGCAGGGGATTTATCTGAAATGGAGGATTTCAAATTGCCTTGTTGTGCCATTAGATTTGAATCCATTTGTTTCTCCGTCTCTTCTCTTGTGAACAGGAAAACTAAAGGGATCAGGGCAATCAGAAACCATCCATACCAGAAGGGTTTCTTATTCGGTGGGGCAGTAATAGGTGTATCAGCCGCAAGCTGGCTTCTGACGGCCTCCCAGTCTGCGCTATCCGTTTTCAAAGGGTATTGGCGACCAGCTTTGCTATAAAGATCGTCCATATCGTTATCTATATACTGCATCAGAAGCCTCCAGGTCTTTAATGTTTTTTTGTAATAGCACCCGGGCCCTGGACAGGTTGGATTTAGATGTTCCTATCGAGATTCCCAGCATGTCTGACACCTCGTGGTGCGTCATGCCATCTATAACTACCATGTTGAATACTGAGCGATAGGCCGGCGGAAGCTGTTTGACGAGCGCGATCAGTTCCTTATACATCATCGACTGCTCAGGCGTCTGCGACTTGTCGGGCACATCCCACACATATTCTGGTATTCCTCCGATCTCCGCTACCATGTGATTCCTTCTCAGCTGGTCGATCGACACATTAATCATAATGCGCTTCATCCAACCCAGGAACAATGGTTCTACTTCATCTACCTGATCGTGATTAAACTTGCCAATGGCCCTGAATAATTTCACAAATCCGTCATTAACTGTGTCCACCGCCTTTTCATAGCGGTAAATGTACCTGAATACAATCTTCAGGGCATACCCGTAGTATCGTTCATATACCTTTTTCTGGCTTGCGCTGTTGTTGCACGCACAGTCATCAATAAGTTCGCGCAAATTCTCCAAGTCTCTGAATGTTACAGGCTGATAACCACTGTTAAATCTCCGGAATTAATCTCAGTTCATAAAAAGGAAATACGCAGTGAGATACCAATGGTTGCGTACAATTACATTCTTTCGGGAACCTGTATCCCAAGAAGCGCCATCGCGGTACGGATGGTGTTGGCGGTAAAGTTGGCAAGTTGCAGACGGAGCTCTTTTTTGTCCGGGGTTTCAGCCGTAAGTATCTTGAATTCAGTTAGAAAGGAATTAAATAGCTGGGCCAGCCGGAAAGCATAAGCGGCTACCACAGAAGGGTTCATTTCTTCCACCGCCAGTTGAATGATCAATGGGAATTTTTCCAATTCCAGGATCAGTTTTTTCTCGGGCAGTAACAGGGTGTCGGAACGATGTTCGTTCTCCGGTAGTTGTTTCCTTAATATCGACCGGGTGCGGGCATAGGTATACTGGATGAATGGCCCGGTGAACCCATGAAAATCTATTGATTCTTCAGGATTGAACACCATTTTCTTCTTCGGGTCTACCCGCAAAAGGAAGAATTTCAGGGCACCCAGCCCAATGATCGAATACAGATCCCTGAGCTCTTCATCCGTAAAGTCTTTCACCTTGCCCAGGTCGGTGGTATGCTGTTCGGAGATCCTCTCCATTTCGTCGAGTATGTCGTCCGCGTCCACCACCGTGCCTTCCCTGGTTTTCATCCTGCCTGAGGGCAGTTCCACCATGCCATAACTCAGGTGATGGATATCTTTGGCGCCTTCTATCCCCAGCTTTTCGGCGATCAGTTTTAACACCTTGAAGTGATAATCCTGTTCATTGCCTACCACGTAAATGCTTAGGTCGGCCGCGAAATTTTCCTGTTTCAGTGTGGCGAGGCCGATGTCCTGGGTGATATAAACTGCCGTGCCGTCTTTTCGTTGCACAATCTTTTCATCGAGTCCATCTGCAGTAAGGTCGATCCACACACTGCCATCGGGTTTCCTGACAAAGACCTTTTTCTTCAGGCCTTCCTCCACCATCTGTTTGCCAAGCAGGTAGACCTCACTCTCGTAATAAACTGTGTCGAAGTCACTGCCAATCCTTTTATATGTGGCATCGAATCCTTCGTAGACCCAACCGTTCATCATCTTCCACAATCGGATCACATCGGGCTTACCAGCCTCCCAGTCGACCAGCATTCCCTGAGCGGCTTTCATAATGGGCGCCTCACTGATAGCTTCTTCTTCTTTCATGCCACTCGCAACCAGCACGGCTACCTGTTTTTTGTGTTCTTCTCCAAATCTCACATAGTAATCACCGACAAGGTGGTCACCTTTGATACCTGTTGAAGAAGGAGTGGCGCCATGGGCAAACTGCTGCCAGGCAACCATGCTCTTGCAGATATGAATTCCGCGATCATTGGCGATCGCCGTTTTTTTGACATCATAACCTTGCGCGGAGAAGATTTCAGCAATGCTCCAGCCAAGAAAGTTGTTACGCAGATGGCCAAGGTGCAGTGGTTTGTTGGTATTGGGAGATGAATATTCAACCACCACCTTTTTGCCCGAGAGAGGCTGTCTTCCATAAGTCGGGTCGGCAAAATGCAGGGCGAGGAACTGCAGCCAGTGATCATCGGCAATGTTCAGGTTCAGAAAACCTTTTATAATATTATAGCCCGAGAACAGATCCGGTTCATTGATGATCAATGCCTTTCCGATCTGGTGACCCAGTTCATCAGGCGTGCGCTTTAGCTGTTTGACCAGAGCAAAAAGGACAATGGTGTAATCTCCTTCGAATTCGGGCTTGGTTTCGTTCACCTGCACTCTATGTGCCTCGGTTTCATGGCCAAATTCCTGTAAGATGACGGCGGCTACGGCGTTTTGTATGAGGAAAACAATTCCCATGATGGTCGATAAGGCGGCAAAATTAAGGCAATGAGGCCAGTGCGGAAACGAAAAAAGCCGCACATACTCTGCGCAGCCTTTTTGGTTAAGGGGGTAATAGGTGGAGCAAATATGCCTGAATTTGAATATATAAAGTTCATCCTTAACAGGTTATTGATATAGATCATGTCGGCTATTCCTTATTTTTGCCGCTATGGTCAGGAACAGCGTGATCGCCATGATTGATTTTTTTCATCGTCCATTCCGGACCTGGATACCTGAGCAAACATTCAGGTATGCTGTCTGTGGGGGAGGCAATACCATGCTGGATATCCTGCTGTATTTCCTGGCCTATAATTATGTACTGAAAAAACAGGTGGTATATACGCTTGTAGGGCCGATCAGCCCCCATATCGCAGCCTTCATCATCTCCTTCCTGGTCAGCTTTCCCACGGGCTATTTATTGAACAGGTTCATCGTCTTTCCGGGATCGGTGTTAAAAGGAAGGATTCAGCTTTTCAGGTATTTCCTGCTCGTTGTTGTCTGCGTGCTTCTCAATTACATCTTCATCAAACTGTTTGTTGAACAGTTTCACATCTACCCAACCGTATCCAAAATACTCACCACGGTGATCGTTGTGTCATTCTCTTATGTCACCCAGAAGAACTTTACCTTCAAATCGGAGAAAAATGTCGGTCAGGCAGGCGGAGAAACACTGGGACTATGACATTTTTGCACATTGGTTCTCAACGGCATAATCATTGTTAATCCTAGTAGTACATTAAATTCATTATGATATGGCAAAAATAATTGGAATAGATCTCGGTACCACCAATAGTTGCGTTTCCGTCATGGAAGGCAACGAACCGGTTGTTATTGCCAATGACGAGGGTCGCCGTACTACTCCTTCAGTCGTGGCTTTTCTAAAAAACGGTGAACGTAAGGTGGGGGATCCGGCAAAACGTCAGGCCATTACCAACCCTCAGAACACCATTACTTCAGTAAAGCGTTTTATGGGCAGAAGGCATGATGAAGTGACTGAAGAAATCAGCCATTGGGGTTACAAAGTGGCAAAAGGTGACAATAATACAGTTCGTATCGACATAGACGGTCGTTTATATACTCCGCAGGAGATCTCTGCGATGGTTCTTCAGAAGATGAAGAAAACCGCCGAAGACTATCTGGGACAGGAAGTTAAGGAAGCGGTGATCACTGTTCCCGCCTACTTCAACGACGCACAGCGTCAGGCTACAAAAGAAGCCGGTGAAATTGCCGGTTTGAATGTAAGACGTATTGTGAATGAACCTACTGCTGCGGCGCTTGCATATGGCCTTGACAAAAAGGCCCATGATATGAAGATCGCCGTGTTTGACCTTGGTGGCGGTACCTTCGACATTTCTGTTCTTGAACTCGGTGAAGGCGTATTTGAAGTAAAATCAACCAATGGCGACACTCACCTCGGTGGTGACGACTTTGACAAGGTGATTATGGATTGGCTTGCGAACGACTTCAAGAGTGAAGAAGGAGTTGACCTGAGAAAGGATCCGATGGCTCTGCAGCGATTGAAAGAAGCTTCTGAAAAGGCCAAGATCGAACTCTCATCCTCAGCTGAAACTGAAATCAACCTTCCTTATATCACTGCGGTAGATGGTGTTCCCAAACACCTGGTGAAAAAACTGCTTAGATCAAAGTTTGAGCAGCTGGCCGACAAACTCTTTGAGAGATGTTTGAAACCATGTGAGCAGGCGCTTAAGGATGCAGGTCTCAACGCTTCTGCCATCAATGAAGTGATCCTGGTGGGTGGTAGTACCCGTATCCCCAAAGTACAAGAGATTGTAGAGAAATTTTTTGGAAGAAAACCAAGCAAGGGTGTTAACCCTGATGAAGTAGTAGCCATCGGCGCTGCGATTCAGGGTGCTGTACTTACCGGTGAAGTGAAAGATGTACTTCTGCTTGATGTTACCCCGCTTTCTCTGGGTATTGAAACCATGGGTGGTGTGATGACAAGGCTGATCGATTCAAATACTACTATACCAACAAAAAAATCAGAAGTGTTCTCAACTGCCAGCGACAACCAGCCAGGCGTTCAGATACACGTGCTACAAGGAGAGAGACCAATGTCTTCGCAGAACAAGAGCCTGGGTATGTTCAACCTGGATGGTATACCGCCAGCACCAAGAGGTGTTCCGCAGGTGGAAGTCATATTCGACATCGATGCAAACGGCATTCTTCATGTTACCGCCAAGGACAAGGGTACGGGCAAGGAACAGAAGATACGTATCGAAGCAGGTAGCGGGCTGACCAAGGAAGACATCGAAAAGATGAAGGCTGAAGCAAAGGCCAACGAGTCAACCGACAAGGAAGCCAGGGAAAAGGTGGAAAAGATCAACCAGGCCGACAGTCTTATCTTCCAGACAGAAAAACAGCTGAAGGAATTTGGCGAAAAGATTCCGGCTGACAAAAAAGGACCTATTGAGTCTGCACTCGAAAAACTGAAGGAGGCCCACAAGTCGCAGGACATCGCAGCCATTGATACCGCTGTCGCTGAAATGAACACTGCCTGGACCGCCGCTTCTGAAGAGATTTATAAGGCACAGGCCGGAGCCCAGGGACAACCCGGAGCGGATGGCTCAGCCGGTGGACCTCAGCAGGGACAACCCGAAAATGAAGGCAAAGGAAATGAGAACTTCACCGACGCTGAATTCGAAGAAGTGAAATAAACAAATTTGCATTTGCGCAAAGACCCTGTCTCTTTTTGAGGCAGGGTTTTTTTTGATATGATTTTCATAATTTTAGCAAAAGCGTATATCTTATAAAACAATAGCTTATGAAGAATTTTACACTGGCATTTTCGCTCGTATTGGCCCTTTTGTTTTCAGCTGGCGCTGATGCCGTATTTGCAGCATCCGCACCAATACCCGTTTCTCCGCAAGCTGTTCATCATTCCGCTTTAAAAGGCATGACGATGAAGGATTTTCTAATGCTGACACCAAAATCCTACAAGGCGCTGACCGGCAAAAAAATGTCGCTAAAGGAAAGATTTGCGCTTAAGCTGACCCAGCATAAAGTAAAAAGAGAATTAAAAAACAACCCGGACTTCGACATTTCATCCCCGTTACCGGCTCCGGAAATTTTTGACACTTCTGATTTTAGCTGGCCCGCTCTGTTGCTCGGCCTGGTACCCGTTATCGGAATTCTCATTGCCTACCTGACGGATAACAATACGATCATCAAATGGGCCTGGGTGGGCACCGGCATTGTACTGCTGATCCTGCTGCTGTTCCTGATATTTTAATTACCCAGGAGTAATTGAATGGTTTCGGGTGTCTGCTGGCGCAGAAACACCTTTCTGCTGCCGATGAATTTTTCAATCATCTCTTCATTATAATGCCTGATGGTCACCAACGTCAGTTCACGGATCACCTGAACATCAAATTCACTGGCAGCGGCCAATGCCAACTTTTCAAGTTTTTCAGCGTTGTCATCAACGCAGAGGTCGATGCGCACGGCCCCGGTCTGTAGAAGATTGGCGCGTACTTTAACATTCAGCAAAAGATCATATAGGTCTGCGACCGGCTTTTCACCCGCAAAAGAAAAGTCCCGGGTATGGAGATGCACAAGGGCCTGGTTTTTCTTCACCACCAGGATAGGAGGGAGCTGATGGATGGTATGATTGTTAATAACAGTGCCGGGCAGCTGCTGATCGAGGAAACATTTTACAAACAGCGGGATACCCTTATTCTGAAGGGGTTTGATGGTTTTCGGGTGGATCACCTGGGCGCCATAATAGGCCATTTCTATCACTTCGTCATAGTTGAGTTCCCTGATGTAAATGGCGTCAGAAAATTCTTTAGGATCCGCATTCATTACTCCTTCAACATCTTTCCAGATCGTGACACCCGATGCATCAAGCATGTTGGCAAAAACGGCGGCCGTATAATCACTTCCT
>Ga0193753_10003589_pt1 | contig 11402 bp, 9 predicted proteins | sample H1c2metaG_FD_144925 | JGI IMG/M metagenome (GOLD analysis project Ga0193753, IMG submission 144925) | Soil microbial communities from a riparian zone of the East river system, Colorado, United States - H1c2 | ecosystem: Environmental > Terrestrial > Soil > Riparian zone | place: USA: East River... | reverse complement strand
AGGCGACCCCAGTTCAATCTAACGGATGGGGTCGTTGGAATGAACTGGGGTCGCCTCATTGCCGGATGCGCCTTTGCCGCAATGGCTACGGGGATCGCCATGGTCGGCTGCAACGCGGTGCTCGACAACGGTGATGCGCGCTATGTCGACGATGCTTCGAACCATGACGCGCCGTTCGAAGACGTCGATGCCGATGGCGACGGAGGGGATGCCGAGCCGAGGATCTTCGCCGGCATCAACGGCGCCGAGTGCGTGCACAGCGCATACAACTGCAGACTCCATCCTGACGGTGGCGATCATGTGCTCATCAACGGAGGCGGCGACGACTGGACCGTCACCGCGAATGCCGTTCTTCGCGACGGCACCGGCGTCGCTCTCGGGAATTCGACCGATGAATCGTTGGAGTTCGTTTATGGCCAAACGCGGGACTTCAGCGGCGAGGCGCACGTCTTTGCCGTGAGGACGTCGAATGGAAGTCCCGCTTGGGTCCTGCTATCGATCGTCGGCGGCCGGGACAGTCTCGAGAATAAAGTAGGGAGCGTGTCCGCCCATCGCGAGCACCTCGGGCGGATGGCGTGCTGGCAGATCAAGAGCACGAGCGAGGCCGACATCGAATCGCTGAAATTCGTCTACGACGCGACGGAGAGCGACCCGACAGTCGGCGATTATCTTCCCAAGAACGGAAAGCGGTCAGCGGGCCTCGCTTTCAACGTTCCCGGCACAGGCTTGGAGGGAACGATCATCGATCACTTTCTCGCGGGAACCACGTTTCAGCGCGTCCAAGTGACGACGCAGCCGACCGTTGGGCCGTCCATCGACGTCACGGTGTGGAAGCAGGACGGCGAGGGGCGCTATCGAGTACCCCTGCGGCAGATGACATTCATCTACGGTTACTTCATCGACCCGACCTCGGACACGCGTAGCGTGGGGTGGATGGCCATGGATGCGTTGACCAACACCACGACGGGAGGGGACTTCTGCCCCCCCGTGGGCGACGCTGGTACCTCTCTCAGCCCTTGGTGAAGAGCGTCGGGTGACGGCGCTTGAGGGCGCTCAGCGCGAAGAAGCCGATCATCACGGCAAACCAGAGGGTGGCGAAGCGCACCAAGAGCATCGCGGCGGTGCTGGTCCCTTCGGAGACGTGCCCGAGTTCCATCATTTGCCTCTGCAAGGCCCCTTCGGTGATGCCAAGGCCGCCGGGAACCGGGATGATCGCGCCGGCGAGCGTACTGGTCGCGTAGAAGAAGGTGCACAATAGGACGCTGGTCGACTGTCCGAAGCCGCGCAAAACGACCCACAACGCGAGGCATTCGAAGGCCCAGGCAACGATCGACAAGAGCGTCGGAAGGACGAGGTTTTTCGGCGCAACCAAGGTAGCGAGGCTTTCGTACGCGTCGCGGAACTTGGGGGCGAGCTTGCCGACCTTGCCAGGCACGCGCTCGATGAGCGCAATGAGCCCGAGCGACGTCCGGCGCGAGCCGACGACCACCAATAGCGTCAGCACCAGTGCGGCCCCGATCATGGCCCAGAGAAGCCCACCGGAAAACCCGATGGATCCGAGGGTGATGAGCACGATGACGCCGATGAGATCCGTCACGCGTTCGGCGACGACGATGGGCGCCGTGCGCTCGACAGGGACCCCGTGCGTCTCGTGGAGGACCAGCGACTTGAAGACCTCTCCGACCTTGCCGGGCGAGATCGTCAGGATGAAGCCGGACAAGAAGGTGAGAAAGCTGTCGACCTTCGAGATGCCGCGGATCCCGAGCCGCGCGAGGTAAAACTCCCACTTGAAGAAGCGCATGACGTAGTTGCAAAATGCAAGTAGGCACGCCACGAAGAAGGACGAATAGGAATAGGTCGCGAGGGAGCCGGCGATCTTTTCGATGCCCGTGTAGATCGCGATGGCGCCGTACACCGCGACGCAGACGAGGATGACCGCGAGAATGCGGCGGATCGGTAGACCGGCCTTCGTGGCGCGCGCCCCTTTTGCTCCGTCGGTGGCAAGAGGGCTCTTCGAGTCGGGGCTAACCATTCCGGCGGTATCCAAAGGCATCACGGCGTTGTGCTCCGAGGGCGGCGGAAGCGCACGATCCCTTTGCGCCAGAGCGCATAGATCACGGCGACCACCACGATGAATCCCCCGGCGGTGTAGAAGAACGCGGGCGACGCTTCCCAGAGGCCTCGAGCGAGACCCGGAGCCGGCCTACGGACGGTTTCGGTCGCCACCGGGGTGAGCGGGGCGCCGGCCTCTGCCGACGAAGGTTGGGAAAGTGCAACCACCGGGCCGATGTACACGTCCCGAACGCCCCGGGCAAATGGTAGCGTCATGGGCAACCGTGAGAGAGGCCGAAGAAGAGTCGGAAAACGTAGCGAGCTCGTCTAGTTCGATGCCGTCCGCCCCCGCGGCGGGCAAAAGCCAAAATGGCGCGAGAGTCAGCGACCACGGGCCGGCGCGCGGCGACGCGCGGCCTCACGCTGTGGACGACGTGGAGCTTTTGCAGAAGGCGGCCCAGGCGAGCCAACGGCTCAAAGGGGCCGTCGCCGAGCGCGTCGTGGGGCAGGAGCATGTGATCGATCTCATGCTGGTCGCCCTTTTGGCGCGGGGACACGCGCTGCTCGTCGGGGTGCCGGGGCTCGCGAAGACGCTGCTGGTCGCGTCGCTCGCGGACGCGCTCGACCTGAGCTTCGGACGCGTGCAATTTACACCGGACCTTCTCCCCGCCGACATCACGGGGACCGACGTGCTCCAGGAGGAAGAGGACGGCGCCGGGCAGCTTCGCCGGCGTGTGCGGTTCTTACCGGGCCCGATTTTTTGCAATTTGGTCCTGGCCGACGAGATCAACCGCACGCCGCCGAAAACGCAGGCTGCGCTCCTTCAAGCGATGCAGGAACGCAGGGTGACGGTCGGCGTCAAGACGCACACGCTCCCCGATCCATTTCAGGTGTTCGCGACGCGCAACCCCATCGAGCAGGAGGGGACGTACCCGCTCCCCGAGGCGCAGCTCGATCGCTTTCTCCTCGAGATCCACATCGATTATCCATCGGAGGGCGAGGAGCGCGAGATCGCGCGCAAGACGACGAGTGCGGAAGTGGGCACGGTGCCGCGCGTCCTCACGGCCGACGATGTGCGCGCGCTCCAGGGGCTCGTGCCGCGCATTCCGGTGACCGATGAAGCCGTCGAGCTGGCGGTGGCGCTTGGCCGCGCGACGCGTCCGGTTAAATCCGACGGGAGCAAGGTCAAAGGCGGCGGCGGCGTGCCGGAGGTGGCCGAGTTCGTTCGCTTCGGCGCAGGCCCGCGAGGGTCGCAGGCGCTGGTGCTCGCCGCCAAGGCCCGCGCGGCGCTGCGCGGAGAAGCCGCTGCCGACGTGGATGACATTCGTGCCCTCATCGTCCCGGTGTTGCGTCACCGGCTCGTCTTGAGTTACCGCGCCGAGGCCGACGGTGTTCGGGACGTCGACGTGCTCGAGCGCGTCGCGGCGCACGTTCGGAGCTAGGACCAGACGGTATGGAACCGAAGTCACGCCGCGAGCGCGGCGAAAGCGGCAACGCGAACGCGAAAGGCGGTAGCAGCGGCGGCAGCGAGGCGGGGAAAGCGGCCGAGGAGGGAAAGGCGGCGGAGGACAAGGCGCCCGAGGAGGACTTGGGTCGGCACTACCCGTCGATTCCGCCACCGCCGCCATCTGGACCGTGGCGGAGCTACAAGGAGATCGTGGCGCAACTTGCGACACGCATCGTGGAAGCGCAGCGTCCGATCCGCGTGCTCCAAGCGATCCGCTGGGAAAACGCGGTCGAGGAGCAGTTCCTGAAAAACAAGGCGAAAGAGCTGCCCAAGGTGGATGCCGCCTATTACGCCAGCGTCGATCTCGGATTCGATCCGCGCACCAAGGGCGAGGAGTTCGAGGCGATTGCCCGCGACATCGAGGCGGACCTCGGTGAATCGGACGCCATTGGCCAAATCATGCAGGCGACCGCACTCGAATACCGCGACGTCGTGCGCATGCTGGCCGCGCGCGGTACGCCGCATTTCTACGCCTATTCGCGCAGGCTTTATGGATCACCCAAGGACAAATTCCCCGATGGGAAGTCCACGGTGCGCGATCTCGGTCACGTGCTCTACGGGATCTTGACGAAGTCGGACGAAAATTTTCTCGGATTGACCGCCGATCGATCGCTCACGTCGACGGAGTGCGCCGCCGAATTGAACGAACGCTTTGCCGGTTATTTTTCCGATACGGAAGTGCGCGTCCACGCCGACGACACGATCCTCGCGGACGCGGCGGCCGGCAACGACTACGTCAAGATCCGCACGGGCGCCCTTTTTTCGCCGCGCGACATCGACATCCTGGAGGTGCACGAAGGATGGGTGCATGTTGCAACTTCGCTCAATGGCCAGCAGCAGCCCGTCGCGCGCTGGCTCTCCAAAGGGCCGCCGCGGACCACGTCCGTGCAAGAAGGGCTTGCGGCGATTCTCGAGATCTTCACGTTCCGCGCGTATCCGCGCCGCGCGCGAAGGCTCAACGACCGGGTACTCGCCGTCGACAAGGCGGAAGACGGCGCGAGCTTCATCGAAGTCTTCGAGTGGTTTCGTACGGAGGGCTACGAGGAGGAGGAGTGCTTCAACAACACGCGCCGCATCTTCCGCGGGGGCGTGCTGGAAGGCGGCGCTCCCTTCACCAAAGACGCTTGCTACTGCAAAGGCATCGTTCTCAATTACGCATTCATCCGCAGTGCCATCCAGCACAATCGCGGGGATTTGATCCCGTTTCTCTTCGTTGGCAAAGTCGCCCACGAAGACGTCCCGGTGCTCGCGTGCCGCGTTGCCGACGGTGTGATCAAGGCGCCGCGCTATCTGCCGCCGATGTTTCGCGATTTGAACGGGCTGGCGATCTGGATGGCATATTCGACGTTTTTCAGCCAACTTGGCGGCGAATTGGTGGCCGATCACTACGCAAAGCTTTTCGCGCGGAGCGGCTGACGCGGATTCAATAGCTCGTGGTGAGGCTATCCATCTTCGGATTGGACGGCCACGAGAGACCGCGCACGGCGTGATCGATGCACGAAGCAACGCGAGCATCCGCCGGGTTCGAATAAACGCTGACCCCCACCGCGCGCCCATTTTTGATCGCCACTTTGACGGTGACCGTCATGTCCGATCCGGCGCCACATCCGCTGACGAACGAGGCGTTCTTCAGTGGCCCTGAAAGCTGCCCATCGGTGAGATCGGGGCCGGCCTTCGGGCCGCCCATCGTCACTTCTTGCACATTGCTCGCGATGGCCGCTTCGTAGCTCATGCCGCCCGCGGAATAACCGCCCGCGCCGCCTGCGCTGCCGCCGTGCGCGCCCGGGGCCGGAGGGCGTTTCTGCCCTTTGACGCCGCCTTGCAAATTGTAATCGACGGCGTTCGGATCGTCGCTGAGCACGACGTCGTCGTTGCGCGAGCCGACCTTCTTGTAGAGAAAGATTCCGACGATGATGGCCACCGCCAGCACGGCGCTGACGCTGATCACGATCTTGGCGGCGCCCGCGTTCTTCTCTTTGATTTCGACCTGAGCGACCGCTTGCTTTTCGGCGACGATGTCTCGTTTGAAGCCGGCCTGCTCCGCGAAGGGGGCAAATTCGGGCCACTCGCCGATGGTGTGTTCCTGCCCGCTGATTTCGTCGCGAAGCACGTGCGAGTTGGTGAACGCGTTGCTCGCGATTTGCTGCAGGAGCTCCACAGCCGAAAAGGGGCCGTGATCCATTCGGTCTTTGCTCACCACGTAGCGGGGGCGCGGATCGGCCTCGAGCTGCTCCTTCAACATCGCGAGGCGCGCGGTGGGATCGTCCGCGGGCCGCAGGGGTGTGCCGTTCGGCGGCGGCGCAACCTCCGACGGCGGAAGCATCGAGAGCCGAATGTCGACGTCGAACCCTTCGGCGTGATCGAGGCGCGATTCGTCGGCCGCCGGCGGATGCAGGCTCCGCATGGGTGCCAAGTGGTGCATCGCGCTGGCAAGAGCACCGAGATCTTCGGGACGGTGCGCGGGATCGCCGACGAGCGCCTTCGCAAGTAAAACCTCGAACGCGTCGGGGATGTTGGCAACGACCGACGCGGGGCGAAGCATGGCGGGACCCACCGTGTGCCCGACCACCGCCTCGTAGAGGATGGCGCCGAGCGCGAAGACGCTTGCACGCGCATCGCCAGGTTGGGCCGATGCCTGCTGCTCGGGTGCGAGGCAGGCGCGGTCGCGCGGATCGTTGGGGGGGACGGCGAGTGAAGGCTCGAGCTGCGCGAGCCCGTCGCGTCCGCCGACGATGCACGAGGGGTGAACCAGCCAACGCTCGCCACGCTCGTGGCGCTGTTTGAGATCGAGCGCGAGCGGGACGGCGATCGCGATCGCTTCCTCGAGTGCGAGCGCTCGCCTTTGGGCGCGGCGGGATTCGAGAAGACCTCGAAGCGTTTGTCCTGGAAGCAATGCGGATGGATAGGCGCCCTGAGGGTACGACGCGGGCGAGGCAGACATAGTCATAAGATTACGTCAATGTTAGGTGTGCGCTCAACGGGCGCGGGCCTTTATTCGTAGGTGATTCGTACGTCGTTGCATGTGCTGCGATGACGTCCGCGCATCATGTCGCTCGCGCCGGTTCCGAGACGGTTCCGAGACGATTTTCTAACCGCGCTCACGCGCGGGCTCGGCCACGATGCTTCGGCCGCCGACGACTTGTCCGGAGAGTGCCGACACGGACTTGTCGAGCCACTCGCGCCGCACGCTCACGAAACTAATGCGATCACGCACATGGATGGGCCCGACGTCCCGTTGCGAAAGACCCGCGCCCTCGAACAGGATGCGGTGAAAATCGAGTGGACCCACGCCGTCGCGCCGGCCGACGTTAACGAAGATGCGCGCAAAGTTGCGCTCGTCGCCGCCGGTCCCGTTGCTCTCCGTGTCTTCGGGTGCGACGGACGATGCCGGAAGCGGTGAAGGTCGAATCGTCTCCTCCTCGCCCCTGCTTTCGCTGACTGTGTAGCGCGGAGGTTCGGGATCGGGTCGAACTTCGGTCTCCGTCCACCCTGGCACCTCGGTGTCGCGCACGACCGGAGATATGCCGTGACGTCGCAATTCGGGGCGCGCGGCCCCGGATCGGCCCGCGCGCCGCGGCGCTGCAGGTTGTGCCGCTGCAGGTTGTGCCGGCGGAGGCGGAGGCGGCGCCGGCGGCTCGATCTTCGCGGGATTTTTCGCGCGCCTCGCTTCCGCTGCATCTTGCTTGGGATCCTCGCCCGCTGCTTCGCGTGCACCCAAATGCGCGCGCAGAAGGCCTGCCACGATCGGCTCGACGTCGACGTGCGTGAGCAGCCTTCGCGCGAGCGCAAGATCGTCCGGATGCACCTGACTCTTGCCGAACGCTTCGGCGAACGTCGAGAGCAGATCGTGCTCGGTGCGCGTCTTGAGCTCCGCGTGCGAGGGGAGCTGCTTTTCGATTGGCCGGATCTTGTACGTCAGGCGAAGGATGTAAAGTGCACCGATATTCTTCGGACCGATCAACGAGATGGCGGTTCCGGTGCGGCCCGCGCGCCCGGTGCGTCCGGTACGGTGCACGTAGTATTCGGCGCTCTCGGGGAAGTCGGCATTGATGACGTGCGTGAGGTGCGAAATATCGATCCCGCGCGCGGCAACGTCGGTCGCGACGAGAAAGCGGAGCTTCCCTTCGCGGGTGTTTTGCATGATGCGTTCGCGCTCACGCTGCTCGAGGTCCCCATTGAGCCATTCGGCGTCGTAGCCATGATTCTTCAGCACTTCGGCCACGCGTTCCGTTTCGTCGCGCGTGTTGCAAAAGATGATGGCGCTTTCGGGATCCTCGACATCCAGAATGCGAATGAGCTCTTTTCGTTTGTCGTTTTGCCCGACGAGGTAGACGAAATGATTAATCTCGAGTGCCCCGACCTGATCGCTCGAGAGTGTGACGAACTCGGGATCGCGAAGCTGATTGGTCGCGAGGCGTTCGATGTCCGGCGGAATGGTGGCGCTGAAGAACAACCCCTGCCGTTCGCGAGGCAAGAGCTCGACGATCGCGTGGAGCTCCTTGGCGAAACCCATCGAGAGCATTTCGTCCGCCTCGTCGAGGACGAAGATGCGGATGTGGCTCGGGTCGAGGGTGCCACGGCGCAGGTGGTCGAGCACGCGCCCGGGCGTTCCGGCCACGACTTGCGCGCCGCTTGCCAGCTCGTCAATTTGCTTGCCCATCGGTGCGCCGCCGTAGATGGCCGTGACCTTCGTTCCCCGGAACTGGCCGAGGTGCGTGACTTCGCGCGCCACCTGCAACGCGAGCTCGCGCGTAGGGGTCAAGATGAGCGCTTGCACTTTCGGGAGCCCGCGTCGCACGAGTTGATCGACGATGGGCAACCCGAAGGCCGCTGTCTTTCCGGTCCCGGTGCGGGCTTGCACCACCAGACTTCGCCCGCGGACGGCAGGCTCGAAGACCGCGCGCTGCACGGGCGTCGGGTGCACGTAGCCAAGGGCATCGATGGCGCGCCGCACGTCGGCGCTGAGAGGAAGGACGTCGAACGTGGGCGGGGGCGGCGTTAGAGCTTCTTCGGACACCGGGTCCTTGTACCGCCTTTTCCCTCGCTCAGCGCGGCAAATAGGCCTGAACGTTCCGCCTCAGCGGGTCGATCTCGGCCATCTGGCGTCGTACCAATCCTTCTTGAGCCAATTTGAGCCGCAAGAGCGCAGCAAAGGCGTCCTCTCCGCGCGGCTCGTTGACGCAACTTTGTTGAATGGCGGCTTCTTCCGTCCACTCCGGATCGAGACCTTTGCGAAAGGCGGCCAATGCCGCTTCCTCCGTCCGCACGCTCTCTCCTTCCGGGACGACGGCGCGCGCAAGATTGCGGTCGAGCGCCGCCGACAAACGCGCGATTCCGTCCGCGCACGCCTGGGTGCTCGGCGTGCTCGGGGTATTCAAGCCGTCAGGGCCCGCCGGCGAAGGATCGGCGGCCGCGAGGGGTTCGCTCCCTACGCCGAAGACACCCACGACGAGCTGGAAGGTGCTCGAGAGAATGAACGCGGTCGCCAGCCCCAGAAAGCTCCCATACACGAGGCGTGAAGCGACCCGCTGACGCGGCGTTCGCGCGCTCGGACCTTCTTCGGTCGTCTCGGAGCTCGAGGATTCCGTTTCGCTCACGTCGTGGGCCACATTAGCAGTCTGGTGGAGCTGCACCTGTTGTAAAGCGAACCACGTGGCATCGAAAGCTCCGATGGTTGGCGTCGCGCTCGTCGTGGGAACGGAGGAAGGCCTCTGGTCGAGTGGCGGCTTTTCCCGCACCGTTTCTCTCCTGTTGGCCGCCCACGGCGTGGCGGTGGTCGTGATGGGGAGCGAGGAGCGCGCGCTCGGCGAGGCGGTCGGCGAACTCGTTTACGGCGGCGGTCGTGGCCGGCATGTCGTCGGCGATCCGCGCGTGGCCGAACATCTCGCGGCTGCGATCGAGAAAGCCGACAGCGTCTTCGGACCGCTCGGCATCGTGATCGCGTGCAGCTTCTCGCCCGGCGAGATCATGGGCGCCCTCGGACCGCTCATCGCGTCGCGTGCCATCGCTTGTGATGTTCTTTTGCTTCGACCGTCGGACGCCGCGCCCGACAAGCTCGCCGAGCGTGTCGCCGCCCTTTTGCTGGCCCCGACGGCTTGACCTCCGGATCGCCTACCACTACTTTCAAAATGTTTTGAAACTTTAGGATCCTGCGCAAGTTGCGTGGGATCGCCCTACGACCTCGTCGAGAGACTTTCCCAATGAACTCCGTCACGCTGCTGCAGGAGACCGCGATTCCCGAGCGTGTCGGGGCGCGCGCGGCCCAGCGGATCGCCGACGTTGCGTCGGTCTTCGCCGAGGACATGACCTTCGTCGAGGCGGAACTCGCGCGCGCGGCGCGCTCCGGGGTCGCGCCTGCGACCGATGCGGGCGTGCACCTGCTCGAGGCGGGCGGAAAGCGGGTCCGGCCGCTCACGGTGCTTCTTGCCGCGTCGTGCTTCGGCACCGTATCCGCGACCGCACGCGAACTTTCCGTCGTGGCCGAACTCGTTCACCTCGCCACGCTTCTCCATGACGACGTCGTGGACGATGGAATGGAGCGGCGCGGGCACCCGGCCGCGCGGCGTGTGTGGGGAAATGCGGTGAGCGTGCTCGCGGGCGATCTTTTGCTCACGCACGCCCTCGAGCGAACCGCGAAAGCCGTTGGTGGCCCCCCGCCCGGGCCGACGGAGGTTCGGGGAGGAGGCGCGGGGTCGGCGGTTAGCCTCGTGGACTTGATCGCGACGCTCCGGCGCCTGGTCGACGGCGAGATCGTGCAGCTTCGCTCACGCTCGCGTCTCGATCTCGAGGAGGGCACGTATTTTCGCGTCGTGCGCGACAAAACTGCGTCCCTCTTTGGATGGGCAGCGCGTGTGGGCGCGCGTTCTGCGGGCGCCTCGGAGCAAGCGGCGTCGTTGCTCGGCGTATTTGGCGAGCACGTGGGGATCGCGTTTCAGTTGGTGGACGACTGCCTCGACTACGCCGGCGATCCGGAGGAGACGGGCAAGACGCTCCTTGCCGATTTGCACGAGGGGAAGGTCACGCTCCCCTTGATTCGTGCCGTCACGGGAGGCTTTGGCCGCGTCGAAGACGTGGAACGCGCCAAACTCGGCGACGGTGACGCATGTCTTCAATTGGCGCACGCCGTCCGCAGCAGCGGAGCGTGCGAAGCCGTTCGAGAAATCGCGCGGGATCATACGGCGCGCGCGCTGTCGGCACTTCACGAAACGGCCCCGCCGACGGCCGCGCGCGAGCTGCTTGGGGCGGTGGCACGTGAGCTGACCGGGCGCACCAAGTGAGGTCGGGCGTTTCGTTCGGGTAGGCGCGCATGGAAATACGAGGTTTGAGCAAGGAAACGCGCGCTCTGTGGGCCAACGAGATTGCCGTGAGCAACGTCGTCGGGCGCCTCATCGAGTTCTGGGGCTTCAAACGGAACATGGGCCGCGTCTGGGCAGTGTTGTATCTATCGCCTGACCCCCTCAGCGCCGAGGACCTGCGTCAGCTCCTCAAGCTCTCGAGCGGGGCAGTCAGCATGACCCTCAGCGAGCTTTCACGGTGGGGCGTCGTGCGCAAGGTTTGGGTGCAAGGAGAGCGGAGGGACTTTTATGCGGCGGAGGTGCAGCTTTGGCGGATGATCTCCCGCGTGTTCAACGAACGCGAAAAAGGAGAGATCACGATGGCCATCGACGCCTTCGAGGAGGCGCTCGCGATGCTGGATACCATCCGCGACGTGGACACCAAGACGCGCGCGCGCGTCGAACTGCAACGTTCGCGAATCGGGCAGCTCCTCGAGCTTGCGCGCCTGGGCCAGCGTCTGCTCGATGTCTTTCTCTCGACGGCGAAGATCGACGCCGAGCCGCTGGTT
>Ga0193753_10003588_pt1 | contig 11402 bp, 9 predicted proteins | sample H1c2metaG_FD_144925 | JGI IMG/M metagenome (GOLD analysis project Ga0193753, IMG submission 144925) | Soil microbial communities from a riparian zone of the East river system, Colorado, United States - H1c2 | ecosystem: Environmental > Terrestrial > Soil > Riparian zone | place: USA: East River... | reverse complement strand
CTCGGCCGATCCTTCGAAGGCGGGCGGCTCGTTCAGGAGCTCGAAGGTGAAGATCGGCCCCGGCTGCCCCGACGGCGTCGCCTCGTCCCAGAATTGCACCACGCCGTAGACCACGCCGGCTCGGATCTCGAGCCCGTCGATCCGCTGGGTCGCCGCGTCCTCGGACGAGGAGTTGATGCTGTGCCCGCCGGCCGGGATCTCGAAGTCGAACGAGTAGTCCTGACCGGCCGGAAAGTCGCCCTCGACCGCGAGCTCGTCGTCGAGGAGGACGCTGATGTCGACCGTGTCGGCGCCGCGGTTGGTCACGTAGAGGACGAAGTTGGGATCGGACGCGGCGGGCTGGACCTGGTGCGGCTCGCTCGACTCCGCCGGCGCGCACGCGGCGACCGCGACCAGCGGTGCGAGGAGCGGTGTGGCGAGCGGTGCGATGAGCGAGCGGAATGGGCGCGTGGGCAGCATGGCGTCCGACGCGTTGCAGGGCCCGTGCCCGCGTCCGCCGCGATCGAAACCGCCCCCACGCCGCACGTACCCCTGCGGGGCGAGCGGTATGCTCGCCGTCGTGACGCTCGACGCGCGCCTCAAGCTGTTCCTGTTCCTCGCCTGTCTCTTCGTCACCTCGCTCCTCGTCGGTGACCTGATCGGCGGAAAGCTCTATCAGTCCGACGTCGGAGGTCTATCGATGCTGATCTCGGTCGGGATGATCCCGTTCCCGATCGTCTTCCTGCTGACCGACCTCATCAACGAGTTCTACGGCGCGCGGGTGGCCCGCTACGTCACCCTGGTCGGGTTCGTGATGGCCTGGTTCACGATCGGCATCCTCACCGTGGCCGGAGTGGTGCCGTGGGCGCCCATCACGACCGGGGCCGACTGGACCGGTGTGCGCCAGGCCTCGTTCGACAACATCTTCGCCAGCTCCCGCTGGATCCTCATCTGCTCGACGGTCGCCTACCTGACCGGCCAGCTCATCGACATCAGCATCTTCCACGTGATCCGCCGGCGCCTGCACGGGCGGCTCCTTTGGCTGCGCGCCACCGGCTCGACTGTGGTCTCGCAGCTCATCGACACCTTCGTGATCAACATGCTGGTCTGGTACAAGCAGATGCCGTTCTCGAGCCTGGTCACCATCATGGCGACGTCCTACCTGGTGAAGGTGGTCGCCGCGCTCGCGCTCACCCCGCTCATCTACGCCGGACACGCCGTGGTCGAGCGCGGCCTCCACCTCGAGCCGTACCGCGCCGACGAGACCTGACGCACAGCGCGCGGCGGCCCGCCTGCGGCCTCGAGGTTCCGGATCGGTCGCGTGGGCCCCGCCAGTGACCCGCGCGCGGCCTACTCGATCCCGTACTGGCGCAGCTTGCGGGCGAGCGTGTTGCGCCCGATGCCGAGCAGCACCGCGGCGCGGGTGCGGTTGCCGTCGGCCTGCTCGAGCACCCGGAGGATGTGTCGCCGCTCGGCCTCGGCCAGGGTCAGCGGCGGGGCGCCTCCGTCACGGTCACCGTCAACGTCGGCGATCGGCACCGGCTCGGCCGGCCGCGGCGCCCCTGCCACCGGTAAGGAGAGGTGGGCGGGCAGCACCACCGGACCGCGGCACAGGACCACCGCGCTCTCGATGCAGTGCTCGAGCTCGCGGATGTTGCCCGGCCACGCGTAGCGCTCGAGCAGCACGAGGGCGGCCGGGTCGATGCTGCGCGCGCCGCGCCGGTGGCGGCGCGCGTACAGGCGCAGGAAGTGGCGGGCGAGCTGCGCGATGTCCTCGGCGCCGCGCTCGCGAAGCGACGGCAGCACCACGCCCACCACCTTGATGCGGTAGTAGAGGTCCTTGCGGAACGCGCCGCGCCGCACCGCCTCGTCGAGGTCGCGATGCGTCGCGGCCACCACCCGCACGTCGGTCTTGATGACCTGACGTCCGCCGATCCGCTCGATCTCGCGGTCCTGCACGAAGCGAAGCAGCTTGGCCTGGAGCGGCAGCGGCATGTCGCCGATCTCGTCGAGGAACAGCGTGCCGCCCGACGCGAGCTCGCACTTGCCGACCACCAGGCGCTCGGCGCCGGTGAAGGCGCCCTTCTCGTGGCCGAACAGCTCGGCCTCGATGAGCGTCTCCGGGATCGAGGTGCAGTCCACCTTCACGAACGGCCCGGCCGCCCGCCCGCTGTTGGCGTGGACCGCGCGCGCCACCATCTCCTTGCCGGTCCCGCTCTCGCCCAGGACCAGGACGGTGGCGTCGGTCGCCGCGGCGCTGGCCATCACCTCGTACACCGCGCCCATCGCCGGCGACGCCCCGACGATGCCGTTGTAGCGGGCCGGCCGCTCGCCGCTGTCGTCGAGGTGCATCACCGCGAGCGCCTCGCTCACCTGATCGGCCAGGGCCTCGAGCAGCGGGAGGTCGTCGTCGGCGAACGCGGGCGCCGACCGCTTGTTCAGCGCCTCGATGACGCCGACCACCTGGCGGGCGCGCCCGGCCCGGTCGGCCGGCTCGGCGCCGCGCTCGCGCTCGAACACCGGGACCGCCAGCAGGCTGGCCGTGCGGTAGCCGGTCGTCTCGTCGATCGCCTCGAAGAAGCGCGCGTCCTCGCGCGCCGACGGCACCGTCACCGGACGAGCGGTCTCGGCCACGTAGCCGGCGATCCCGCGCCCGATCGGCAGGCGGATCTCGTCCAGCTCCGGCAGGTGCGCCGCCTTCGAGTAGAGCTCGCCGCGCGCGCGGTCGACCAGGAACAGGGTGGCGCGGTCGGCGTCCATCGCGCGCGCGACCAGGTCGACGATGCGGGCGAGCAGGACATCGACCTCGACCGCGGTCCCGATCAGGCTCGACAGCGCGAGCAGCACCGATGGCTTCGCGTCGGCCTCGCCCGGGCGGCCGCGCTCGCCGCGCTCGCCGCGCTCCTCGGCACCGCCGCTCACGGCGCCGACCGTATCACCATCGCGCGCCCGCCACCGCCCGACCAGCCTCACGCGGCCCTGCGAGTCGACGCCGTCCCGTCGGCGAGGTGGATCTCCAGCCCCTCGCGCGCCGCCACCGCGCCGGGCAGCACCGTCCGCGCCGCGCGCTCGATCGCGGCGACCGCGCCGTCGTCGTGGCTCGGGTCGTGGTGGAACAGCACCAGCGAGCCCACCCCCGCCGCGCGCGCCACGCGCACGCCCTCGACCCAGGTCGAATGCCCCCAGCCCACGCGCGAGCCGCCGATCACCCCGACGTACTCCTCCGGCGTGTACTGCGCGTCGTAGATGAGGACGTCGGCGCCCTCGGCCAGCGACACCAGCTCGCGATCGATGCGGTCCGGGTAGTGCTCGGTGTCGGTCGCGAACACCACCACCCGCCCGCCGACCTCGACCCGGTACGCGATGACGCCGTCCGGGTGGTTGAGCCGCGCCGCGCGCACCACGGCGGACCCGACCTGGAACGGACGGCCGAGCTCGAAGTCGCGGAACCCGAGCGTGGCCGGCACCGCGCCGAGCCGGACCGGGAAGCTCGGCGTGGTCATCTGGTGGGTGAGCGCGGTCTCGAGCGAGCCGCTCTCCGGCAGGCCGTGCAGCGACAGCTCGGTGCCCGGGCGAAACAGCGGGGGGAAGAACGGGAACCCCTGGATGTGGTCCCAGTGGACGTGGCTGAACAGGATGCTGGCCGCGACCGGGCGGCCGCTCGCGAGCAGACGCTCGCCGAGGCCGCGCAGGCCGGTGCCGGCGTCGAGGATGATGATCTCGTCGCCGCAGCGCAGCTCGACGCAGCTGGTGTTGCCGCCGACGCCGGCGGTGTGAGCGCCGGGCGCGGGAACGGATCCGCGGACTCCCCAGAAACGGACGGTGAGCGACATGCTTGCCTCCTCACCGGGACATGGAGCAACCGCCGCGCCATGCCTCGTCGATCGCCACAGGCGCGGATCTGCTCACCGCGGAGGCCGAAAATCGAGCCACCGGCGCGCGCCGATCGAAACTGGTGCGCCAGGTCGAGCCGCCCGATCCAGGCTGGCTCGGCGGCGAGCTCCTACATGGAGGCCGCGCCCGGCGGCGCTGCTACATGGACGCGGCTTCGCCGGTTCCCGGCTTGGCCATCGGGAACAGCGGCTCGCCGTGGATCTCGAGCCGATAGACGCTGTTCTCGGTCTCGACGTACAGCTTGTTCGAATCCGACTCGGAAAGGACTCGCTTGACCGGCGTCGTGATCATGCGGTGGCCGTGCGGGTCGCGGAAGATGACCATTCCACGCCCCACGATGGGATAGCTGATGAGATATCCCGTGTACAAGCGACCGACCCCGACCGAAGATCGCTCGCCGCTATGGTCGCGAACCTTGCGCGCAGTGACGCTGACCATCGCCTGAACTCTCAAAAATTCTACGCGTGGCCACCGAGGCAGTCCACGCATCTTTTGCTAGCTTTTTGAAAATGACGGAATCGCGGGGAGGTGCGTCCTGGCCCGGAGGCCCACTCGAGGCGCTCTACGACGAGGTGCGTCGAGCGACCGTGACCGGCACTCCGTCGGCACCCCCTCCCACCCCTGCGGTGGCATGCGTCCTCTGGCGTCGCAGTGGGACTGCCGGCCCGGCCATCGAGCTCTTTCTGGTCCAGCGCGCCTTCAGTCACCGCTTCCTCGGCGGATACTGGGGGTTTCCCGGCGGGCAGATCGAGGCGAGCGACAGGGACGCAATCGGTGCGTGCGCGCGCGAAGTGCGCGAGGAGCTCGCCATCGAGCTGCCGACCGACGCGGCGAGCTACCTCCCGGCCGGCCGCTTCGTGACGCCGGCCTTCGCGCCGCTCCGCTTCGACGCGCAGTACTTCCTGGTCGAGGCTCCCGCCGGTGTGGTGCCGGACCCGACCGCGAGCCGCGAGCACCGCGACGGCCAGTGGGCCTCGCCCGAGGCCGCGCTCGACCGCTTCGCGCGCGGCGAGTGGCTGATGCCACCGCCGGTGGTCGACACCCTCGCCGCGCTGGTGCCCGGGCTCGACGGCGCGGGAGAGCGGCTGGCCGCCGCCGAGCGCGACGAGCGCGGCCGCCGGATGTGGTGGCTCGCGGCCGGCGCCGCGATCTGCCCGGTGCGCACGCCGACCCTGCCGCCGGCCACGCACACCAACGTCTACGTCTTCACCGGCGGCGGCGAGCGCGGCGCCGGGGAAGCGCGCGGCGGCGACCTCGTCGTCATCGATCCTGCGTCGCCGTACGACGACGAGCGCGCCGAGCTCGACCGCGAGCTCGCGCCGCTCCTGGCCGCCGGCGCGCGCGTGGTCGCCCTGCTCCTCACCCATCACCACCTCGACCACGTGAGCGGCGCGGCCCACCTGGCCGCGCGCACCGGCGCGCCGATCTGGGCCCACGCCGACACCGCCCGCCTCCTGGCCGGCCACGTCGCGGTCGATCGCCTGCTGGTCGACGGCGACGTCATCGAGCTGTCCGGACCGCACCCGCGCCGGCTGCGCGCGCTCCACACGCCCGGCCATGCCCCCGGCCACCTCTGCTTCGCCGACGAGGAGACCGGCTTCGTCGCGGTCGGCGACATGCTCGCGTCCGGCAGCACGATCCTCATCGACGCCCAGGCCGAGGGGGACATGCGGCTCTACCTCACCTCGCTCGATCGGCTGGCCCGCTCCCGCGCGCGCGCGCTCCTGCCCGCCCACGGCGGCCCGATCCCCGACGCCGACGGCGCGATCGCCGAGTACGTCCGCCACCGGCTGTGGCGCGAGGAGCGCGTGGCCGCCGCGCTGGCCGGGCGCGGCCGGTCGAGCGCGCGCGACCTGGTCCCGCTCGCCTACGCCGACGTGTCACCCGCGCTGTTCGGCCTGGCCGAGCGCTCGCTGGTCGCCCACCTGGTCAAGCTGGTCGCCGACGGTCGGGCGCGCCGCGACGGCGACGACTGGCTGAGCGCGGCCTGAAACGCGCCGTGGTATATGGTGCGGTCGTGGTCGACCTCCGGCAGTTCAACGAGCTCCCAACCATCCGCGCGATCCGCGACCTGGTCCGCCGGTGGTGGGGGCTCGAGCTGGCGTTCGCCGACGATCGCGGCTACGTGCTCGACCACGCCGACGGCAAGATCGTCCCGTCCGACAACGAGTTCTGCCGCCAGGCGCTCTTCTCCAAGGAGGGCTTCCGCCGCTGCAACGACAGCATCAAGCTGGTCCGCGACCGGCTGCGCGGGGTCAAGCGCCGCAACGTGGTCGTGCACCAGTGCCACCTCGGCTTCGACGTGGTGGCCGCGCCGATCCAGCTCGACGGCCGCCTGGTCGGCTTCCTGTTCACCGGCGGCTCGTTCCACGAGGAGCCGAGCGCCGCGGACAAGCAGGACCTGCTGCGCAAGGTGCGCGAGCTGACCGGCGCCGACCGCACCGACGGCCACGCGGGTCCACCGAAGACGCTCGAGGAGTCGCTGCCGGCGGTGCCGCGCATGACGCCGGTCGAGCTCGAGCACCTCTGCGACCTGGTCGAGCTCGGCGCCCAGGACGTGATGGAGGTCTATCGCGACCGCGCCCGCCGTGGCCAGGCCGGCGCGGCCCCCGCGGCCGACCCGCGCGCCGGCGGCAACGGCGTGGCGCGGGCCGAGCCGCCGCCCGGGCGCTTCCGCGAGCTGGTCGGCCACTCGGCCGCGATGCAGGAGGTCTACCAGCTGCTCGACAAGATCGCGCGCAGCGAGTCGACCGTGCTCATCCACGGCGAGAGCGGCACCGGCAAGGAGCTCATCGCGCGCGCCATCCACTACCACGGCCCGCGCGCCAAGAAGCCGTTCGTGGTGCAGAACTGCTCCGCCTTCAACGACAACCTGCTGGAGAGCGCGCTGTTCGGGCACGTGCGCGGCGCGTTCACCGGCGCGGTGAAGGACCAGAAGGGCCTGTTCGAGGTGGCCGACGAGGGCACGTTCTTCCTCGACGAGGTCGGCGACATGTCACCCGCGCTGCAGGTCAAGCTGCTGCGCGTCCTGCAGGAGGGCACGCTGACCCCGGTCGGCGCCACCAAGCCGGTCAAGGTCGACGTCCGCATCATCGCGGCCAGCCACAAGGAGCTGAGCAAGATGGTCGAGCGCGGCGAGTTCCGCGAGGACCTCTACTACCGCATCAACGTGCTGCGGGTGGTGGTGCCGCCGCTGCGCGACCGGATCGAGGACCTGCCGGTCCTGGTCGAGCACTTCCTGCACAAGCACTACCACGGGGTCGGCAACCCGCCGCGCCTGGCCGCCGACGCGATGACCGCGCTGGCCAGCTACCGCTGGCCCGGCAACATCCGCGAGCTCGAGAACGAGATCGAACGGCTGATGGTGCTCGGCGCCGACGAGGAGGAGGCGCCGCTCGGCCTCCTGTCCCAGCGCATCCGCGAGGCGTCGCCCGAGCCAGCGCCGAGCCGCCAGGCCTGGCGGCTCGACCGCATGGGCACCCTGCGCGAGGTGGTGGAGGCGGTCGAGATGGAGGTCATCTCCCAGGGCCTCATCCGCACCCACTGGAACAAGTCGCAGCTCGCCAAGGAGCTGGGCATCTCGCGCTCCAACCTCATCCAGAAGTGCAACCAGTATGGGCTCGACCGCAAAGAGTAGCGTGTGCCCGGTGTGCGACGTCCCGGTCGCCCCGCGCAGCGAGAACCGAACCTTTCCGTTCTGCTCGGAGCGGTGCCAGACGATCGATCTCGGCCACTGGCTCGACGAGCGCTACCGCATCCCGACCGCCGAGGCCCCGTCCGACGAGGACGAGTAGCCCGCGACGCTGCGACGGCTACTCCGCGTCGTCGGCGAGGTAGGCGAAGGTCTTGATGAAGTCGACCAGCCGCTCGCGGTAGTCGTCGGTCAGGTCGATGAAGCGGATCCCCATGCCGGGGTGCAGGTTGTCCGAATGGCCGGGGCGGAACGGGTTGATCCAGATGACCTCGCCCTCGATCTCGAACGAGTCGCAGCCGCTGTGCTCGGTGAAGCGGAGGTTGAGGCGGGTGCCCGGCTGCTCCGGCGAGTTGGTCCGGACGAAGATCCCGGTCGCGCTGATGTCGCGGATGTAGGCAAAGAGGTAGTTCTCCTCGTTGCCGTAGTCCACCTCGAGATCCACGAGAAGGCGCTCCCAGCGGCGACGCTCGTCACCCTGGCCCGAGCTGCGACCAACATCTATCGCTCCGGTTCCTCGAGCTCTTCGTGCTGCCATCAAGAGCGCCCCCACGACTTACGCGGGTCATAGCCCAGCCGTGAATCGGGGCGCAAGCGCGAAAACTAGCGAACCTGGATGCTGCCGATTGGAACCCGGTTGTTCTCGTCCGGGTTTCCGCTCAGCGCCTTCATATTGGTGTAGTTGCCGCTTCCTCCGACGAAGAACCCGGTGAACACCTGGTAGCTCGTCTTGGGGAACGTCATGTCGCCCGCCTTCACCTCGAAGGAGTCGACGATGTAGTCACCGGTCTGGAAGTAGCTCATCGAGCAGCGCCCGCGGATCGGCGCGTGGTCGCCGTTGATGTTGGCCGGGGCGTTCGGCGCGTTCACGTGCACGAAGATCTTCCACGGGCGCGTGACCGGCTTCAGCACCTTGTAGAAGAGGGTCATCTCGAACTTGTTACCGCGGCCGACGCGCTGCGGCATGTTCACCCCGATGAGCTCGATCTGGCCGTCGAAGTCGACGCTCAGCTTCTTCTGGATGTTGCCGGGCGGCGACCGGAGGACCGAGGTGGCCAGCGGGTTCTGCTCGACCTCGCCCGAGCGGAGCTGGTTGGACAGGAGCAGGAACTGGACGTTGCGGTCGTCGAGCACGTGGTACGCGAGGCCGCGCTTGCCGGCCTCCTTGTGCACCGGGCAGAGCTCGGCCGCGCGGGTCAGCGCGAAGACGCGACGGGGACGGGCCAGAAAGTCGAGAAGCTCGTTCCGGCCGTTCAGCTTCACGTAGTCGCTGCCCGCGTAGTAGCTCGGCCCGGTGCCGAGGTTGCCGAGGATGCCGAGCTGGTCGCCCGGCTCGCTCCGCTCGCGGTAGATCTCGAGTACGTCACGCGACGACATTCGCCCGGCCAGGTTCGGGATCCAGGCGTACGCGAGAAATCCGGCGAAGACGACACCGGCCGCCACCGCGACGTGGAGCCCCCAGCGCCCGACCAGCCCGACCAGGTCGCGCCCGCGCGGCCAGCGCAGCGAGTACGGGCCGCGCCAGAGGAACAGCCCGGACGCCAGCGCCAGGGCGAACAGCGCGGCGATCGGCGCGATCCACAGCTGGATCTGCGCGCCCTCGGGGAACTTGACCCCGGTCGCGGTCAGCGAGACCAGCTCCTCCGGCATCGAGACCAGGTCCTTGCCCACCACCACCACGGCGAGCATGCCGAACAGGGCGAGCAGAGGGATCGAGCCCGCTCCGGCGCGGTCATCGTCGCGCCCGGCCGCGCGGGCGGCGAGCAGCTCGTCGATCCACAGGGCGATCGCCAGCGCGATCGCGGCGATCGCCGGGTACTGGACCGGGCCGACCTTGCGCACGGCGATCGAGGCGACCACCCATGCCAGCCCGATCCAGGCGAACAGCACGTGCCCGACCCACGGCGCCGGCCCGCCGATCGCGCTCGTCGCGGTCGACGCCGGCGCAGCCGACGCCGCGGCGGACGCATCCGCGGTGGACGCATCTGCGATGGCCGCGGGATCCGCGGCAACGGGCTCATCCGCGGCGGCCGCCTCGGCGGCGAGCGGCTCGCCGGCCGGCGCGCGACCGAGGGCGAGGCGGACCACCGCCAGCGGCGCGATCGCCACCCACGGGAACACGCCGAACGCGATCTGCTCGAAGACGGCCGAGAACGGGGTCTGCGGGTCGCCCTTGCTCTTCCACGGCCCGCCCAGCCCGGCCACCGCCTCGCGCGACGCGCGCAGCGTGCGGCCGAACAGCTCGCGGTCTCCGTCGACCGCATCGACCACGGTGAAGGTGTCGTACAGGAACCAGGCGAGCGCGGCCAGCCCGGCGACGAGCGCCAGCCCGCCGATCACCGCGACGTGGCGCGGCGACCGCCCCGGCGCGGCTCGCGGCCGCTCCCCCGCGTACCACACCAGCGTGCCCAGCCCGAACCCGCCGAGCGGGGGCAAGAGGCCGAGCAGCGGGCCGGCCGCCTCGAGCGCGAGCCACCCGCCCAGCGCGACGGCGGCGACATCGCCGGCCAGGACCGCGCCCCACACCCAGCCGGCCCGGCCGGCTGGCCGCGCCGACCAGGTCGACGGCAGGGCCAGACCGACCAGGCCGAGCACCACCAGCGTGCTGCCGGTGACCGCGGCGATCTCGCTGGTGAGCTGGCGGCTCTGCAGGATCAGGAGCGGAAACGAGAGCAGCACCATCGCGGCCAGAAAACCGGCCCGGGGCCCGGCGATCCGCACGCCGAGCAGGAGAGCGGCCACGACCGCGAGGAAGCCGAGCATCGCGAGCGGGAGGCGCGCGCCGGCCTCGCCGAGCCCGAAGTTCTCGATGCCGAACGCGACCAGCCGCTCGGTGAGGCGCGGCTCCGCCGGGCTCGCGCTCGCGGTCTGGGCGGGCGGCTTCGGCCGCGCTCCCCGAGGCGACTCCGGCGTGCCCGGCTCGGCGGTGCCCGGCTCGGAGGTGCCCGGCGCCGGCTGCGACTCCGAGATGCCCGGCTCCGACGAGATGCCCGGCTCGCTGGCGGTGCCCGGCTCGGACCCGCCGCCGGCGGACTTGCTGCTCTTCACCGGCTCGGCCGGCGGCTCGGGCGCGGCCTCCTCGGCCGGCTCGCCCCGCGCCGCGACCGGAGCCTTGCCCCCGCCGCCCTCGCGATCCCTCAGCCAGCGGCTGGCCGAATCGGCGACGCCGATCTCGCGCGGCTCCCAGAAACCGCGGCTACCCAGCCCGGGGAACAGGACCGCGGCGGCGATGACGACCGCGAGCCAGAGGGAGTGCCGTGGCCGGGTCAGAAAGGCGAGCGCAGGGCGCAAAGCACCTGCACCGTATTGGGAAACCGAGGCGGCCGCAAGCGGGCCAGGCCGGCGGTGAACGCGGGATCAGCGAGAGCCGGGCACCGGCACCGGGACCAGCGCGGTCTCGGTCTCGGGCATGTCGATCTCGATCGCGTGGGTCGCGCCGGCGTCGTCGTCATCGTCGTCGTCGTCACCGCGCACGCCCGGCTCGTCGCGCACGCGCGTCTCGGCCGATGGGTCGAACACCGCGGTCTCGTCGTCGTGGTCGACGATCAGCGCCGGCGGGCGGCGAGGTGGAGGCGGAGGGCCTGGCGGCCTGGGCGCGGCCGCCCCGCCCGGCATGGTCAGCGCGTCCGGATCCTGCCCGGCCGGCGTCGGGGTCGGCGCGCGCAGCGCCACCTTGCGCGGCCCGCCGCGACCGCGCGGCCCGCGCGCGCGCGCAGCCGGCTCGAGCGCCGCGCCCATCCGTCGCTCGCCGACCGCGCGATCGAGCGAGCGCGAGGCCAGCTGGTCCGGGGTCATCGCCCGCGGATCACCGCCGACCTCGAGCGCCTCGCCGGCGAGG
>Ga0193753_10003586_pt1 | contig 11405 bp, 8 predicted proteins | sample H1c2metaG_FD_144925 | JGI IMG/M metagenome (GOLD analysis project Ga0193753, IMG submission 144925) | Soil microbial communities from a riparian zone of the East river system, Colorado, United States - H1c2 | ecosystem: Environmental > Terrestrial > Soil > Riparian zone | place: USA: East River... | reverse complement strand
CGTCGGAACCAACCCCGACCCCGGATCCTGCTGCTGTTGCATCCGAGACAGCATCTCCGTCCGCACATAGTCCACGAACCCCTGCATCTGCCGGTTCATCTCCTCCATCCGCTCCCGCATCTGCAGCACAATCGCAATTCCCGCAATATTCACCCCCAGATCACGCGCCAGGTTCAGAATGAACTCCAGCCGTTCCAGATCCTCGTCCGTATACAGCCGTGTATTTCCCTCACTCCGCGAAGGCCGCAGTAGCCCCTCACGCTCATACAGCCGCAGTGTCTGCGGATGGATGTCGTACATCTCCGCCACCGACGAAATCATGTACGCGCCCTTGCTCTTCCTCTTCGTCACCATTGCCCGAACCTCATACTCATTCCATTTATCGAAAGTCTAGCTCTTCTCTACGCCCCTCCGTCAAACAAACTCAGCTATTCTCACAGCAGCATCTCACGGGGTAGCCATGAAGACCTCCAGATCCATTCTCCATACCACTCAGCTACTCACCGGCGTCATCGCCATCGCAGCCGCCTGCGCCCTTCGCCCCCGTCCTTCCCGCCGCCGCTCCAGCCAGGTCGTCCTTATCACCGGCGGCTCTCGCGGCCTTGGGCTTGCCCTTGCCGAACGCTACGCCCGCGCCGGGGCAAAGCTCATCCTCTCTTCCCGCAATCACGACGAACTCTCCCGCGCACGCAACGCCCTCCTCTCTCGCCATGCGATAGCCTCCCTCGACGACGTCCTCCTCATCCCAGCTGACCTCACCGATGCCGCCCAGGCCACCTCCCTCATCGAGCACGCCATCGCCCACTTCGGCCGCATCGACGTCCTCATCAACAACGCCGGCATCATCGAAGTCGGCCCCGTCGAAGACCAGCCCATCGCCGCCTATCGCCGCGCCATGGCCACCAACTTCTTCGCGGCCCTCCACACGACCCACGCCGCTCTTCCCTATCTGCTTCAGCGGCGCACCGGCAGTATCGTGAACATCGCCAGCATCGGCGGCAAGTTCGCCATGCCCCACCTTCTCCCCTACGTCGCCAGCAAGTTCGCCCTCGTCGGCTTCTCGGAAGGCCTCCACGCCGAGCTCCGTCACAAGGGTGTCCGCGTCACTACCGTCTGCCCCGGCCTCATGCGCACCGGCGGAGAGGTCCACGCCAAATACACCGGCCAGGTTGAAAAAGAAGAGCGCTGGTTCAAACTCAGCGCCAAAACTCCCCTCATCTCCGCCTCGGTCCACCACGCCGCCAACAGAATCTACAACGCTGTAGCCGCCGGCCGCGCCGAAATCACCATCACCCCGCAAGCCTGGCTCGCCGCCCGTGTCGCCGGCCTCGCCCCCGAGACCACCCAATACCTCGCCAGCCTCGCCAACCAGTACCTCCTCCCCAACCCTGCCCCCAACGATCTAAAAGTTCTCAGCTTCAAAGCCCCCCACCCTGGCTCCTCCCGCAGCAAAAAGCTCGAAGCAGCTCACAACCAGCTTCCACCCGCAGACCAGACTCTGATGTAGCAGGCAGCAAGCTCAGTCGCGAGGGAAGTTTTTTGGGAAAGGCATGGCCTGACGGCCAGTCCCACTGCGCGGTCACTTCGTGACTTGTATACCCCCTTCGGGTCGCGGCTCCCGTTGGTCGCAAAGAATCTTCCGCCGACCATCGGGTGGCCCTGGGCGAAGCCGATATACTCCCCACGAAGTGGGCGCCGCCCGCGCAGGGCGCTCTTCTACCCTTACACCTTCCCAAACAACTCTTCTCGCGGGTCCTCTGGATTCAGCTTCGCCAACTCCCGCAGTATCTCCTTGCTCCGCTCATCCTGCACCTTGGGCACCGCGATCCTCACCTCGACGATCTGGTCCCCGCGCGCGCCCTCACGCGCCGCCGAAGGCACTCCCTTCTCCCGCAGCCGCAGCTTCTGCCCCGTCTGCGTCCCCGGCGGAATCTTCAACTGCGTCCGCCCCCCGCCATCATGCGTATCGATCGTCGGCACATCGATCTTCGCGCCCAACGCCGCCTCCGTCATCGTAACCGGAACAGTTACATAAATATCATCGCTGCTCCGCGTGAACACCGGATGCGTCCCCGCCTTGATGATCAGGAACAGATCGCCCGCAGGCCCGCCGCCGGTCCCGGCATTCCCTTTGCCCGCCAGCCGAATCCTCTGCCCATCCCGCGTTCCCGCCTTGATGCGAAACTCAAGCTGCTCCTTCTTCGTCACCACGCCCGCGCCATCGCACGTCGGGCACGAGTTCTGCACCTTGCCCGAGCCGCCGCATCGTGGGCACTGGATGTTGAACTTCATCCGCCCCCCCATCTGCGTCACCTGCCCCGAGCCATGGCACTCCGGGCACTCCATGCTTCCGCCTGTAGTCGACTTACCCTTGCACGTCGGGCAGATCTCCTGCCGCTGAATCTCCAGCCGCGTCACCCCGCCCCGCACCGCCGTCCAGAAGTCCACGCTCACCTGGTACTCCAGGTCGGTCCCCGGCTGCTGCCCTCGCGCACCCTTCTGCCCACCGGTAAACATCCCGCTGAAGATATCTCGAAAGCTACCGCCGAAGCCACCAGCAGCCTCCTGCTGCGCCCCCCGGCCACCTCCCTGGAAGTCCGAGAAATCAAACCCGCCAAAGTCGAACGGAACCTCCTGCCCGCCACGTCCACCCTGCGCGGCATGACCGGCGGCGCCTCCAGGAAAGCCACTCCCCCCATATCCTCCGCGAGCCGCTGCCTCCGCCGCAGCCGGATCGATGTTGTCCGAGTAGAAGCCAAGCTGGTCATAGATCTTCCGCTTCTTGTCATCGCTCAGCACATCGTTCGCCTCGGAGATCTCCTTGAACTTCTCCTCAGCCTTCTTGTCGTTCGGATTCACGTCCGGGTGGTACTTGCGCGCAGACTTCCTGAAAGCCTTGCGAATCTCATCCGTCGTTGCGGTCTTCTTCACACCCAATACGCCGTAATAGTCTTTTGTCTTCGTCGCCATAGTCTTTATTCCATTCTGCAACCGGAGCGGCTCTTCCGCACCTCGAAAGCGATTCTTTCCTCTAAATTCCTACTCTGCCTGACAGCTCGGACACCAGAACAGATTCCGCCCCGCCATCTCCCTCTTCAGAATCTCAGTCCCGCACACAAAGCACGGCCGCCCATTCCGGCGATACACATAGTGCGCCTCCTCCTTCAACGCCTGCCCTTTCTTATGCGGACGGTCCGCAGGCTTCGTCGTCACGATCCTCCTATCCACCATTCCCGCCTTCATCAAAACTCCCGCCTCTTTCCATATCGACCGCAGCGTCTCCTCCACTACCTTATTGCCCGGCTTGAACGGACTCAGCCGCGCCCGGTACAAGAGCTCCGCTCGATAGATATTCCCAATCCCGGCCGCCATCGCCTGGTCCATCAGCAACTCGCCAATCGCCTTCCTGCTCTTCCCGATCTTCGCAATCGCCCTCTCCGGCCCATCGCTGTTCAGCGGATCGGGCCCCAGCCGCTTCAGCAGCCCATCCCACCTCTCCTGCGTGAACACCGTGCAATCCATCGGCCCGCGCAGTTCGACCCACGCCACCTTCTCCGCGTCGATATGCCCCGTCCCATCATCCTCGGAGTACCATCCATGCCGCTTGCTCACCCCCGGCACAGCCGGACGCTTCACCGCCGCCGCATTCCACATCCGCAGCCGCAGCGCCCCCTTCACCGGAGCCAGCGGCCCCGAACCCTCCGTAAAGTCTCCCTGCAGCCCCAGGTGCACATGCAGAATCCGGTCTTTCCCAAAGTCGTACCCCAGGTGCTTCCCCACGGCCATCACCCGCAGCAGCTTCTGCCCATCCAGCACATCGACATCGGCAAACCGCCCCTGCGGCCCATCCACCCGCACTGCCTTCCCCGCAAAGGCCGCCGCATGCCGCTCGGCCCATCGATGGATCTCATTGCCCTCCGGCATCCTCTTACCTCCACACTCGAAGCCAAACGAACCCGTGGCGACGGCACTGGTCACTCACCAGGACTACCGTCGCCACGCTCACCCTCTACCTCGAAAGATCAGTTCCAGACCTGCCGCGCCTCAATCGCCTCGATCGAAAACATCTGATCCGGCTCCATCTGCTGCATCCGCTGCATGAACTGTTCTGCCTCTTCGCGAGTGTCGAACATCATCCGGTTGTACAGCTGTCCCGCGCGCACCTGGTCGCATCTCCACATTGTCTCGGTCATCGCCTTACCTCCAAGCAATCGATTGAGTTCCAGGTTCTCCAGCCAAAACACATCGGCGTAACTGTCATCCTTCGTGTTTCTACTTCTATTCACTCAAACACCTTTCCTGGTAATAAGACGCACTTTACACGTCATTTTTACCATCCGGTCTCGATAAAAAAGAGGGGCACCATCTAAGGAACACCCCTCTTCTTACATACGTCCATACAACTTCTATGGATTAGACTTATTTCTTCTCGTCCACATCCACATACTCCGCATCGATTACGCCCTCATCCTTCTTGGGCTCTTCGTGCGTCGTGCCCTCAGCCGCCGCCGCGCCGTCAGTCGGTGCAGAGGCTGCCGCTGCCTTGTACATCACCTCGGCCAGCTTGTGGCTCGCCGTCGTTAGACGATCCTTGGCCGCATTCAGCTCAGCCGCGCTCGAGCTTCCAGCCAGGGCAGTCTTCGCGTCCGACAGCGCCGACTCAACATCGCTCTTGTCAGACTCTCCAACCTTGTCGCCGGCTTCCTTCACCATCTTCTCGACGTTGTACACCAGCGAGTCCAGACCGTTACGCGCCTCAACCTCATCGCGCTTCTCCTTGTCCTCGGAGGCGTGAGCCTCGGCATCCTTCGCCATCCGGTCAACCTCTTCCTTGCTCAGGCCCGACGAGCTCGTGATCGTAATCTTCTGATCCTTGCCCGTCGCATTGTCCTTCGCCGTCACATTCAGAATGCCGTTCGCGTCGATATCGAAGGTCACCTCGACCTGCGGCACGCCACGAGGAGCCGGTGGAATCCCGCTCAGCTTGAACTTGCCCAGCGTCCGGTTCTGCGCTGCCATCGGACGTTCGCCCTGCAGCACATGCACCTCAACCTCGGTCTGCGAGTCCGCCGCCGTAGAGAACGTCTCCGTCTTCTTCGTCGGAATCGTCGTGTTGCGCTGAATCATGCTCGTCGCCACGCCGCCCATCGTCTCGATCGACAACGTCAGCGGAGTCACATCCAGCAGAAGCAGGTCCTTCACCTCACCGGCAAGAACGCCAGCCTGAACCGCAGCTCCAATCGCCACGACCTCATCCGGATTCACGCCACGGTGCGGCTCCTTGCCGAACAGCTCCTTCACCAGCTGCTGAATCTTCGGCATACGCGTCTGTCCGCCAACCAGTACCACCTCGTCGATCTTGCTCGCGTCGATCCCGGCATCCTTCAGCGCCTGCTTGCTCGGTCCAATCGACTTCTGCAGCAGATCGTCAACCAGACTCTCCAGCTTTGCCCGCGTCAGCTTGCGAACCAGGTGCTTCGGCCCGCTCGCGTCCGCAGTAATGAACGGAAGATTGATCTCCGTCTCCTGCGCCGTCGACAGCTCGATCTTCGCCCGCTCCGCTGCATCCTTCAACCGCTGCAGCGCCATCTCATTGCCCTTCGAGTGCAGGTCAAGCCCAGTCTCGTTCTTGAACTCCGAGATCAGCCAATCCACAATTCTCTGGTCCAGATTGTCGCCGCCCAGGTGCGTATCGCCATTGGTCGACTTCACTTCGATCACGCCTTCGCCGACCTCGAGAATCGAGATATCGAACGTACCGCCGCCGAAGTCGTAGACCGCAATCGTCTCGTCCTTCTTCTTGTCCAGCCCATAGGCCAGCGCCGCCGCGGTCGGCTCATTCACAATGCGTTTCACGTCCAGCCCGGCGATCTTGCCGGCGTCTTTTGTCGCCTGCCGCTGCGCGTCGTTGAAGTAAGCCGGAACCGTGATCACAGCCTCGTTCACCGAAGTGCCAAGATAGTCTTCCGCAGCCTTCTTCAGCTTCTGCAGAATCATCGCCGAGATCTCAGGCGGGGTGTACTCCTTGCCCTGCGCTACGACGACGATGTTGTCGCCCTTCGCAACCACCTTGTAGGGCACCATCTTCAGCTCGTCGCCAACCTCGTTCATGCGGCGGCCCATGAATCGCTTGATCGAATAAATCGTGTTCTCCGGGTTCGTAATCGCCTGCCGTTTGGCCACCTGGCCCACCAGCCGCTCCCCGCTCTTCGTAAACGCGACCACAGAAGGGGTTGTCCGGCCACCCTCCTCGTTCGGAATCACCTTCGCCTCGCCGCCTTCCATCACGGCCACGCAGGAGTTCGTCGTTCCCAAATCAATTCCAATAATCTTTGCCATTCAGCTCTCCCATTTCCGGGCCCACGGCCCACCAGCAATCGTGTGACTCTTCTACAATCTCACCTTGAGTTACTTACTGTCAACTATTCTGATGCTTCATCCATTACAAAGTTGCGCCCCCAGCCCATAAATCCGAATACTTTCACCCCAGAACCCTCCGATCTCCAAATCTCCGGCCACAACCGTCCCTCCCTGATTACTCCCGTCTTTTCACGCTCTTCTAACCACAACCTTCACAGAATGGGCATCCCAAACCCCCTTTTTCTCCTCTATTGTTAAGCGAACAGCACTTCAACTCAAGGACCTCTCCCGGCAATGGCATCAACCGAGGTCGCCCCGCCTGACGAATCCGCGCAAGTTACTCACGGTATAAACCCTTGGCTTATCGCCGCCTCCGTCATGCTGGCCACCTTCATGGAGGTGCTCGACACCGCCATCGCCTCGGTGGCCCTCCCCTACATCGCCGGCTCCCTCTCGGCCTCCACCGATGAGGCCACCTGGGTCCTCACTAGTTACCTTGTCGCTAACGCCATCGTCCTCCCCGCCAGCAACTGGTGCTCTCTCCGATTCGGCCGCAAGCGATTCCTCATGTCCTGCGTCACCATCTTCACCGTCGCCAGCTTCGCCTGCGGAGCCGCCCCTACCCTCGCCTTCATGCTCATCGCCCGTGTCGTTCAGGGCGCAGGCGGCGGTGCCCTCCAGCCCCTCTCCCAGGCCATCCTGCTCGAATCCTTCCCTCCCAAAAGGCGCGGTGCCGCCATGGCCGTCTTTGCCTTCGGAGTCGTCGTCGCCCCCGTCCTCGGCCCCACCCTCGGCGGCTGGCTCACCGACACCTACTCCTGGCGCTACGCCTTCTACATCAACATCCCCATCGGCATTCTCGCCCTCTTCATGATCAACCGCTTCATTTACGACCCCGCTTACATCAGCAAGGCCAAGGTCCCCGCCTTCGACCGCTATGGCTTCGCCGCCCTCGTCATCTGGACCGGCGCCCTCCAGATCATCCTCGACAAGGGCCAGGAGGACGACTGGTTCGGCGCCCCCTGGCTCCGCTGGGCCACCGCCGCCCTCATCGTCTCCTTCATCTACTTCGTCTGGCACTCCTGGCGCCACAAGGACACCCTCGTCGACCTCAAAGTCCTCAAAAACCGGAACTTCCTCCTCGGCTGCACCCTCATCTTCTTCTTCGGCATCGGCATCTACTCCACCGTCACCGTCCTCCCGCTCTTCTACCAGGAGCTCCTCGGCTACACCGCCTTCACCGCCGGCCTCGTCGTCGCGCCTCGCGGCATAGGGGCCATCTGCGGCATGCCCATCATCGGCTACCTCTCCAACAAGGTCGATCCCCGCTACCTCCTCACCTTCGGCTTCGTCACCTTCGGCCTCACCACCCTCTACTTCGGCAACGTCACCCTCGACATCTCCCCCACCACGCTCCTCCTGCCCATCCTCATCACCGGCTTCGGCCTCTCCTTCGTCTTCGTCCCTATCAGCACCGCCGCCTACGGCACCCTCCGCAACGACCAGATCGGCAACGCCAGCGGCCTCTTCAACCTCATGCGCAACGTCGGCGGCTCCATCGGCATCTCCATCGCCTCCACCCTGCTCACCCGCCGCAGCGCCGTCCACCAGAACGAGATTCTCAACTCCGTCCCCCGCAGCGGCCAGCAGTTCCAGAACGCCGTCAACAGCATGACCCAGGCCCTGACCGGCCACTTCGGCAAAGCCAACGCCGCCGACCCCGCACAGGCCCGCCTCTACCTGGAGCTCCAGCGTCAGGCCTCCAACTGGGCCTTCGTCGATGTCTTCCGCTGGCTCTCCCTCCTCTGTTTCTTCTGCGTAGGCATCGTCTGGCTCTTCAAAAAGGTAAAGCCCGGCAAAGCCCCCGCCGGCGCCCACTAACCCGCATTTCGCCCTTGCCGTTGGCGGTTGCCTGTTCTTTTTTATTGTCATCCCGCAGGAAATCTGCCCGTTCCAACAACGAAACCCACCCGTCAGATAAACAGTTCGAGAATCCACCCTCCGCCCACTGGACATCCCTCACCCACGCGTAGCATCCTTCCCAACAAGCCCCAAATCGGGCTTCGACTCCCGCCTTATCAGTACCCCAAACTAACGATTCGAAAAGGACACATCACATGGCAAATGCCTTCTGTCACATGGAACTCGGAACCACCGACCCCGCCAAAGCTAAAACCTTCTACACCAGCCTCTTCAGTTGGAGCATGGACGACATGGACATGGGTCCAATGGGCACCTACACCATGATCAAACCCGGCGAAGGCCCCGGCGGCGGCATGATGAAGCAACCCGTTCCCGGAGCACCCTCCTCCTGGCTCCCCTACGTCCTCGTCGACGACATCCACGCCGCCACCGCCAAGGCCAAATCCCTCGGAGCCCAGGTCATGAAGGACTCCCAGGAGGTGCCCAACGAAGGCTGGTTCAGCATCATCCTCGACCCCACCGGCGCCGCCCTCGGCCTCTGGCAGCAGAAAGCCAAATAGTTTTATTTGAAACGGTGCGGACCTCCCCGGTCCCGCACCTCCCCCCTACCGCCCCGGCATCACCAGCACTTCCACCCCGCTCGCCGCACCCGCGTTCCGATACACACTCTCGGTCGCCTTCACAAACTGCTCCGGCTTGGCCAGCGGAATATCCACGAACGTCTGCGGATTCCTGTCCACCAGCGGGAACCACGAGCTCTGCACCTGCACCATAATCCGGTGCCCCGCGCGGAACGTATGGTTCACATCCGGCATCTCCGCATTCACGCTCGCCATCTTCCCCGGAACCAGCGGTGTCGGCTTCTCCCAGCTATCGCGAAACTTCGCCCGCATCGGCTCGCCCCGCACCAGCTGCTGGTACCCGCCCATCACCACCGGCGCCGCGCCGACGATTCGCTTGTTCCCCGCATCCGTCCCCGAAGCATTCGGATAGTCGTACGGATACACATCGATCAGCTTCACCACAAAGTCCGCGTCTGTCCCCGTCGAGGCGATCTTCAACTTCGGCCGAACCGGCCCCGCAATCGTCACATCCTCGGTCAGTGGCTCGCTCTCATACACCAGCACATCGGGCCGCCGCGAGGCGAACCTCTGGTCATCGTCCATATACCGCTGCGGAACCGTGTTCGTCGTGTACTCCACAAACGGCACCGGATGCGCCGGGTCGCTCACATACTCATCCATGCCCGCCTTCTCCGTCGGCGCCTCGAAGCTCAGCCTCCCGCCCTCCCGGAAGTAAAGCGTCTTCGCCACCGCAGGCTTTGGAGGCCAGGCGTCATACGTCTTCCAGACATTGCTCCCTGTCTCGAACACATACGCCTTCGGCAGCGGTCCGCCATGCACACCCTTCAGATAAAACTCGAAGAACGGATACTCGATCTTCGCCCGGTAGAACTCCGACGTCTTCGTATTGAACGTCACATCGCCCAGGTGATCGCCATCGGTCCGCGACCATCCGCCATGCGTCCACGGCCCGATCACCAGCGTATTCACCGCGCCGGGATTGAACTGGTCGATCGCATGGAACGTCTTGAACGGCCCCGACAGATCCTCCGCGTCGAACCACCCGCCCACCACCATCACCGCCGCATGAACCCCCTTCATATGCCGCGACAGATCGCGCTTATGCCAGTAGTCGTCATACGTCGTATGCATCACCTGGTCGTGAAACAGCCAGTTGCTGCCGTTCAGATACTCCTTGCCCGTATCCAGATTTCCCGTCGGCCCCGCCGCCAGCAGCGCCGCATACGTATCCGGATTCTCACTCGCCGAACCCTCACCCCCCGGCCTCGGCCCGCCAGACGGAATCACAGGATTCTTCTGCGGCTTGAAACCCCGGTAGAACCCATAGTTCGCGCCCAGCATAAACGCGCCGCCATGGTACCCATCGTCGTTGAAGAACAGGTCCGTCATCGGAGCCTGCGGACTCGCCGCCTTGATCGCCGGATGCGAGTCGACAATGCTCGCCGACGTATAGAACCCCGGATAGCTGATCCCCGTAATCCCCACCTTGCCGTTATTGTTCGCCACGTTCTTCAGCAGGTACTCCACCGTGTCGTACGTATCGCTCGACTCATCCACCTGCTTGCCGGTCTTCTCGTCGAGATGCGGACTCATCTCCTGAAACGCACCCTCGCTCGCCGTCCGTCCACGCACATCCTGGCATACGAAGATGTACCCCGACTCCATCAACTCCACGCTCGGCCCCACCCGCGGCGCAAACTTGTCCTCTCCATACGGCCCGCAGCTATACGGCGTCCGCGTCATCAGAAACGGATAAGGCCCGGCATCCTTGAACGCCCCCACCTGCGGCACATATACCGCGGTAAACAGCTTCACACCATCCCGCATCGGGATCCGGTACTCGTACTTCGCATAGTGCGTCTTGACGAAATCATCCCCTGCCGCCGGAGCCTGCGCACGCACTCCACGCCCCGCCACAGCCAACAGACACACCGCTACCAGCCCTATCCTGATCTTCATTCGTACCTCGCAAGAATTTTTGCAATACCCGCAGTCTACCCGCGAAGACGTTCCATACAAGACAAATGTTTCACCTCACCCCACCACCAGCAGCCCCACCCGCCACCGGCACACCCTCCAGACTCACCAGCCGCCCCACCGGATACAGCCCCACCCGATTCGCCCCATACCACGGCGACCGCTCATAAAAAAACTCCAGCCGCGCATAGGCATTCCCCGCAAACGCCGGATCGCTCGCCACCTTCTTCTCGAACTCCGCCTTCAGCTTCGGGTCCTTCGCCATCATCTCCCGCGCCAGCGTCTCGACCACATAGCTCTCGCCATACTCCTTCTGCTCGAAGATCGAGTCGAAGAACCCCCACTGCATCGCCGAGTCCGGCGCCGCCGGCTCCAGCCACTCCAGCGCCACCTTCGACAGCCGCTGATTCAGCCGCACCACCGCCGACCCCGCCGGAAAGCTCATCCTCTCCCGCACCGGCACGCAGCTCCCAAACCTCCCCGGTCGCTGCATCGCCTCGCCATTGAACGTCGGATGCCGCCCCTCGAACGGCGTATCCTGCCACGTCATCCCCGCGCACT
>Ga0193753_10003585_pt1 | contig 11407 bp, 8 predicted proteins | sample H1c2metaG_FD_144925 | JGI IMG/M metagenome (GOLD analysis project Ga0193753, IMG submission 144925) | Soil microbial communities from a riparian zone of the East river system, Colorado, United States - H1c2 | ecosystem: Environmental > Terrestrial > Soil > Riparian zone | place: USA: East River... | reverse complement strand
AGGTACTCCTGGTAGTTCCCTGCAACACCGTAGTGATTGTCCGCCCGAAAACTAAACGCTGACAGCTCTGGACGCGCCGCCTCGCGCGAGCGAACGCGAAGCGCGCCCGACTCTGAGCGCCCGAAGCCTGTCCGTCTCGCGCTGACGCCCCACCACCGAGCTCTGTCCCCGTTTGCTAGGAATCGAGGAACGGCGCCGAGGCGGCGCCTGACCCCATTATTCCTTGATCGCTTGCGACAGGAGACCGAACAGCTCTTCGATGTGCTTTGGCTCGATGACGAGCGACGGCGACAGCGCGATGATGTCGCCCGTGGTTCGCAGCAGCAGCCCGCGCTCGAAACATTTGAGGTAGATGTCGAACGCGCGCTTGCCCGGCGACCCTGCAATCGGCTCGAGCTCGATGCCCGCGACCAACCCGTAGTTGCGGATGTCGATGACATGCGGCAGGCCGCGCAGCGCATGCACGGCGTCTTCGAACACGGGGCCGATCTGCTTCGCGCGCGTCAGCAGTTTCTCGCCTTCGTAGATGCGAAGCGTCGCGAGCCCCGCCGCGCAGGCGATGGGATGCGCGGAATACGTGTACCCGTGGAATAGTTCGATGGCGCCCGGCGGACCTTGCATGAACGCGTCATGGATCTTCTTCGATGCCAGCACCGCGCCCATGGGCACGCAGCCGTTGGTGAGGCCCTTGGCGCAGGTGATCATGTCGGGCGTCACGCCGAACTCCTGCGCCGCGAACGCCGACCCGGTGCGCCCGAAACCGGTGATGACCTCATCGAAGATCAGCAGGATGCCGTACTTGTCGCAAATCTCGCGCAGCCGCTTGAGATAGCCCTGCGGCGGCAACACCACCCCGGTCGACCCGGCGATGGGCTCAACGATGACGGCCGCAATCGTCGATGCATCATGCAACGTGACCAGGCGCTCGAGGTCGTCGGCGAGTTCCGCGCCATGCGCCGGAAGCCCGCGCGTGAAGGCGTTTCGCTTGAGGTCGTGCGTATGTGCCAGGTGATCGACGCCCGGGATCATGGCCGTGGGCCAGGCTTTGCGATTGGCGGTCATGCCGCCGACGCTGATGCCGCCGAATCCCACGCCGTGATAGCCGCGCTCGCGGCCTAGCAACCTTACGCGTCCGGCGTCACCTTTCGCTCGGTGGAATGCAAGCGCGATCTTGAGCGCCGTATCCACCGACTCGGAACCGGAATTCGTGAAGAACACGTGATCGAGCCCCTGGGGCGCGATGCGCACCAGGGCGTTGGCCAATTCGAAGGCCGCCGGGTGGCCGATCTGGAAGGCCGGCGCGTAGTCCATGACCTCGAGCTGCTCGGCCACTGCGCGGGTGATTTCCTGGCGCCCATGGCCCGCATTGACGCACCAGAGCCCGGCGACCCCGTCGAGGATCTTCCGGCCCTCGGGCGTCTCGTAGTACATGCCCGACGCGCGCGCCAGCATGCGCGGCTTCTGCTTGAACTGGCGATTCGCCGTAAACGGCATCCAGTAGGCGTCGAGGGATAGGGCTGTATGTTCGGGTTGGGCGGCCATGTTCGACTCCGGCAGTTGCGCAAGATCATAATCCCAATCATGTCTATTGACGTCGGAGCAAGGCTCAAACACGTGCGCGAGCTGCATGGCCTGTCGCAGCGCGAGCTGGCGCGTCGCGCCGGGGTGACCAACGGCCTCATCTCGTTGATCGAGCAGAACCGCGTCAGTCCCTCGGTGGGCTCGCTCAAGAAGGTGCTCGACGGCGTGCCGATGTCCATGGCGGAGTTCTTCACGCTCGACGTGACGAGCGCCGCGCAGGTCTTCTATTCCGCCAGCGAACTGGTGGAGATCGGCAACGAAGCCGCTTCGCTGCGCCTGGTGGCGGCTCAGCGGCCCGGGCGGCAGCTCACGGTGCTGCATGAACGCTACGAGCCCGATGCCGCGACGGGCGAGGACATGCTCTCGCATCGCGGCGAGGAGGGCGGAGTCGTGGTGCGCGGCAAGGTGGAGCTCACCGTCGGCGGGCAGTCCCGCGTTCTAGAGGCCGGTGATGCCTATTACTTCTCGAGCGCAACGCCGCATCGCTTTCGCAATGTGGGTACGGAAGTCTGTGAGATCATCTCGGCCTCCACCCCGCCGACCTTCTGAGGCCCTGGCCCATGCCCGTGAATCCTGCCGTGTCCGCAACTCAATGGCGTGAGCGCGCGGCCGCCCTCAAGCCGCGTTCGCAGGTGTTCGTCGACGGCCGCTTCGTCTCGTCGGCCAGCGGCGCGACGTTCGACAACGTCAACCCGGCCACCGGTCGCTCGCTGGGCGTGGTCGCGGCCGGCGACCAGATCGACATCGAGCGGGCGGTTGCGAGTGCGCGCGCTGCGTTCCGGCGCGGCAGCTGGTCGCAGCAGCCACCCAAGGCGCGCAAGAAAGTCCTGCTGAAGCTCGCCGATCTCATGCTCGCGCATCGCGAAGAGCTGGCGTTGTTAGAGACGCTGGACATGGGCAAGCCCATTTCCGACAGCCTGGCCGTCGACATCCCGTCCGCCGCGAACTGCATCCGCTGGTACGGCGAGGCCGTCGACAAGATTTACGATGAGGTGGCCCCCACCGGCCCGAACGCGCTGGCCACGATCACGCGCGAACCCATGGGCGTGGTCGGCGCCATCGTGCCGTGGAATTTCCCGCTGTTGATGGCGTCCTGGAAGATCGGTCCCGTGCTGGCCAGCGGCAATTCGCTGGTGCTCAAGCCGTCGGAAAAATCGCCGCTGACCGCGCTGCGCATCGCGGAACTCGCCGTCGAAGCGGGGCTGCCCGAAGGTGTGTTCAACGTGGTGCCGGGATTTGGCCACACGGCCGGCAAGGCACTGGCTTCGTCCATGGGCGTGGACTGCATCACGTTTACGGGCTCCACGGCCACCGGCAAGACGGTGATGCAGTACGCCGCGCAATCCAATCTCAAGAAGGTGTCGCTCGAGTGTGGTGGCAAGTCGCCTAACATCGTGCTCGCCGACTGCCCGGATCTCGACAAGGCGGCCACCGCGGCGGCCTACGCCATCTTCTTCAACCAGGGCGAAATGTGTTCTGCGGGCTCGCGCCTGCTGGTTCAGGATTCCATCAAGGACGCGATGCTGGAGAAGATCGCGGTCGTCGGCCGCACCATGGTGCCCGGGGATCCGCTCGATCCGGCCACAAAGCTTGGCGCCATCGTCGATGAAACGCAGATGAAACGCGTGTTGTCGTACATCGACGCGGGCAAGACTGACGGCGCCAAGGTGACGCTCGGCGGCAAGCGCGTGCGCGAAGACAGCGGCGGATTCTTCGTCGAGCCCACGGTGTTCGACGGCGTGTTGCCCGCGATGCGCATCGCGCGCGAGGAAATCTTCGGGCCCGTGCTGGCCACCATCTCCTTCAAGAACATCGACGAAGCCATCCAGATCGCCAACGATGTGGAGTACGGTCTCGCCGCGGCCGTGTGGACGCGCGACATCAATGTCGCGCATCGCACGGCGCGTGCGCTGCGTGCCGGTACGGTGTACGTGAACTGCTACGACGCCGACGACATCACCGTGCCGTTCGGCGGCTTCAAGCAATCCGGCATCGGCCGCGACAAGTCGTTGCACGCCTTCGACAAGTACACCGAGCTCAAGACCACGTGGATAGAGCTCAGCTGAACATCACTCCCGACTCTCCCGTTGCCTTCGTCGACATCGAAACGACAGGCTGCACGCCCGGCATGCATCGCGTCATCGACGTCGCCGTCATCGGCGCCCGCGGCGATGCGGTCGACTTCGAATGGCAGAGCCTCGTGAATCCCGGCGTGCACGTGCCCGCCGGGATCACCGCGCTCACGGGCATCGACAACGACATGCTGGCGGACGCGCCGCCGTTCGAGCGCGTCGCCAAAGAACTGCGCGAACGGCTCGAGGGCCGCGTGTTCATCGCGCACAACGTGCGCTTCGACTACGGATTCATCCGTCGTGAATTCGCGCTCATGGGAACGGCGTGGCGCAGTCCCAACTTGTGCACCGTGCGGCTATCGCGCGCGCTCTACCCGGAAATGCCGCGGCACAACCTGGATGCGGTCATGGAGCGGCACGACATCCACATCGAGAACCGCCATCGCGCCATGCCCGACGCGCAGGCGTTGCTGGCGTTCTGGCGCAAGCTGCGCGCCGCGTGGCCCGCGCAAGAACTCCAGGGCGCGCTCGACGTCGCGAGCCAGCGCGCCACGTTGCCGGCGGCGTTGCCGTCCGATCTGGCCGACGACCTGCCCGAGGCACCGGGGGTCTACCGCTTCTTCGGCGTGGGACCGGATGGCCGCGAGACTCTTCTATATGTCGCCAGGGCGAACATCCTGCGCGAGCGCGTACTCGATCACTTTCGCGGCGGTCCTGGTTCGCCGAGGGCGCGGAAGCTGGTGGCCGAAGTTCGACGCATCGAATGGACCGAAACCGCCGGTGAGCTCGGCGCATCGTTGCTCGAAGTGCGCGAAGTCCGTGAGAGCCAGCCCGCGTACAACCGCCTGCAGCGCGGCAGTGGAGAGCGCCTGACGTGGCTGTTCGAAGCCAGTGACTTGAGCCCGCGCCTCGTCGAGCTCGATGCCCGGGTCCTGCGCTCGGGTGACGCCTTCGGTGCCTATCGCAGCGAGCGCGAGGCGCATCGCGCACTCGAGGGTCTGGCGCGCGAACACCACTGGTGCCTGAAGTTGTTAGGGCTCGAGAACAGCCCGGGTTCCTGCTTCGGTCTGCAGGTGGGTCGTTGCAAGGGCGCCTGCGTCGGCAAGGAGCCCGCGGCGCTGCACCTGGCGCGCGTCAAGATCGGCCTCATGCCGCTCAAGCTCAAGCCCTGGCCGCACGAAGGACCGGTTGTACTGAGAGAAGGTGCAGGAGAGCGCCAGCAATGGCACATCATCGATGCATGGCAGCACCTGGCGACGTTCGATGCCGATTGCGAAACGGAGCAGGTGGCGGAGCTGATTCCGCGCGCGCCTCGGGGTCCCCACGCGTTCGACATCGATAGTTACCGGATTTTGACGCGGTTCATGCGCGACTCGCGGTACTCCACCCGGCCTCTGCCGCGGACCTGAACATGTCGCAAGTCGAACTACCGCATTTCCAACCCTGATGGAACTCATCACACACCGCTACGTGGCGTCGAGTCCACGAGGCTTCGGAGACTTGTTAGCGGGGGAGCTGCGCAGCTTCGGCGCGAGCGACGTGCGTGAGCGCGCGCTCGGCGTGGAATTCACCGGGCCCATCGAAGTGGCCTATCGCGCCTGCCTGGAATCGCGCGTCGGCAGCCGGGTGTTCCTCGTCGTGGCGCAGTTCACGGCAGCCACCGACGCAACGTTTTACGACGCGGCGCGGGCCATCGACTGGCGCAAGCACATCGATCCCGCGCGTACGATCGCCTGCGATTTTTCCGGCAAGCATCCGGAGATCACGCACACGCGCTTCGGCGCGCTGCGGCTCAAGGACGCCATCTGCGATCAGCTGCGCGACACCACGGGCAAGCGCCCCGACGTCGAAACCGAGCGGCCTGGCGTGCGCGTGCACGCGCACGCCAACGGGCCGAATGTCACGATCTCCATCGACCTGTCGGGTGAGGGCCTGCATCGGCGCGGCTATCGCGCGCAGGCGGGCGAAGCACCGCTGCGCGAGAATCTCGCCGCGGGAATCCTGTTGCGCGCCGGCTGGCCGGAGAAGTGCAAGGTCGCCACGGAATTGCTCGACCCGATGTGCGGGTCCGGCACGCTGGTCATCGAAGCGGCCATGATCGCGGCGAACGTTGCTCCAGGCGCACGCCGCCACTATTTCGGATTCCTGGGCTGGGTCGGTCACGACCGCGCCGCCTGGGAAAAAGTGAAACAGGACGCGCTCGCGCGCGAGCAGAAGCCGTCGCTGCGCCTGCGTGGGCTGGATGCCGACGCAGCCGTGCTCGGCGCCGCGCGCGACAACGCTCAGCGCGCCGGCCTGGGTGGCCTCATCCAGTTCGACAGCGGCCGCCTGGCCGACGCGAAGCCTGCCGGGGAGGGTGTGGGGTTCCTCGCCACCAATCCGCCCTATGGCGTGCGCCTCGAAGACCGCGACACCGCGCGTGCGTTGATGAAGCAGTTAGGCGGCGTATTGCGCGAGAGCTTCTCGGGTTGGGACGCTGCCGTGCTCGCGGGTTCCCCGGACGCGGGGCTCGAGCTCGGGATTCGCGCCGAGCGCGTGCACACGGTCTTCAACGGCGCGCTCGAGTGCCGCCTGCTGCGCCTGCACGTGTCGGCGGAGACCGAAAAGCAGATGCTGCACACCGGGCGCGGCGCGCGCATCGACGACTCGCTGGCGGAGTCTCCGGGCTCGAAGATGTTCGGCAATCGCCTCGCCAAGAACATCAAGCAACTCAAGAGCTGGGCGGAACGCGAAGGCGTGAGCTGCTTTCGGCTGTACGACGCCGACATGCCCGAATATTCGTTCGCCATCGATCGCTACACCGAGTTCGACGGTGCCAGCACCTGGCTGTACGTGCAGGAATACGCCGCGCCCAAGACCATCGAGCCCGAAGCCGTGCAACGCCGGCGCGCCGAAGCGCTGGCGGCGCTGCCGGGTGCCACCGGCATTCCCGTCGAGCAGATCCACCTGCGCCAGCGCCGACGCACGACACGCGGCGACCAGTACGAGAAGTTAGCCGAGAGCGCCGACTTCAAGCTCGTGGCCGAGGGTGGGCTTCGCTTCTGGGTCAACTTCACCGACTACCTCGACACGGGTCTGTTTCTCGATCACCGCGTCACGCGTGGCCGGTTGCGCGCCGCCGCGGCGGGCCGCCGCTTTCTCAATCTCTTCGCGTACACCGGCAGCGCCACGGTGTATGCCGCGGCCGGCGGCGCGCGCGCCACCACGACCGTCGACATGTCGGCCACCTACCTCGATTGGGCTCAGCGCAATCTGGCAGTGAATGGCTTCTCCGGAAGCGAGCATGAGTTCTTCCAGGCCGACTGCATCACCTGGCTGCGGAATGCGGCGGAAGACCGGCGCGCCTACGACCTGATTTTTCTCGATCCGCCCACGTTTTCCAACAGCAAGCGCATGGACGACATCCTCGATGTGCAGCGCGATCACGCCAGCCTGATCGACAGCTGCATGGCGTTGCTGGCGCCCGGTGGAAAGCTGGTGTTCTCCACCAATGCGCAGAAGTTCAAGCTGGACGGCATGCTCGGTGAGCGTTACAAAGTCACCGACATTTCGCGCGCCACGCTGCCGAAAGACTTCGAGCGCAACCCGCGCATTCATCAGTGCTACGAACTGGAGTCAGGAAAATGATCAAGAAAGGTTCCGCGGTCTGGAAGGGTGGTCTCAAGGATGGCACCGGCAGCATCTCCACCGAAACCGGCGTGCTCAAGAACGCGCCCTATGGATTCAAGGCGCGCTTCGAAGACGGCCCGGGCACCAACCCGGAAGAGCTCATCGCTGCCGCGCATGCTGCCTGCTACACCATGGCGCTGTCGGCGGGCCTGGGCAAGGACGGCTTCACGGCCGAATCCATCGAGACCAGCGCGGCCGTGCGGCTGGAGAAAGTGGGCGATGGCTTCGCCATCACGCACAGCGATCTCATCTGTCTCGCGAAAGTGCCGAACATCAGCGAGCAGAAGTTCGCCGAGATTGCCGAGATCACCAAGTCCGGTTGCCCGGTGTCGAAAGTGCTGAACGCCAAGATTTCGCTGGTGGCGAAACTGATCTGAATCAGTCTTCGTCAGGGACGAGCAGGCGATAAGTGAGGTCGCCCGTGGAGTTTGCGGGCACCGTGAAGCGCCACGCGTAGTCGCCGAACTTGCGCGTGGTGCGGTGATTCGCCTTCACGATCTTCGCGTTCGCAGTGTCTTCGTCGAGTGCCTGGCGAATCTCCATCGATACCGGCAGCGGCTTTGCATTGGAGACTACGAACGTGATGTCGGCCACGTCCGAATTATCTTCGCCCGAGTACCTGGGATCATCGTCGATGTCGATGCGCATCGTAAGATCGATGGCACTTGCGTACTTGAGCTCGACGGGCAGCCCCACGGACTTGTCGGCCATCCGCGCTTCACCGGCGAATACATCGCCGTCCTCCGAAACATCGAAGAAGCGCACGTCACCGCTCGGCAGCGGCTCACCCAGGCCCGAGGACTTTCGATTCTCGAACGAGACCACGAGGGCGGGGCGTACGAAAGGGTTGTCCCGGCTCAGATCGAAATCCTCGAAGCGGTAACTGTAGAAGCGCTCGATCTTCACGGCTTTCTTGTCGAGGAACACCGCCTGCTTGGTCTGGCGCGCGTTGAGATCCGTGGTCCACGGCAGGCGATACAGCTGGTAGTCGCCCAGCGTCTCGCGCGTCGCGACGGCGCGACGCATGCCGGTCACCATGATCTCTTCGAGTTGGCCGTCATCGCCAGCGGCGTAGACACCGCCATATCCGCCGTAGTGGTAACGCTCGAACACCTCGCGCTCGGGGCGCTGGACAGGAGCGCCGAATGGATAGCAGCCCGACAGCATGGCGAGATCGAGCTCGGCGTCGTCGCGCTCCTCTTCGAGTTGCCCCATCCGGTTCTCACGCGCCGACTGCAACTCGGTCTCGTCGGCAAAATCCTCGGTGGCGCCGATGGTGCTGGTGCCGCCGTCCTCGTCGTAGAGAAGGTTGAGGCGGCCGGCAACCACCTGGACCTGCGCGTCGCGGAAACTGCTGTTGGTGAGGTTGCGCAGCGTGACCCAACCCGTGAGGTCCATGCGCGTGCCGCGGTCGAGGCGGGCGACGTAGTCCGAGGTCCATGCGAAACCCTGTGCCAGGTAGCTCACGCGGATCGTTCGTTTGCCGGGCGCGCCGGCGGCGAGCCGCACCGACAACGTGGGTTCGGTATGCAGAGCGCCGGGTATCTCATCGAAAGTCAGGGACTCCGGCACTCCCGAACAGTGCAGCGCTTCATTGCCTTGCTGCGTGCGCAACGTGACGCCGTCCTCGTTGGCCGCGAGGATCTCGGCGCGCACTTGCGTGACCTTGCCGCTGCCAGGCGCGGTGCGCGTCAGCGTCACGGACTTGCCGATGGATTTGCGCAGGAGATTCGCGGGTGCGAGCCGGTCGTAGTCGTAGTTGCGTTCGACGAGATCCCGGCCGAGCTGCTGCACGACTGCCGATTGCGGGATCAGCGTTTCGACCACGCCGCCGAACGTCAGTGTCACGGGCCCGGCCGGCAGATCGATGGTGCGCGTTTCGGTGATCAGCGCGAACAGGTCGCGGTAGATAGTCACGGAAACGGAATCCGGCCTTGGCGAGATGACCTCCACGGCCGGTTCGTCCGCACGCGCACCGCCAGACAGTGCCAGCAGTGCAAGCGCGGTGGCGCGGACGAGCTTCATGTTCGCCAGCACTGGTTTACCAGCTCTGGCGAATCGAGAACTTCAGCGTCGCTTCGCCATTGGCCGGAACCGGGACGTCCCAGGCGAAGCTGTCGGAATCCGTGCGCCGGCCCTTGATGGTCTCGGACAGCACGAGATTCTCGCGCCACAGGCCATCCTGCCGGAGCGTGACGACGACGGGTGTGCTGCGGGCATTTCGCAGCAGGTAGTTCATGTCGTAGTCGATTTTCCGCTTGGATATGCGCGTGCTCCTTTCGACCGTGGGCAGCACCGTGACATCGAACGCATCGCCGATCTTGAGCGAAAGCTCCGAGCCCGCGCTGGTATGGCCTATATGGTCTTCGCCGACGAACTGAGGCTGTCCGCGCGCGTCGCGCATGTAGACGCGCACGATGCCGCTGGGCAACGCATCGCCGAGGCCCGCCGCTTTCGAATTCGAGAAACGCACGCGCACCGACGCGGACTCGGGTTCGTCACTCGACACAAAACCGTAGTAAGCCACCTCGTAACCCTTGGTCGCCTTCACGCCTTCGGCGTCGAGGAAGCTGGTCTGCTTGTCCTGGTTGTTGGCGACGGTGGTCAGCGGCTTGATCGGATAGATGTAGTAGTCGCCGAGCTGCTGGCGCCCGGAGTTTTCGGTGCCGGCAGAGCGCTGGCTGGTGTTCCGGCGTTGCTGCCAGATCTGCCACCACTGGTCTTCGTTGTCGGCCAGGTTGACGTCGCCTGCGACGAGCTGAACGCGGGCATTCGGGAAAGTGGTGCCCGAGGTGTTCTTGAGCGTGATCCAGCCCTGCATCGAGGTCTCGGTCTTCACCTCATCGAATACGGCGACGTAGTCCGCGCTCCAGGTGATGCCGCGTGTGAGGTAGGTGAGCCGCGCGGTCTCGTTCACGGGTTTGGCGGCGTTGACCAGCACCGACAGCGTGGGTTGAGCGCGCAGGTTTTCCGGCACCTTGTCGAAGATCACGCGCGTGGGCAGGTTGTCGTCGCGCAGGATCTCGATGCGCGTGCCGATGCGAAGCACGGTTCCGCCGACGGTGGACAGCACTTCGGCCGTCTCCGCGGTTTCCGCGCCCGTGGCGGGATTGACTCGAATGATCCGCACCGTGCTGCCCACGGCCTTCTCCATGAGCTTGGCCGGCGTCAGCAGGTCATAGTCGAAGTTCTGCTCGATGAGCGTGACATTGGGCGCGGCGAAACTCACCGTCGCGGGCAGGATCTGCGCCGACACGCCCGGGAATTCGATGCGCTGTTTGCCTGCCGGCGCGCTGATCGGGCGAACGTGCTCGATGAGCGCGATGTTCTTGTTGTAGATCGTCAGCGAGACCTGGGAGTCATCGGCAAGCGCCGAAGATGCCAAGCCCGCGAGCAAAGACGCGCCGTAAAACAACCCATTCCGAAGCGACATGTTTCCTCCCCAGAAAAACCGCCGTGCGCGCCCAAGGTTACGCGCGGCGTATGGAAAGTACAGACAGCCTGGGCCGAAGGTCTTTCGAAGGTCGCATTCGCCCGGGCGCGTTCGTCAGTTACAGTAGCCGCAATCCATCTTCAGGGTTCCCCATGAAATCCCGTTATGTCGCCGCGCTCGGCGCGGCCCTGTGCCTTGTTACCTCTGCCGGCGCGGCCGACCTGCCGGACGCCCGGCGCCTGCACTCCATCGACGTGTTCCAGCTCGAATACGCCGACGACGTGCAGATCTCGCCCGACGGCAACCGCATCGTCTATGTGCGCATCAGTCATGACATCATGACCGACCGCGCGCGGCGCAATCTCTGGGTCATCAATGCGGATGGCACTAACAACCGGCCGCTGCGCTCGGAATCGAGGAATTTCAGCTCGCCGCGCTGGTCGCCGGACGGCACACGGCTTGCGTACGTGTCCGCGGCCGACGGCAGTCCGCAGCTCTACGTGCGCTGGATGGATTCCGGCCAGACGGCGTTGCTGACCAATCTCGTCGAAGCGCCGGGCGCCATCGCCTGGTCGCCGGACGGCAAGTCGATCGCGTTCACGCAGCTCGTGCCAGCCAAGAAGCCGCCGCTCGCGACCCCACCGGAGAAGCC
>Ga0193753_10003584_pt1 | contig 11408 bp, 6 predicted proteins | sample H1c2metaG_FD_144925 | JGI IMG/M metagenome (GOLD analysis project Ga0193753, IMG submission 144925) | Soil microbial communities from a riparian zone of the East river system, Colorado, United States - H1c2 | ecosystem: Environmental > Terrestrial > Soil > Riparian zone | place: USA: East River... | reverse complement strand
ACGCAATCGTCAGGCCGAACGGCTTGAACCACTGGCCCGCCATGCCGCCGAGGAACGCGATCGGGATGAAGACCACGATGATCGACAGCGTGGTGGCGGTCACCGCCAGCCCAATCTCGCTGGTGCCTTCGTGCGCCGCCTTCAGGTGATCCTTGCCCATCTCGACGTGCCGCACGATGTTCTCGCGCACGACGATGGCGTCGTCGATCAGGATGCCGATGGCCAGCGACAGGCCGAGCAGCGACATCGTGTTGAGCGTGAAGCCGAACACCCATACCGCCACGAACGACGCCAGCACCGACACCGGCAACGCCAGACCCGTGATGACCGTGGATCGCCACGAGTTGAGGAAGAGGAACACAACCGCCACCGTGAGCAATGCGCCTTCGATGAGCGCCTCCTCGACGCCTGTCACCGATGCGTCCACGCGCTCGCCGCCGTCCTGGGCCACGCGCAGCGTCACGCCGGCGGGGAGCTCACGCTGGATTTCCTGCACTTTGGCGCGCACGTCATTGGCCACGGCAGTGGTGCTGAACCCCGTGGACTTGAGGATGTCGAAGCCGACCGCCGGTTCATCGTTATAGGCGGCATACGAGCGCGGCTCTTCGGTGCCGTCCTTCACGTCGGCGAGGTCGCCGAGGCGGACGACGCGGCCACCTGACTGCGACACCACCAGCTGCTTGAAGTCGGCCGGTGACTCGAGGCGCCCCTTCAAGCGGATCGTGCGCTCGTCGAGCGAGCCTGCAAGGCGCCCCACCGGCGCAGCCAGGTTCTGCGACTGCAGCGCCTGCACCAGCTGCGCGACGCCGACGCCGGTAGCCTCCAGATCGCGGGGGCGGATTTCGACCACGAGCTCGCGCTCGATGGCCCCCACCAGATTGACCGCCGCCACACCCGAGATCCCGCGCAACCGGCGCGTGATGTCGGGGTCACCCATGCGCGTCAGCTCGGCGCCGGTGAGCCCCGGTGACGACAGCGTAAGCGACACGATGGGGCGATCCGCCGGGTCGAACTGCGTGAGGATCGGCTCCTCCATCTCCGACGGCAGGTCGTTGCGAATCGACGAGATCTTGTCGCGGATCTCCTGGGTGGCGACCTTGGGATCCTTGGAGAAATCGAACTCGACGACGATGTTCCCGAAGCTGTCGAGCGAGCTCGAGCGTATCCGATCGATGCCGCTGATACCCGAGATGGCTTCTTCCATCGGATCGACGACTTCACGCTCGACGATGTCGGGCGAGGCGCCCGGGTAGGGCACCGCCACGACGACGACGGGCGCGTCGATCTCGGGATACTCGTCGGTATCGAGCTGCGTGAGCGCGACGATGCCAAACACGACGAACATCAGCATCGCGACGACGGTGAGAACCGGCTTGGTGATTGCGGTGTCGGATATATACATGATCAGCGCCCACTCAACTGAACAGCAGTCCCCGGTGTGATGCCTTGAGCGGCTCCTCGCAGCAAAGTGTCACCCTCGCCGAGACCGGATGCCACGAGCACCCGCTCCGATCGCGGATCGCGCAAGCCCAGTGTGACGTCCACGCGCTCGGTCTTGCCATTCGTCACCCGCAGTACCCACGGGGTCTGCGTGGACGTGTTCACGGCGTTCACCGGCAGGGTGACGCCGGTCGCCGACTGAGCCACCACGCGGCCCTCGCCGAACAGCCCCGCCACGAGCCGTCCGCCGACGTTGGGGATGGTCACGAAGATCGGCACCTGCCGGGTGGTCGGGTCCGCCTGCGGCGCAATCCGCTCGATGCGGCCACTGAAAGCCTGATCGTATCCCCGAACCGTGAACTCCACCGCGGTGCCCGGCTTCAGCTGCGACAGGTCTTCCGACGGCACCGCCGCCTCGAGCCGCATCGACGACGGATCGATGATGGTGAAGAGCTCGGTGCCCGAGCTGACCACGTCGCCGACGTTGACCGACCGCTTCGAGACGATCCCTGAAATCGGCGCTCTGATGATCGCGTCACCCAGTTGACGCTCGGCGCTCGCCAGTCGGGCCTTCGCATCCGCCAGCTGAGCCTCGCCTGCGGTGACGTTGCTGCGAACGAGGTCGAGGTCGCGGGACGCCACCGCGCCGGCCTTCACCAGCTGCTCGGTGCGCTCGACCTCCCGCTGCGCCACCGCGAGCTGGCTTTCCGCGCTGCGCTCGGCGGACACGGCCGACTGGCGCGCGTCGTCGAGCGTGCGCGTCTCGATGCGGCCGAGCAGCGTACCCACCTTGATCGTCTGCCCTTCCTCGACCCGGACCTCGAGCATCGACCCGCCCAGCTCGGCGCGAATCTGGGCTTCACGCTGCGGCCGCAGCTCGCCCGAGAGAGTCGGCCCGACGACGATGGTACCAGGCGTCGCGGTCACGATGTTCTCCGCGCCGATCTGCACGACGGAAGGCGCCGCAGGCGCAGACGCCTTCTCGGCCTCGGTCGCGCAGGCCACCGGGAGCACAGCCGCGGCGAGTAGTATGGCGAGCCACCAACGAGAGTTGCCCTTCGAGTACCCCGTGCCCATGATTCGATGACCTTCCCTGTGCCGCGTCATTGACAATCTCGCCGCGCTCATCCTCGCCCCGCTCATCTCGTCCCCGTCTGTGCCTGGCCCTGTTGCGCACCGGCACTCCTGACCTGAGTGCCACCCTGCTGCGGCTGTGGCGCCGTCGGTGTGGTGCCCTGAATCTCGCCCGTAGGCCTGGCCGCCGCTCCGGCTCCGGCGCCGAGCGGCAGATCCGGCAGCAGCGCCACCCGCGCGCGCGCCACCTGCAGATCGCGCGCCGCGAGCGCACGATTGGCTTCGGCCTGCTGCAGCAGCAGGCGCGAGTCGGACAGCTCGAGCTGCGTGGATACGCCCGCGCGGAAGCGTACGTCCGCAATCTCATAGGCGCGCGAGGCCTGCTGCACGGTGCCAGCCGTGGCTTCCCATGCCGCACGGGCCGCCACGAGCTCGGCCCACGTCGACCGCGTGTCGAGCGCGGCGAGCTCCGCCACCTGCTGCCGCTGCAGCCGTGCGGTCTCGACGTCGGCGCGCGCCACCATCTCGTCGCCGCGCTGCCTGCCGCCGGTGAGAATCGGCACGTTCACGGCCGCGCCCACCGACCAGTTCGCACGATCGAACGCCGGAACCACGCCGCCGGGATACGCGATGCGGCTGTAGGTCGACGTGAAGCTGACGCTCGGCATGCGCTCGGCCGCCACCGCCTTGAGCGACGCCTCACGCAGGCTGACCACCGTCGTGGCTTCGGCCACGGCGTTTCGTTCGGGCAACGCCAGACCCTGCAATGAGAATGCGACGGGGTCGGCCGTGCGCAGCGCAATCTCCACTGGAATCACACGCTCGGCGAAAACGGGCGCGGGCGCCAGCGACGCATCGCCGAGGTCGTCGGCGAGGCGCAGGTTGTAGTCGGCCGGCAGTTCCAAGAGTTGCTTCAGCCTCAGCAGTGCTACTTCACGGTTGGCACGCTGGCGAATCAGCAGCGGTGTCTGGCTGTCGCGCGAGACCCGCGCGCGCAGCACCTCGAACTCCGGCTGCGTCCCGGCGTCGAAGCCAGCCTCCGTCTGCTGCAACGTGGCACCCGCCTGATCGCGCGTCGCCTGCGCAATAGTCACCAGGCGATCGCCGAGGAGCGCGTCGTAGTACGCCTGCGTGACGTCGAACAGGAGCTGCGCCCTGACGCCGGTCAGCGCCTGCTCGGCACTGGTCCGTCCGACGTTTGCCAGCTGCTGTTGCGCACCGAGCCGCCCGCCGGAATACAGATTCTGAGAGAACGACAGCGTGGCGCGCCAGGTATTGGCCCGCCCGAACGGCAAATCGCTGAGGCCGCCGCTGTCGGTGTCGGAACCGTCACCGCTGCCGCCGTCACTACCGCCGCCGACGTCGATGTTGTCGAATATGCCCTGGAACTCGCTGGCAAGCGATCGGTCGTAGCTGGCCGACGCGGATAACTGCGGGAACAGGCCCGACCGGGCGCGCACGCGATCACCGGCGTTGCGCGTGAGCGCGACGCGGGCAATGGCCACCGACTCGCTCTTTGCCTCCGCAATGGTGAGCACCTGCTCGAGCGTAAGAGGTCCTGCCGGGAGCGCCGGCGGCTGCGACTGCGCCAGCAGCGGTGCGGCCAATGCAACCGACAGCAGCGCAACACCGAGCGGCAGACCAGCCCCGAGCAGCCGGCGCTGACCTGGCTGACCGCAGGTGGGATGAACGTGGGACGAATGACGATGGGACATCACGTTGGATTTTTCTGGTGGGACATTCATTTCCTACGGGTAGAGACGTCCGCTGGTTCCTTGTGTGACAGCGGCCGCGGACGCCGGGCCGCGGCTCTCGCCGGCACGGCGGTTGCGCGGGGCGATACAGCCCGGGCCGCTGCGGAGGCGCCGAACGATTCGGCAACACCGGAGTGCTGCCGGCAGCGCTGATGCGACAGCGCGGGCTGCGTCTGCAGCCACGCGACGTGATGGGCGCCCGCTTCCAGCGCCTCGGTGAGATACCGCACGACGGTCATCAGCTCGGCGTTGTCGTAACGACGATTGACTCTCGTGAGCAGCTCCTGCAAGGGGCGGTAGAAGGGCTCGATGTGCGGGCCGCAGTGCCCGAGCACCTCGACGAGCACTACGCGGCGGTCGTCCGGGTCGCGGCGGCGCCGCACGAATCCTGCGCGCTCCAGGCGGTCGATCGCGGCCGTCGTGGCACCAGTCGTGAGCCCCGTGTGCGCCGACAGGCGCCCGGCCGTCGTCGCGCCGGCGAGGTACAGCAGATCCAGGCACTCGAGATCGGTGGAGTTGAGCCCGACACGGGTGGCGACGAGATCGCTGATCAGCACGGACTGCGCGCTCAGCTTGCGGATGGCTTCATCGAGAACCGTCAGCAGGCGCGGGCGCGAGGCCGGAGGACGGTGCGGCGTTTTGGACATTAATGTTCAGTTCAATGTTCGGTCGAGTGTTCGATCGGAGTGTTCGGTCGCGAATGTTCGGTCGCGGGAGCGGTCTGGATTACTTCGACCGCTAAGTATCTTGACGGTAAAGATATTCTCCCACGCGGCCGCGCCGGCCGTCAACGCGCCGCGGGCGCGTCGGGTATAAAGCAGCGTCAGGATGCAAATGGCGTGCGGAGACGCTCGAGCTCGGGCAGAACGAGTTCGGCCCTTCCTTGAATCGCCATGTCCACAACCTGTGACGCTGGCGTGACTTCCGGGTTGATCTCGGCGGTAAATGCGCCCCTCCGGCGAGCCTCGTCCACGAGCCCGGCGGCAGGATGCACCACCGAAGATGTCCCCACGGTGAGCAGTACGTCGCACGAGGTGGCGGCGAACGCGGCACGCAGATCCTGCTCGCGGAGCGGCTCGCCAAACCACACGACGGCGGGGCGCGCATGTGCCCCGCAATGCGGGCATCGCGGCGGAACCTCCGCCAAAGGCACGCGCTCGTCGCGCCACGCATGTTGGCCGGGCGCACACTGGGCCCAGCAGGACAACTCCCAGATCGACCCGTGCAGGCGCACGAGATTCGACGTACCGGCAGCCAGATGCAGGTCGTCGACGTTCTGGGTGACCACGGTCGTCCCCGCACGCTTCGACCACTGCGCGATCACCTGGTGCGCGGGATTGGGTGCGCACCGGCCGATCGTCTCCCGCCGCCAGGCATACCACTCCCACACCAGCGCGGGGTCGCGGGCAAACGCGCCGGGCGTGGCGAGCTCTTCGGGCCTGAAGCTGCGCCACAGTCCATCCGCGCCCCGAAACGTCGGGACGCCGCTGGCCGCGGACACGCCGGCGCCGGTCAGGATCGTCAGCCGCCGAGCGGCCCGCAGGCGCCGCGCGAGCTCGCCGGCTAAATTTGCGCGATCCATGACAGCCATCCTATGCCCGGTGCAGGTAGGATCGGCGTGGCCGACTTCTCCGGAGGGTGACGATGCGGGTTGGAACCTATGTGCTGACGATGGCGGGCGCGCTCGCCGTGAGCTTCGTCGTGAGCTTCTCTGTACTGGCCCAGCAGGCGCCGGCACCAGCGGCACCTCCACCGGCACCCGCAGTGCCGCTCGGTCCCCCGGCGCCGTTCTACCCGCACGTCGTCGCCACCGGCTTGCGTGGCGGCTACCAGGTCGTGGCCGCCGACATGAACAAGGACGGCAAGGTCGACCTGATCGGACTGGGATCGCAGAACCCGGAGTTGATCTGGTACGAGAATCCGTACTGGACGCCGCACGTGATCACGCGCGAGGCACCGCGCATGGTGAACCTCGCGGCCGCGGATCTCGACCGCGACGGCATCCCCGAACTGGCGCTCGCCTACGAGTTCAGCCAGAACTCAAGCCAGAACCCCGGCAAGATCGCCATCCTGAAGGCGGGCCCGGATCCCCGGGAGCTGTGGACCCTGCGGACGATCGACACGCTGGCGATGACGTCGCATCGCGTCCGGTTCGCCACCATCGGCAACGAGACGATGCTGGTGAGCGCGCCGATCATCACCGCGGAATCGAAAGATGGCTTCGCCGATTCCGCTCACACCACGACGCCGCTGCACGTCTACCGTCCGCCGGACTGGAAGCGCGAGACCATCTCCGAAGAGAGCAAGGGCGTCGTCCACGGGCTGTTCATCAACGACTGGGACAACGACGGCCGCCTCGACGTCATTACGACCGGATACCTGGGCATCTTCGCGCACATGCTGGGCCAGGACGGGAAGTGGACGCGCACGGAGATCGCGAAGGGCAACCCGGAGGAATGGCCGCGGAGCGGCACCAGCGACATGGCCATCGGCACGTTCGGAGGCAAGCGGTTCTTCGCCACCAACGAGCCGTTTCACGGCAACATGGTCGTGGTCTATCAGGAGAGCGGCGGCGCGTGGACGCGCAACGTGATCGACACGGCGATCAACAACTCGCACGCGCTCATGCTCGTGGACAGCGACGGCGACGGCAACTTCGAGATCGTGTCGGGAGGCACCCGCGGCGCTCCCGGCACCGCGCGCGGCTTCAAGCCCGGCGTGTTCTTCTACAAGGCCGCCGATGCGACCGGCCAGAAGTGGGACCGCATGGTCCTCGACCCCGCCGTCGCCGTCAACAACTGCATCGCCGTCGACGTCAACGCCGACCGCAAGATGGACGTCGCCTGCATCGACAGCTCAGACCCGTGGTCGCTGAAGTGGTACGAGAACTCGAGGAGATAGAGGCGGGTAGGGCCGTCGCTTCGCGACGGTAGGGCGGGTGGGGCGGGTAGGTCTGCCAGTACGGAGACACCTGCCCAAGCTCACTTCACAATCGCGTCCAGCGTCTGCGTCGTGACCGAGTGGTACAGCGGGCGCGCGATTGCGTAGATCCGCTTCGCGTCTGCCTTGCCCCAATCGCTGTCCATCAGATCTTGGAACAGCGGCCGGACGAACTTGCGGCGGCCCTGCGAGATGAGGAAGCGTTCGAGCGCGGGCATCGCCGGCTGATAGTGGTGCCGCACGGCGATGCGCAGCCACGCGAAGAGCACCTCCGAGTTGAGCCGCTCGGTCAGATGAAACGTCTGATCGAGGCTCGTCAATCGATCGACCGGCAGCGTCGCTGGCAGTTCCGAGAGGAAGTACAGCCACTCCTGTGTATTCCAGTCGCGCGTCCGCAGCGCGGTGGCGCTGACACCGCGGGCAAAGGCCCGCGCCTGTTCGCCGGCGGCCTTGAGCTGTTCCGCCTGCGGCACCACGGCGTTGTCGGGCACCGCCGGCTGGTAGATCCAGTCGTCGAGCCGCAGCTTGGCTTCGAGCGCCTGATCACCGTTCAGCAGATGCGAACGGATGTCCGACAGAAACATCGCCGTCGTGATCGATTTGAAAGCGAAACGTTCGAGGTAACCCTTCAGGTAGGCGTCGAACTTGTCGCGCCCGACGGTGCTCTCAACCAGCGACAGCAGCGCCGCGCCCTTCTCATAGGGAATCTGCGTCGAGCCGTCGTCGGGGTCGCGGCCTTTCAGGTCGACGTGCAGCACGGTGTCTTTCGACTGCATGCCGCCGAGGCGCGTGATCTCGTCGGCCAGGTCGCGCCAGCCGAGCACGCGGAAGACGTCGGCGCGCGGCCGGCCGTACACCGTCTCCATGATCCGGCGCTCGACGTAAGTCGTCCAGCCCTCGTTCAACCAGAAATCGCTCCACGTGGCGTTGGTGACCAGGTTGCCCGACCACGAATGCGCCAGCTCGTGGGCGAGTAGCGTCACGAGCGATTTGTCTCCCGCCAGAACGGTGGGGGTGGCGAACGTCAGGCGCGGGTTCTCCATCCCGCCAAAGGGAAACGACGGCGGCAGCACCAGCACGTCGTAGCGGCCCCAACGATACGGCCCGAGCAGCGATTCGGCGGCCGTCACCATGCTCTCGAGGTCCGCGAACTCCTTCGCGGCGCCGTCCACGACCGACGGCTCCGCATACACACCGGTCCGCGGGCCGAGCGAGCGGAACTGCAGGTCGCCGACCGCCAGCGCGATGAGATACGGGGGAATCGCCTGTGTGAGCTTGAAGTCGAACGAGCGCCCGGCCGCACTCTCGACGCCTGCGGGCGTGAGCTGCTCGGCGCTCATCACGGCCGTGAGCTCGCGCGGCACGGTGATGCGCGCTGAATACGTTTGCCGGATGCCCGGGCTGTCCTGGGTGGGAATCCACGAGCGGGTCAGGATGGCCTCGCCCTGCGAGTAGAGGTAGGGATGCGCCTTGCCCGCGGTTTGCGACGGCGCCAGCCATTGCAGCGCGGCCGCATCCGGCGCGGTGCGGTAGCTGACCGTGATGTCGGTGACACCTGACGGGAGCTCCACGGTGAGGGCCTGGCCGAGAATGGCGTCGGCGGGCCCAAGCGTGTGCTTCAGCGTCCGGCCGTCTTGCGCGACGACCCCTGCGATGGTCAGGCCCTTGGTGTCGAGCACGATCTCGTGTGCGCTCGCGCTGCGAGACAGCGTCAGCGACGCCTTCCCTGCCAGCGTCTTCGACATGAAGTCGGCGGTGAGATCGAGCGCGACGTGCGTGACGCGTGCCTCCCAGGGACGCGCGAATGTGTGGATGTCGCGATCCGGCGGAGCGGTGTCCTGGGGAGGCCGTTCCTCGCCGCCGCCCGAGCTGCAGGCCGCAGCCACGAGCACCGCCGTCACCGAGAACCAGAGTGGAATGTTCACGGACCTATCGTAGCGCCGCGCGCGGACCGCCGGCCACTGCCGCCGTGGTCAGTGGAGCGCCTTGGAGAGGCTCACCAGGTTCGCAAACATCCGGTAGGCCCCGGGCACGCCGGCGGGAAGCTGCCGGAACCAGGAGTACGACGTGTAGACGTAGCGGCCCTTGCCGACATCGGCGTAGACCTCGCCTCCGCGCTGCGGCTCTTCACCGGGGTCGGTCGACTCGAGCAGCGGCGTGTAGCGTCCGTCGAATGTGCCGAAGGAGTAGAGGTTGCGTTCCTGCACCCAGCCGTCGAAGTCTGCCGGCGTGATGGCATTGGGATAGGTGAACACCGGGTGCTTCGGCACCAGGATCTTGACGACGGCGGTCTCGTCGGTCACACGCGGGTTCGCCTCCGTCTTCACCGCATACGGCGCCAGCCCCCGATTCGCGTAGTCGGTCTGCTGATACTGCACGATGAGCGTCCCGCCCCGCTCCATGTAGTCCCGCAGCCGGGCGTTGTTGGCCACGAAGTCGGGCCGCGCTTCGGACGCGCGCACGCCCACGATGATCGTGTCGAAGCGCGAGAGGTCGCCGGTCGCGAGCATGTCGGGATCGATGAGCGTCACCTCGAGCCCCATGCGGCGCAGCGCGTCCGGTACCTGGTCCCCGCTTCCCATGATGTAGCCCACCTTCACCGAGGCGACCTTCAGGTCCAACACCTGCACCCGGGCCGTCGCCGGCAGGTAGAGGCGATGCGTCTGAATGTGCGGATACGCCACCGTCTGCAAATCGCGCGAGTAGCTTGCGCCGTCCACCACGGCTTCGGCCACGATCTCGACACTACCCGGCACACGCCGCAGCGGCGCGTGCACCTGGAACGCCGACGAGGTGGCGTCGCCTTTCGCGGTGAGCAACAGCGGAACGCTGGCGGGCTCCGCGGTCCAGCCGGCCGGCAGCTTGAGACGCAGCGTGCCGCGTACTGGCCGGGAGGAGTAGCTCGTGGCGCGCACCACCAGCTTCTGCGTATTCGGCGTGGTCCCCGTGGGCACGATCAGCAGCCGCGACTCGAGACCGACCGCGACGGCCGGCACCACGTTGACGTCGCGACGCAGCTCGCCGCGCACGCGGTCGCCCAGGCGGAACTGCACGGGGCGCGTCAGGGTGAGGGAGGCGCCGCCGATCTCGATCGTGACATCGGCGGTGAGGAGCGGTGGATCGAACGGCACCGACTGGGGCCCGCCCTGCGGCCAGGTATACATGTCGCCCTGCCGTGTGTCGGCGAGGAAGTACGGCTGGGTCGGCGCGGCGCTCACGGGCACGGTCACGATGTACCGCACATCGGTGGTGGCCAGCTCACGTCGCTGAAAACCCCCGGCTGGCGCGGCGGGCTCGGGGGCTGCGGGCGCGACCGTCCAGCCGCCCGGCGCACGGACCTTCGACTCCCCTATTTTCACCAGACCGGGATCGGCGGCAAAGGTCCGGATTGCGACGCCGACGGCGTTGCCCGCGACGACGGTCTCGTCGTCGGCCAGCGGATCCACGACAACACCGGCAGCGCGCGTCAGGGCTTCGGCGAAGTCGCGCTCCTTGCTGGCAAGCAGGAAGTCCGCATCCGCGCGTGCGCCAGCGGGCGCATCGAGCGTGCGCAACGCCTGGCGCGCCGCTCGCGTGGCCGTGAGGCCGGCAGCAAGAGCGGGCACCATACGCGCAGGGTCGAGGGGCTGGTAGCCCGTGAGGGCTTGTCGCGCGGCGGTGTCGATCGCGGCGAGTTCCGTTCGCAGTGCGCCGGCGGGCAGCCCCGTTTCGGCTGCCAGGCCCGGTACGGTGATGTCGATGCCGTCGAACACCGACCGCTCACGCGCAGGGGCGGGGCCCGGAGCCACGCGGTTCAGCAAGATGAGGCCCGACGCGGCCGGGCCGAGCGGCTCGATACTGCCCATCTCCTGCGACTTGTGCTGGCTGCGGCCCTCGGCGGCGATCTCTGCATAGGTGCGGCCGATCGCCGCATCCAGCACGCCGGTCTGCACCTCGACCGTCGCAGGGTTGGCCGGATCGGGACGGAATCCAGCGCCGCGATAGAGTTTTCTCGGCTGCCACGGACGCAGGCCCTCGGCGATCTGTTCGGGGAACTGCGCGGGATCAGCGGCGGCGCGATAGGCCAGCGGAGTCAGGTAGCCGGCCATCTGGTGCTGGCCATGCCCATCCTGCGGCGTGCCCTGAAAGCGCGCGTGGATCACAAAGGGGCGGAAGGTACGGATCACCCGCACCATGTCGCCCAGCACCTCGCGCTCGTTC
>Ga0193753_10003583_pt1 | contig 11415 bp, 8 predicted proteins | sample H1c2metaG_FD_144925 | JGI IMG/M metagenome (GOLD analysis project Ga0193753, IMG submission 144925) | Soil microbial communities from a riparian zone of the East river system, Colorado, United States - H1c2 | ecosystem: Environmental > Terrestrial > Soil > Riparian zone | place: USA: East River... | reverse complement strand
TCCTATTTTGGCTGACGTTCCGGTGATCACACACGTTACCGTGGATAAGACCGACGTTGCCGACGGACGCATCAGGATCAGCTGGCGAAAACCTTTCGATGCAGATCCCGCGCAATTTCCACCACCGTATCACTATGAGATCTACCGTTCTATAGGCTTTGCACGCGGCGCTGACTCAGTGAACGTATCACCTCCAGGTCAGTTCACGGATACTACTTTTGTGGACACGGGTCTGAACTCAGCAGAGAATGTTTATAACTATAGCATTGCGGGCTACGCCTCCAACGGAGGATTTCTGGGGACGTCGGCCGCGGCCTCATCGGTAAGGCTGGACGCCAATTCGGCTGTCAAAAGGATAGAGCTAAGCTGGAGCGCCATTGGTCGACAATGAGATCTACTGTTATCGCATCATGACACGGGGTGGCTATGGGAACCCGAGGATCAAACAGCCGCTGAACAATTTTTCACAGATGATCTGTGCACAGCCTGGCGACACGATTCCACCGTGCAAGCTAGAGCCGCCGATCCGCAGCACGCTGGACTTCGTTGACTGCAATGATTACTTTGAGAAGTATTGTTCCAAAGACAACTACAGCAACATCATTTACTGGAGCCGTGCCGTTGACGCCTCTTGTCGTAATGATGTCCGGAGCTATAATGTGTATGCAGCCACCACCAAGGGAGCTGAGTTCGCGCTGATCGCCCAGAATGTTCGCGATACATTCTACATCGATAACAACCTGCTATCCTTTGCGCGATGTTATAAGGTGTCTGCCGTTGACATCTCGGGGAACGTGGGAGAGATGAGTGAAGAGTTGTGCATCGACAACTGTCCTTACTATGAGCTACCCAACGTGTTCACACCGAATGCAGATGATTACAATGACCTCTTCAGCGCTTACAGCCTGCGCAACTTTGATTGTGGTGAGGAAGGGGATTGTATCCCGGCTGAGATCAAGTTGAAGTGTGCAAGGTTTGTTCAGAGCGTCACCTTCACGGTGTACAATCGTTGGGGACAGGAAGTCTTTGAATACTTCGGCAGGGTAGGCAGTGAGACTAACTCTATTTATATAGATTGGAATGGTCAGGATGAAAACGCCCGGGATCTTTCTTCAGGTATATACTATTTTGTTGCCGAAGTTGTCTTTGATTCTGTCGATCCGAACAACAACACCAAGACGATTAAGGGGTGGGTGCATCTGATTCGCTAAAATTCTCTCGCGAGTTTTCACCGCAAAGACGCAAAGGGCGCAAAGGAGCCGCAAAGTGGATACCTTGCATTGGTATTCAAACACTAAATTCACTACTACAACGAATTCAAGACGGCTCCCACCTGCGGAGGGTATCGCCACAACATGATTAGCACACGGTACGAAAGATCAAATTAATTTTCGTTGTGTGAAGAATCCCCTGAAAATATTTTTGCAATTCAAGCACTGGCAATTATTTCTAATAAAGTATTCACTTGTAATCGCGGTTGAGTATTGTAATAAGTTTCCCGGTTGCATTCAGGCCGGAATTATTTGCCGGGGCGATGTTACTATTGTTGGCGGGTTACATGGGGTGGATTTGGGCAATAACAATGGTGTCATTCAACCACGGCTCAATAAGTTACTTAAGTAGCTCAATCCACTCTCCGCAAGTGAGGAAAGATACTTATTTTCAATGGTCAAATCCGGTCCGCATCCAATCATAGAAGCCAATAATGACCGAAGCAAAAAACAGGAGCAGAAATGCGTAGTTAATTTTTCGTATTATTTCATTATTCCTCTTGATTATCCTTAGCGTAATTATCGTTATTCCGATAGCTATTAATAAGAAAATATATAGCCATCGTTTCAAATAATCCCACTCCCAACCATCCTGACTTGTATTTAAGTCATAAACTTTAGCATATGTCGCTCGATCCGCGAAAAAGTTCGTTATGTCGATCGGAATAAGAACCAATGTCGTTAGCAACACAGACAATGTTATAAAAGTCAGAATTGACTCAATTTTATTAGCCTTCATAAATTATGCAAATATGGCTAGCGTTGTATATAAGAAGTGGAACGTTCGGCCACCATATTTCATCAATAAATTTTCTCATCATCAGAATTAGTCATAAGGATTGCGTCTAAAATTATTCGAACATTAAGTGCGTCCCGCCAGGAATTTCTTTGTAGGATACCATCGGCCTTGTTTGTAGTACATTTTACCAAACGCGAGGAAGCCGGTAGTTGGGAAAGACAGCCGGACTTCTGCTGTGTCACCCTTAACAACCAGTTCCGAAAAAACGAAACACGGCACCTTTCCAGTAGAAACTGAGTCAAGCGCCTTTAGAAAGATAACGCTCATCCCTTGCTGATTGATTTTAAGCGAATCTTTCGCCAGCTGAAACCCATAGACCCTACCATAAATACTGTGATATTTCTTTCGTATGAGCTCGACCCGGGAAAATTCGATTACTGATGGCAGGTTAAGGGTATGCTCAAGTAGCAAAATAACTTTTTCGTCCAATAAAATTGTAGTATCAGACCCATGCTTGCTATTAGCCAGTTGTATCTGTCCAGCATTTATTTCTCTTGTTTCCTTTACAGCAAGGAGTATAAACACTATCCCAAAGAAGGGCAGAATCAACAATAGTGTTCTTTTCATTCTCGTTTCGCTTAACACCAAGACAAAATCAATGTGCCTCCGATATCTTTCATTGGTAAAGTTAAAAGATCATTGATGGTTGTTTCTTTCTCAAAAGTTTTTATTGCTAATAGAAATATCTTACAAGTTCAATAAAAATGCATAAGAGAATCACTACGACGATCATGCCCACCATGATGTTGGACATCCCATCGTATAAATGTTCGGCACTACCTCTCTTTTTAGTGCCTAAATAGATTGCCTTGAAGCTGGGTCCAGGCTTGCCCAAAAAGGAATTTCGAATTCTGAAATATATCCATTTTGTGCCGGCACCGATTAGTTCAAAGACTATTGATCCAAATAGTGATTCCATTTTCTAATCCCACTCTGTAAAGAAGGTCACTAACGAAATATTTATTTTTTTCCAATCAGTGTTGGTATCAAAATGGCCTTTTGACCGCATTGACAAAATAATGTCAAATAAATTAGAAAAAGTATGAGTATTTGCTCCATGATGTATCAAGGACAACGCTAACGTGGGCGGTCGTGGCCTCCGGAGTCGAATGTATTAACATTTGCTAAACGAAGATAGAAATTTAAAGCCTAATCAGCCCACCATTGCTTGTAGGCATGGCCCCCGAAAGGAGATTCCTTGAAGCACTAGAATCGGGAATCCAAGGGCGAAATATCGTTATATTGTCCACGAGATTGTCACACACCGGAAATTGCAGTAACGCCAAGGAGACGCATGCTTCGGATTTCAATCACTAAATCGTCACTCACTAAATCACTAAATTCTCACTGATGGCAACGCCCGATCAGTCCGACCATTCACTCAATCACCCAATCATCCAATCACCCAATTCTCTTGTCGTTCTCTTCGACGGTGTCTGCAACCTCTGTAACGGAGCAGTGAAATTTATTATAAAAAGGGATCCAGCCGCAAAGTTTAAATTCGCTTCGCTTCAATCGGCGTACGGCAAGTCGCAGTTGATAAGATTTGGACTTGATCCTGACGCGTTACACAGTATAGTCGTTGTAGAAAATGATGTTGCATATCAGCGGAGTGATGCCGCGCTCAGGATTGCCGGAAACCTTAATGGTCCATGGTCGATGGCCAGGGTGTTCAGCGTTATTCCGAGATTCATAAGGGATTGGGTTTATGATTTGATCGCATCAAACCGCTACAAGGTGTTTGGGCGGAGGGACAGCTGCATGATCCCAGATGCAGCGATGAAGGCGCGTTTTCTTGAGTAGTTCCGAACCACTATACTACTCTGGGTGCATGTGCTTGTACATATCTACTATTAGGTTTGGACAATAGGTGAATTGATTGAGGTAAGACAAATTATAAAATGTGATAATGTTACTGTTCTTAGTTGGAGCCGATATTCAGACGTCGGTAATAATATTAATTGTCATGATCCTTTTCGGACTCTTGATCTTTCGTGTTTCAAAACGAATTTTTCGGAAAACGTTAAAAGGGGCATCAGACAGGACAATTAATATAATATCCAGGGTCTGTGCATTTCTTCTCTCCCCTCTAATTATTGTCGGTATATTAGCTCTGGTAGTATATAGCTATATTGAATTTTGAAGGTGGGCGACTCACATCTTTTAGAAGACAGCAATAAAGCAACAATATCCATTCGCTCCCGCTGTAGCACTGCATCGGGAATGGCACTGACAGAGAAAAAATCGACCCGCACCCAGCACCCTCGCGACGGCCACCCTCGACTTCAAGGCCCGCCTTCGATATCCGGGATCGTCCCACCTCTGTTTCTGACACACATCCGTTCCCAAATACACCGAATATTTGCCGCGTGACACGAGTTCATTTGAAAAGTGATACTCCAAAAAAGAATTTATTGCACCAATAGACTAACTTTCATCGCATGTTCGTTAACACTGCAAGTTATACTCACCAAAGTCGTAGAATATCGCCATAAACAATACCGTTCCTAGACCATGACCTTCACCGGGCGCAGCTATCGATATGTCAAAGCGTTTGCAATTGCTTCGCTATTGATGACGTGTGCCGTTTTTCAAGCGCAGGCCACACACTTGCGCGCGGGGGAGATCGTCGCCGTCAGGGAGAATTGCAGCAGCTTAACATTTACCATCACCATAACGGTTTACACCAATTCCAAGTCACCTGTTGACTTCGGAGGTGACGGCGAGATCCTTTATTTTGGCGATGGCGATGCAATGCTGGTCCCCCGAATAGATGAAACCGTCAGACTTGACCTTAATCCAGACGGCAGCGTTGCTACTGCCTCATTTACCATTCAACATACATATCCCGGTATCGGTCGTTATCTGATCAGCTACAGAGAGGCCAACAGAAACGAACAGGTCCTCAACATGGATGCCTCCGTGAATACTACATTTTACCTGGAGACAGAACTCAGTGTTGATCCTTTCCTGGGCTGTAACAATACACCACGCTTACTGGTAGCACCCATCGATCAGGCATGTGTCGGTGCAACCTTTACGCACAATCCTGGCGCGTTTGATCCTGATGGAGACAGCCTTTCTTATGAGATGGTCGTACCTTTCAGTGACCGTAACACAGAAGTAATCAATTACAAGAGCCCCAACGATGCTAAATTCTACACAAACTTTGGAACTGCCAATGAAGAAGGTACGGGCACACCCACATTTGCAATTAACGCGGTTGATGGTACGATCACCTGGAATGCACCTGGCGCAGTAGGCGAATACAATATTGCCTTTCATATTATCGAATGGCGCAAGAAGAATGGTAAGTACTATCGCGTTGGCTATGTGCGACGTGACATGCAGATCCTGGTGGATGACTGTGAAAACAAGCGACCGGACCTGATCATACCTAAGGATACTTGCGTGGTTGCCGGTACGACGCTCGATGAAATTATCCAGGGCATCGATCCGGATGGCGACCGTGTTAAGATCGAAGCCTTCTCGGAGATATTTAATTTTCCCATATCACAATCGCCAGCGACCTATACCCCCGTTCCTAAAGTGGATGACTTTCGTCCTGTAACAGCAGAAACTAAATTTCATTGGGAGACAGAATGTATTCACGTGAAGGCCCAACCCTACCAGGTGGTATTCAAGATCACGGATAAACCTATCAACGGCCCCAAGCTGGTAACCTTTAAAACATGGTTTATCAAAGTAGTGGGACCAGCGCCTGAGTGGAACGGCGCACAGCTGGATCTTGCCACGCGTCACACCAACCTGACCTGGGATCCATACTTTTGTCAGAATGCAGAGACGATGCAGGTATGGCGGAAGATAGAAGGTTCGTCATTCGAACCTGACAACTGTCAGACGGGGATGCCTGCGTTCCTGGGCTATGAATTGATTACTACCCTTCCCATCAAAACAGGAACGCCATCTTCGCCGGTAACGTCTTATGTTGACACCAACGGGGGCAAAGGACTTGCCCCCGGCGCGAAATATTGTTACCGTCTTGTGGCGGTCTTCCCGCTTCCGCGAGGAGGAGAAAGTTACGTTTCCAAAGATACCTGTGTGGGTCCGATTCTCGCTGACGTTCCGGTGATCACGCACGTTACCGTGGAAAAGACCGATGTCGCCGATGGTCAAATCCGGATCAGCTGGCGAAGTCCATTCGATGCAGATCAGGCTCAATTTCCACCACCGTATCATTATGAGATCTACCGTGCTATAGGCTTTGCACGTGGTGCTGACTCTGTGAACGTATCACCTCCAGGTCAGTTCACGGATACTACTTTTGTGGACACGGGTCTGAACTCGGGAGAGAATGTTTATAACTATAGCATTGCGGGCTACGCTTCCAACGGAGGATTTCTGGGGACGTCGGCCGCGGCCTCATCGGTAAGGCTGGACGCCAATTCGGCTGTCAAAAGGATAGAGCTAAGCTGGAGCGCCTTTGTACCGTGGTCCAACCAGATCCAGACCTTCCCCAGCAAGCATTTGATTTACCGGGGACCGGAAGGCGCGGTGGAAGCAGATCTTGTGCTCATCGACAGCGTTGATGTATCGAGCAACGGATTTGTTTATCTCGACGAAGGACAGTGGAACAAGACGCCATTGGTCGACAATGAGATCTACTGTTACCGCGTGATGACACGGGGTGGCTACGGGAACCCGAGGATCAAACAGCCATTGAAGAATTTTTCACAGATGATCTGGGCACAACCCGGCGATACGATTCCACCGTGCAAGCTTGAGCCGCCGATCCGCAGCACGCTGGACTTCGTTGACTGCAATGATTATTTTGAGAAGTATTGCTCCAAAGACAACTATAGCAACATCATTTACTGGAGCCGCGCTGTCGATGCCTCCTGCCGCAATGATGTCCGGAGCTATAATGTATACGCAGCCACCACCAAGGGAGCTGAGTTCACGCTGATCGCCCAGAATGTTCGCGATACATTTTACGTCGATAACAACCTGCTGTCCTTTGCGCGATGTTATAAGGTGTCTGCCGTTGACATCTCGGGCAACGTGGGAGAGATGAGTGAAGAGTTGTGCATCGACAACTGTCCATATTATGAGCTACCGAATGTATTCACACCGAATGCTGATGATTATAACGACGTGTTCAGCGCTTACAGCCTGCGCAACTTTGATTGTGGTGAGGAAGGGGATTGCATTCCTGCTGAGATCAAGTTGAAATGTGCAAGGTTCGTTCAGAGCGTCAACTTCACGGTGTATAATCGTTGGGGACAGGAAGTGTTCGAATACTTTGGCAGGGTAGGCAGCGAGACCAACTCTATTTATATAGACTGGAATGGCCAGGATGAAAACGGCCGGGATCTATCTTCCGGTGTTTACTACTACGTCGCCGAGGTTGTCTTCCGCACCGTAGATCCTAACAACAACACCCAAAAGATCAAAGGGTGGGTGCACCTGATCAGATAAATTCTCAATCGATATTCACTCACTACCCTCCTTCGCCCCGATAACTACCGGGGTTTCGGTACAGGATATTACTCCCGTTGTGAACCCGACTTCTATATTGATTTCGCCCACCCCATTAAATCTAAATGTCGGTCAAAAGGGTCAGCTCTCCAGAACCTTCACTCCGACGAATACTTCCAATCAGAATGTCACGTGGTCCTCAGGGAATGCAAGTATCGCTACAGTTACTAGCACTGGTCAAGTGACAGCCGTTGCTGTTGGAACTACTACAATTACCGTGACAACCGCAGCTGGTGGGCTAACGGCACAGGCAACAATAAATGTGAGCGACTCTCCATCAAGCTATTCTACAAGACTAAATGGAACGCTAAATGAAAGATATGGTCTGGCCAAATCTTTAAGCGTCATGCCAGGCGATATAATTACAGCAGAGGTCTGGGTAAAGTATCTTGGAACCGACAAAAATAATTGGACCGAAGGATTAAATAACCTAATGACCGCGATCGCGCTGGCCCAGGCGCCCTATGGAACTGTCCTAGATGGAGGAGCTACTGGTAGCATTGGTGCCAACATATTTCCCTTTCCTACCGAGTTGATAAGAACGGGGGACACAGAAACAGGACCGAAGGGATACTTGAATTGCATTGTGTTTGACAAGGATTTTAATGTTAAAACGGGTGGATTCAAACGAGTTCCCCTTAGCGCTTATGAAGATGGAACAAATCGGCCGCATCAGCTTTTATCATTGTCAGGTGCAGATCAGATAGTTATCACTGAGCCTGGATATGTTTATATTTACCTAAGCAACGAAAATGATACCCCGATTGAGATTTACTTTGATGATCTCAAGGTGAGCCATAACAAGAGTACAGTTGTCAGCTCGCAGGATTATTACCCGTTTGGATTGATATTTAACTCGTATGGACGCGAGAATTCAATTATTAATAAGAATTTGTATAACGATGGAGCAGAAAGACAGGACGCATGTGGTCTGGATGTAGATGCTACTAAATTCCGAATGTACGACCCGGCCATCGCTAGATGGTGGCAAGGGGATCCATTAGCTGACAAAGATGATCTGGTCAAATGGACTCCGTACAACTACAGTTACGACAGTCCTATTCGTTACAATGATCCTGAAGGCGATTGTCCATGGTGCGCTGTTGCGGGAGCAGTAATCGGTGCGGGTTTCAACGCCTATGACCAATATCAAGAAGGAACTTTGGACCTAACAGATGGAAAAAGTTTGCTTAGATTGGGAACCGCAGCTCTAGCAGGCGGAATTGCTGGCTCCGGTGTTGGTATTTTAGCAGGTGCCGCGATCGGTACAGTGGGCGAAGCGGCGGATCAATTAATTGCTTCGGGGGGAAAAATTACGGATCCGGGAAAAATACTTATAACGGCTGCCGCAGGGAGTATAACGGGTGCCGCACTGAAAGGCGTCGAAGCGGTAGCCGTTAAAAGTGGTCTTGTTGCTGCAACTAAAAGTATTATAGCATCGAAGAGTTCATTCAAAGTATCAAACGCAGTAATAGGGAGTAGTAGGAAAAATATAAAAGTTGCCGGAACTGTTGCTAATGCCATAAAGGAAGGTGTGGGTGGCGTAGTTTCCTATACGGGAGGTAAGGCCGCAAAAACACTTGTCGACAGCATGAAAGAAAAGCCCACGCCTCAGCCGAAGACACCCAAGGAAGACAAAAAAGAAAACCACTAACTAGACTATTAGACCATGCTACGAGTTTATCTACACAAAAGTTTTACTTCTCACGCCATTAATCATTTTGCTGGAATTCTTGTATTGGTTGCGTTCGTTTACATTGCATTGAAGTATCCTAATGCAACTCCGTTTAAAGACCAGTACGATGTATTTGGCTCTCCAGGTGACGCACTATCATTCTTAGCTTTTATGTGCATTTTGCTCTTGGTTATGTTTCAAGCCAGCAAAGGATATTTGTTGTATGTGCCCTCAACCTATATCAGCTTTGACACCGTTGGCATATCCTTTTTAAAGTTTAAAAAAGAACTCAGGTTTATAACCTGGGAGGATATTCAGGAAATTGACCTAGCGGTGGAAAGTGAGTGGCTTTTAAATATTTATATCAGATGCACTAATGGCGAAGTCATCAGATTGGAATTGTCTGAATTGTGGGGTTTATCAATAACTAAAAACAAATGCGTGAACTATAACTTCATGAAACTGTTAGCGATAGCGGATAGGAATCCAATGCTAATGAAAAGATTAATTCCCGAACAAGTTGAAGTTCTATATAAGACTTCGGTGCGGATCGGATAATTTAAAAATCCACGCTACAGGGAAATTTCCCAATGGTGGTTAGGTTTAGACGAAAGACAACAAAAGATAAATGGCAAATTGTCAAATGCAAAAATTGATCGTTACAGTGTTTATATTTATTTGCCATGCATCGTTCGCGCAGACGGATTCATTAAGGTTCGCTTTCTTGCCCCCATCATCAGAAAGCAATACAGATTCTATTAAAAATAAGTTACCTACGGCTACCCTATCGATTCCCGGCAATCTGGAATTTATACAACGCAACTTCACTATCCGAGTCGATAGTCTACAACAATCATACACAAAAACCGTGTCTAACCTACAATTGTTAATCAATGGCTACCGACAAACAAAAGACAGCCTCATTACCCATAAACTTCCCGCAGTAAAATACACTGAAAAAATTGATAGCCTTAACCATCGTATCACCTCCATTCATGAAAAGGTGATTGAAAGGTTGAATTCAATAAAACAAAACGCGAGCGATAAACTCAGAGATCTTCCCATTACTCCGGAGGTAAAAGGTCAAATTTATCAACTTACAAGTAAAATTGAGGGTGTAAATATTAGCACTCTACAAAGCAATATGCCAGGCGAATTGGGAATGGGAAAGTTGAATTCCGCTTTACCGACTTTGAATACACAATTAAACCTTTCCCGAGCTGCCGGAATTAACGACCTCGTCGCGTTGCCAGATTTACCGAGTATAACAAATGCTGTCCCTGATCTTAAGCAAGTCAACAACATCACGAATCAAGCCGGTTCCCTTCAAACTAGACTCGATGGTGCATCCGGTACCCTGAGCCCGATAAACCAAGTCGACAAGCTGGCAGAGACGGAAGTATCCAGCCTGGAAGAGATCAAGGTTTTGAAGGAACAATCGACGGATCTGCCCTTCGGTGCCCTAGGCACTGAAGCGGGAGCTAAGGAAGAGCTAACTAAATTAATTAAACCCGTTGCACTGAATCATTTTGCAGGAAAAGAACAGGAGTTGCAGGAAGCGATGGAAATTGTGTCGAAATATAAAAAGCTGTATGGCAACGTTGCGGACATCAGCAAATTACCAAAAAGGCGGCCTAATGAAATGAAGGGACTTCCTTTATTCGACCGCCTTCTTCCTGGCATTGCCCTCCAAATTCAAAAAAGTGGCGAGAACCTCTTTGTTGATTTTAATCCTTATGTGGGTTATCGCTTCACAGGAAGAATAACCGGCGGGTTGGGCTGGAACCAACGCGTTGCCTATAACACAAAGCAGTATTATCTTAATGCCAAAACACAAGTCTACGGTCCAAGGGCATTTGGAGAATATAATCTTTGGAAAGGCTTTTGCCCGCGAGGTGAAGTTGAAATCATGCATGGCGTTTCCTCATCTCTAACAAAATCGCCATCCATTGACTTGGCCAATCACCCATGGGTGTGGGGTGCATTTGTTGGGATGAAAAAGGATTACAAATTCCTAGGAAGAGTAAAAGGAACGGCCCTCGTCATGGTTCGGTTGTTTGATCCTCACCGTAATAGTCCCTATGGAGACGTTATTAATGCACGCTTTGGATTCGAGTTTCCAATAAAGAAGAAAAATCACAAAACTTCGGCTGGCTAAAAACTCTTCAAGC
>Ga0193753_10003582_pt1 | contig 11416 bp, 4 predicted proteins | sample H1c2metaG_FD_144925 | JGI IMG/M metagenome (GOLD analysis project Ga0193753, IMG submission 144925) | Soil microbial communities from a riparian zone of the East river system, Colorado, United States - H1c2 | ecosystem: Environmental > Terrestrial > Soil > Riparian zone | place: USA: East River... | reverse complement strand
GAACCTCGTTTATACAGATAATCATCAACAAAAAAATCGATTTGATTTTCCGTCCATTCCACGGCAAAAACGTGATAGTCCAAATCAAAGCGACTATTTTGCAATGCATATGACGACGATATTGCGCCACCTGCAGAATATCCCGGGCCGTGAACGGTACCGTTAATAACGTTTGGCGCCTGTCCTTTTAATTCCATAATATCAATTTCACCACACTGCGGCCAGCCAACTTCGGCATTATTTGCGCCAAGCATCCAGAATGCCGGCCAGATTCCAGGTCCGTAGGGCATTTTCAATCGGGCTTCAACCCGGCCATAGGCTTGGGAAAATTTACCTTTAGTATTCACCCTGGCCGAAGTAAAGGAATTGCCGTTTTGTATGGCAGTAATAACCAGGTGGCCGTCTCCGTCTAAAGAAACGTTTTCCGGATCATCGGTATAATTTTCCAGCTCCGCATTTCCCCAGCCACCATTATTACCGAGGTCGAAACCCCATTTTGACGCATCAGGTAATATACCCGCCGTGCCATCAAAGTCATCACTCCAAGCCAATTGCCAATTGTGCTTTGAAACACTTTGTTTATCATCTTCATCACAACCCGAAAGCGATATTGAGATGGCAGATAGTAAGGCGATGGCCAAGCCTCCGTTATATGTATGTCTTGAAAAATATTTCATTTTGTGTTTTTTAAATATTAATTAGTTTCGGAATAAAACATTATCCAAATAGATATCACCGTTTCCGTCAAATTTTAACTGGATCACATCATTCAGGTTTACCGGCGCAAATGATGATAACGGAATATCGACGCTGTTCCATCCGGCTGTCGTAGGAACCGTAAGCGGCTGAAGTTTTTCAACAGGCCCGGTACTGATAAGGTACACATTTAACGCCGTTGAGTTTGCTGAGTAATAATCCAGGTGCAGGAAGGTTCTGTTAGAAACGTTTGTGCCACCCGCCAACGCCAATCCCTGATAGTTCAATCCGGCATACTTTAAAGTATTGTTTCCGGCTATGGCTACCTGAGTAGTAACGGTTCCTTGTCCCCAATTTGGATTCAAATCAGAACCTGCAAGATTAGTATAAGCATCACTGAATATTGAAGTAACATTAGCTGCCGGATACGAAGGGGTTGGCGCAGCCGTAGTAGGTACAGGAGGAATTACACTTCCGTCATTTTGGAAATAGATGTTATCCGCATAGAAATTAGTGATATTTGCTCCTTCAAAAACAATCTGGCCAAGGTGTGCCCTGCTCGCCAATGCACCAAAGCTGGCAAGCGGGATATTTAAACTGATCCAGCCTTGAGAAACCAGTGTTGGTGCGGTAAAGGTAACGGTAGCGCCAGTATCGTTTCCGCCACCGAAAACGCCGTCCGCTCCAAAATCATTTAATGTGACCTTAAAATTGGCTCCGGCAGGAAGCGCGTTAGGGATGTATAAATCTACATGCAGGTGCGACATTCCTGAAGCATCCACCGTAGGGCTTGAAAATTCTATGCCTACAAAATTAAAGTTGGTATAATTCAGCACATTATCGCCAGCTACCGCAAAATCAGCCGATTGGGTTGTTTGGTAAGGTTCCCAGAAACCATTGTAATAATTAACAGGTACGTTGGTATAGGTATCGGAAAAAATAGGAATTACATCTGCCGGATCTGCTGTTGGCGTAGGCGCATGCACAAATGTTCCCGAAGAATTAATGGTTAAAGATCCTAGCGCTTCTACCCCATTTACTGTTGCGGAAATTACAGCCGTTCCGGCGCCAACCGTATTGACAATTCCCAGTTCATTGACTGTTGCAACCGCTTCGTTTGAAGAAGTAAACGTAAAATATGCCGGTGTTACATTCACCCCTTGGTTTATTCCATTTGGCATATTAAACGCGCACGCCAATCCGTCGATGGTATTCGTTACTCCTACATAAGCATTTTGTACCACATCCTCACCATTCAGGATTTTAGGCTGTTGCGGATTGATTGTTCCGAGTTTTTCAAATTTAACTTCGTCTACCCAAAAGGAATAGCCATTACCGTTTTCGGGGCCTTCGGAAATGAAAAACATCCCTTTTTCGACAGTGAGCTTAGACGGGTCAGGGATAGGAATAATATACTTTTTCCATACTGTACTGATCTGCAGCCCCGAGATGGACGCCTGGTATTTGTTGTCACCGAAATCATTTCCGAATCCAACCACGTCAATTGTAGCGGCGACCGTACTTTTTGCCCAAAAAGTCAAAGCGTCATATCCTGTCAAATTTCTTCCTACCGTGGTATAAAAGGAACCTCCGGCATAAGAACCAGAAGAATCATTTACATTCGGGACATCGAAACGCATGGAAGCGGCAGAATTATTATAAGCAACGTCTGGGTCGACCTGAAAAGCGTTCGCCACGGCTCCGCCATATGATGAAAAGTTAAGCCCGGCGCTAAAAGTATCTATAAATACTTCAGGATTTTTTGAATAAGAAGCCGACTCATAATCATTGGGGTCATTTTCACAGCTAAACACGGCAAATACAAATATCCATAAGAACAGTTGCTTTGCCAAGATTTTAAAATTTGGTTTCATAATATTTCAATTTTTTTAATTGATGATGTTTATAAGAACATATGTTCTGATTTCCCACTCGTTTCCGTTTGGAAAGCCTATGGCTGTCGGATCAGGAACCCAAGTTCCCGATGCGTCCAAAATCTGAGTTGGGTTGTATCTTGGCGAATATTGGTCAAGTGATCTCCATGTCCCGCGAATTCCGATTCGGGTTCCCGGCAAAACGAACCAATCCGGTTTGTCTATTCCGATAGAAAGATCTGCCATTAATTGAAGTGGGTAAGTCAGATTGTAATCACGGTGGTAATCGTATGGTCCCCAATCGTTTATTTTAACAAAAGTGGCCAATTTGACTTGTCTGTAAATGGCGCGCAGATCCAAGCCGTAACGATGGATTGTCCTTGCATCGCTGCCGTTTGCCTGGGCATCGCCTGTATAAATATTGGCAATGAAACCAAAATCCTTGCTCCATTTTGATACTAACCTCGCGTTGATTTCATATAAATCTTTTGCAGGTGCCGCGCCATCGAAGGCGAAAGTTGTTCTTCCGTCTGGCAAGATTCCTATCGCGGCATCTTGTGAAGTAGGATAATGACGGTATACGAATCCGGCGCTTACCGCGAATTTCGCGTCTTCTGTGCGGTCGTTGTCCCAATCGTACATCCAGGTACCCGGAGTTTGATCGAATGTGAATAAAATTTCTCCAGCAGTCTGCTCTCTATTGGCTCTTACCACGAACGGATCGTCGAGGATATTTCTTGGTCTTCCCGGTGCCGGAGCACTGGCATCGATTGGTCCTTCAAGCGGTTTTTGATATAGGAAGTTAGGTGCGATCTGAAGTTTCCCGATCGAGTATGTCAATCCGCTTAAAAAGTTGTATTGGTTGCCGCTGCCGCTGTCTTTCAATCGCCAGCCAGTGTATGTCTGCGTATAATCGGCGCCTCCGTTGGCTACCAATCCCATTGCCGCAGCTTGTCCGTACCAGTTGAATTTTCCCCCGGTGTATGTGAATTTTGCTTTTCCACCCCAATTGTCTTTCGATTCGATTGTGCTTTGATACACCTGCTCGTTTGCACCTTCGCCTCTCACAAACTGATATTCCCTTCCGTTCAACGGAGATCCGGCCCAAATTCCGCCGACATCAACCCCGAATTTTCCGAATTTCCTGTTTATGTCAAGTGTTAAACGTCTTGTTTTAGGTTGCGGGATCGCGAATGAACTTTCGGTGTCCGTTTGTTGTGCCAAATCTTCATGGAAAATTCCTGTTACGTTAAATTTGCGGATGTTCTTTGAGTATTTAAGCAATACTGCCGGATTTGCGCCCCACCAAAGTTGCGGCCCGAATGCGAGTTTAAATCCGCTGAAATATTTTTTGCCTTCCATTTCAAAACCCGATGGTGCAACACCGTTATAAATATCTATTGAAGGGCCATAATTGGCTTCAGGATACAACCCAAAGAAATCGCCTTCGTAACCCCAATGGTAATGGCCCGTTCTGTAAAATCCGTTTAGGTTGAATAATTTGTGGTTCCAGGAATAACTTGCACGATAAACCTGAACCCTGTTGTTTGAATCAAATCGGACATCGCCATTATTCCCTTCTACAGTAACCGGGCGCCCGCGGTTTTCGTAAAAAATCTGGTCGATAGGGTTTGATGCTACATTACCTAAAATGTTGAACTCAACATTGGCTTTCATATTACTGGCCGGATTTCCTTCAACCCCGACATAAAACGATTCCATATTGTCAAAGCCCAATTTATCCGGATATTCCGTGTTATTCGGGTCAGCCGTATCAGGCGTGGTAATCAATGAACCGCCGGTGCTGAATGTCGTGAATTCCGCTGTCAATTTGCTCAGCCTTATTTTTCCGCCTTTTTGGCTGTCAAGGGCCGCTTTGTCGCCTCGTGCCCGTAAAGTTGCATCCATAACCTGAATATTGTCAAAATGATTATTGACGCTGGCTAAAGAAGCGCCTGCTGCATATGGATTAAACTTATGGGCTTCTTTCAACACATAGTACGCAGAACGCGGATATAATTCGTAAAAACCTTTTGCATTGGTTGGCCCTTTGGCACAGATTCCGAACCATTCTTCATTCATATTATTTTGGCCTTGTTCGTAATCTCTCAAATAGCCTCCGCTTGACCATGATGCATTGGTGTCATGGACATCCAAATCAGCTGTTTGCCCGTATTTCCACCAACCGTCACTAAACTGGAATGTAAATCCTCCCAACGCGTTTTGTGCTTTGCCTAAACCCGCAGCATTTTGATAGATTTCTTTCCAGTCGTTTAAAAGATAATAGGATTGCGATGTCTGGTCTTCCTGATTGGTAATGGCGTTAAAGGCATCGGCTCCGAACTCTGCAAACAATACCGGTTTGCCATATTCTTTTTTAACGCGTTCAAATACATCTCCAAAAGATGCGCCTCTGTAAACATTGGTCGCGAAAATGTCAATATCCTGGCATTCTTTGTTTATGATGTCCAAAAACATCAAATCTCCGTTACAAAATGCAATTGGATGGGAACCGTCGATCTTTTTCATTGAAACAGCTGCCTCATCGAACAGCTTGTACATAGCGACCGCTCTTTTTGTGGATTGTCTTTGTTCGACAGGGATATTCTGGGTTTCCGCGCCATCCCAAAACAGGCCATAGTTGTTTTCGTTCCCTAATAAAAACAGAAGCAACCCTTTGGTATCTTTATATTCTGTTGCCAATTCGTTTGCTTCTTTTAAAAGCAGATCGCGCACTTCCGGTTTTGAATATTCCGTATTGGGCTGCCAAATTCCGTTTATGGTCAATCCGTATCGCCCGAAAGAATGGTTGAGCATCGTGTAAATGCCGTAGTTTACATATACATATTCAATCCATTTTTTTGGCATACCGGAATAAACCCTTATCGTGTTTACGCCCATGTTTTTAAGCAAAGACATTTCCTCGTCTAAAGCTTGTTTGATAAAATCATCGGATTGAGTCCATAAGCTATAAGTGTAATTGGTCCCTACGGGATAGTAGTCCCAGTTCATACCATTTACAATAAAATCTTTTCCATTGACTATCAATTTCGCACCATCGCTGCCGTTTACGACAACAACTTTGTTGTCCTGTGAAAAAACAGAAGGTGAAAAAATAATAAAGGTTAATAATAAATAAAGTTTTCTCATTTCAATAATTTATTTGGTTTGGTGTGATTAAGTCAGTTATTCGGTTTTACTTCCTGCTCCGTACAATTCGGCTATGCTTCGGGCGTTTTTTTATTGATTTATCAAAAAGCACGATTAAATATTAACGATTTGCTAAAACTACATTTTTTATATTTCTGCAATTCAATTGGTTTGGCTAAAGAAACTATACAAAATAACTTTTAGCAAGAAATCCCTTCAACGCCTCTGTTTATGCTGTTTAAATAGCAAATCGAAGTGCAAATCATTGTCGGCTATTGGAAAATAAACCAATTTGTATAGTTAATGTATAGTTAGAATGGCGCCTGACGCAGCAGACTATATCGACAGGATATACTCAACAACACTGGTTTCATGCGGCAAATCCATTTTTTTACGCAAACGATACCTTTTAACCTCGACACTTCTCACCGAAATATTGAGTAAAGGCGCTATTTCTTTTGATGACAAATTCAACCTGAGATAAGCGCATAGCCTTAAATCATTCGGCGTCAAAGATGGGTGTGCCTGCTTTACGATCTTTAAAAAATCATTATCGGCATTGTTGAATGCTTCTTTGAAAATGTTCCAGGAATTATCTTCAGAAATGCTGTTGTTGATAGTGTTTATAAGCGATTTTATATTTTTATCTTCATTATCCGGACCAGTTCGTTTCAAGTCGTCTTTGATCAGAGCCAGCAGTTCATTTTTCTTCATCAAGTCCATTGTTGATACTGCCAATTCACGGTTTTTACTGTCTACATCGCTTGACAATTGCTCGTTTTTGATTTTCATGAGCCGCTGTTCGTTCTCTAACTCTTGTATTTCAAGCAGCAGGTTGTTTTCCTCAATCAGTTTTTGTTCTTTTTTACGGTAATATTCTTTGTAGGTCTTATTGATATGGAGCGCCAATAAAACAATCAAAACAAAGTAAATTGCCAGCGCCAGGTAAGTGAGATACCAAGGTTTATGGATTGTAAAGCTGTAAGTAGCCATATTCTTCGGATTTGAATTGGCTATTTTGGCTTTTACCTTAAAGGTGTAATCGCCGGGTGGCAGATTCTTAAAATTGGCGGTCGTCTTTGCAGACCAATTGCTCCATTCTTCTTGTAAACCTTCAAGTATGTATTGATATTCCGTATAGATGTATTTGTTGTATTCCGGTACGGTGTAGTTTATAATGATGTTGTTTTCATCATGCCTGAATTCGCCTTTTTCCTTCACCGGACAGCTGATCAGTTTTTCGTCCAGTTTGCTTATGGCGATGTTGGTAATCGAAACGCTGTTGCTTTTAAACCTTAAATCATTGAGATTGATGGTATAATAACCGTCTGTTGTCCCGATTAGAAAAACGGAGTTTGACAAACGCGTGACATTTTCATATCCCAACATAGAGCCGGTTAAAGACATCGGAATAGGAATGGTGTTTTTCTTCAATGTATTTCCTATTTTGCTCAACGTGAAATAATGGATGTAATTTTTTGAAAATACCCACAACTTATTGGAACTGTTGGCAATCAATTTCCCCGAAGTATATTCGTCTTTTTCGAAAACCGCGCTTAATGTCTTATCCCTGTGAAATGTCTTGCTGGCGTCATCCAGGATGTAAATTCCTTTTTTATTGGCGTAATAAATATTTTTATCGAATTTGATCAAGCTGGCATTTTTCCCTTTTTCGGGTGTTTTAAGCATCGTAAGCCCCGAGCAGGTCGTGAAATCTTTGTCGAGGCGGAACCTGAAAACACCTTTGTATTCATGGCTGATGTAGACATCCATCGTACTGGAGATCTCAAAATGTTTGGCCGAATAGTCGAACCTTGAAATTTTGTTCCTGAACTTCCATTGGTTGTTTATTTTTTGCAAGACAGAAATTCCATAATAATTCCCTTGGAGCAGTAAATCCTGCCTTCCCGGAATTTTTACGAATCCCCAGGTTCCAGATGCCGAAAAAATAGGAATTGCATTTACATCTTCTACTATAAAAGTGCCCGAATCGTGCCCGCAAAATATAGTTCCGTCATATTCAAATAAGGACCAGACCTGGCCTTTTGTATTTTTTATAAACTGAAATGATTCGTTTGAATTGTACGTCTTGCAAAAGAGTCCCTGATTGGTGCCTATATACAGTTTCCCGTTGTGCAGAAGCGAGGCATAAACGGTTCCCATAAAGCCCGTATCATCTGAATAGCTGCTTATCGGCGATTTTAAATTGATGCAGTTAATGCCGTTATCAAGTCCGATCCATAAATTTTCATCTACATCCTCAAATATCGACAAAACAGTATTATTGCTTAATCCTTTATCTTGTGTGATATGGTATTTTAGTTTTCCCGTAGCAGAAAGTATAAAAATCCCATTGGAAACGGTTCCTATGGCGAATCCTTTATCTGATAATTGCTGACAGCTATACACGCTGCTTGTAATAATCTGATCGTCAACATCAGAGAAAAATGGCGCAAAATTCCCGTTGATCATAGTGAAAAAACCATTGTGCTGCGTTTGAAACAACAGGCCGTCATCGGTAGAAAAAATGGCGACAATCTTATTATTTACCACAACCGGATCGTTGGAAACCAGCTTGCCTTTTCCGTTTTCGATTTCATACAACCCTTCGTTGGCCACTTGGTAATAAATCGAATTGTTGGCCTGGAAGGATTTCAAGATGCCGTTTTTAGACGAAATGACCGAAAACTGGCCCGTCTTGGTATCATAAATATGGATTTGATTCAATGACTGGAATATCATCCATTGTTCATAAGAAAAAATATTCCAGAACTGCTCATCATCTACGATCCGGCTTTTTATTTTACTGCTTAGGGAATGGTATTTAAGATGGTTGTTCGGTTCTCTTGTCCAATAACCAAACTCCATATAACATCCGGTATAAATCCTATCGCCGACTACCTGGACCGATCTGATAATCGTTTCATTGGGTGAAGGATAAAGCGTCCATGCCGAACCGTTAAACTCGAGTAAGCCTTCATTGTTGGCAAAAAACATAAACCGTTGGGAATCCTGGGATATCATCCAGTTTTGATTTCCTGCGTTGTAGGTAGCCGAGTTGTATTTTACAATGGGTGATAATTCCTGTCCGAATAGAAAGGCAGGAAGCAATAATAACCAAATAAGGGGGGATTTGATTTTCATTTTTGCAAATAGGTTGTTGTTAGTTTTGTAATGATTTGATTTCGGCACAAGTAGCCGAAGATTTCAAGATGCAATATAGTGAAGAAATCGATTTCGCAAATGTATTATCATGTCATTATGCGGCTATACGGCGCAACCTGGCATGAACGAAACCGAACCGGTGTTAAACGCACGCCAATTCGAACAGAAAACAACTGTTTGCTTGAAATAGGTTTATAATCGGATTATCGTATCTGCTGAATTTCGAAAACGGTTTTGCCACTGTAACTGTCGATGTCCACTCCGGACGCGAAATTTTCGGCGAAGACTTCAACGTAACCGCCTACAGCCAACTGGACGATACAGCTTACGGAACGTTCCACATTACCTACTCCATGATGGTCGTGAGAGGTCATCTGGTAATACGATCCGTTGACACTTATTCCAATTGAATACAAATTATTATTGCTTTGGGTGTTTGTATGGAAAGTAGCCTCTATTCTGTAAAAGCCCGCTTTGGTAGCCGTAAAACGACCGGTAGCCGTATCAAACTCATTACCCGTGTCGAAAGCCTCGGCGTTAAAATTGATTTTTTGCCAACCCGCCATGGTCAAGGTTTGGTTGGCCGTCAGATTCGCCCTGACCAAAGACAATGCGGTGGCAGGATTTGTAACCCAACTTGTTGCTCCGGCACCATCGGTTTGCAGAACCTGGCCGTTTGTCCCCCTGACGATGGGCAGCGCATATCCATTCGCAGTAGCGGGATTGCTGATTTGCAAAGTTCCATTCACGCGAACAATATTCGTGTTGAATTCACCATAAATCAGCGCATTATTCGCATCGGCATTTGAATTTTCAATATACAATTTATTGGAACCTGTTTCGGCAGAAGCCGCGCTGTAACCGATGGCCACATTGCCAGTACCCGTATTGACTGTAAGCGCATTATATCCGATTGCCACATTATTGGCCGTAGCCGCGTTTGCTTTTAAAGTGTTCGATCCAATGGCGGTATTGAATGAACCGCTGGAAAAAAGCCCTGCCTGCGATCCAAAGAATGCGTTGTTGTTAGTAACAGCAAGACCTGAACTGAATCTTCCGGCTTCAAATCCTACATACGTATTGTTGGTTCCGCTTGCGTGTTCAAATCCGGCCGAATCGCCAAGGGCGGTGTTGCTGGCTGCTGTATTGTTGTTTAAAGCAGATGAGCCAACAGCAGTATTTCCCGTAGACGCGGTATTTCCCTGCAGCGCATTATAACCCAAGGCGGTATTGTTGCTGGCTGAATTGCTGAAAAGTGCATGATATCCTATAGCCGTGGTGTTGTTAAAGGCAGCAGTTGATCCAAACTCGGCTTCATGACCCATTACAGTATTTCCCGAACCTGTATTTCGTCCCAAAGCAGAATTTCCAACCGCAGTATTTTCATTACCGGTGGTGTTACCAGCCAAAGCGGTATAGCCAATTGAGGTATTTCTGCTTCCGTTCAATGCGGTTGCCGACTGAAAACCTACAGCCGTGTTTTGGACTGCCGTTGTATTGTTTGCCAATGACTGGAAGCCAATTCCAGTATTGTTGCTTGCCGTATTTCTGAATAAGGCTTGAAAGCCTACAGCAGTGTTGTTGTTTGCGGCTGCATTTGCGTTTAACGCCTGAAATCCTACTGCAGTATTGGCACTCCCGGTATTAACTGGCAAAGCGGCGTTACCGATACCTGTGTTTTGGATGCCTGTCGTATTTGCTGATAGCGTCCCGTTTCCAACGGCGACATTATCAGCACCCGTACTCAGTGCCAAAGCGTTAGTGCCAAACGCGGCATTATTTGTAGCGGCTCCTGCAGTCAGGGCATTTACGCCAAATGAGGTACTCGTTGCCCCTATTTTTCCTGAAGCAGCATTGCTCCTTCTAAAAGCCAGATCAACACCATCTGTCGTTCCTAAGAAATTTGTCGTACCCGATAATCCGGAATTCCCGGTTACGGACCAATCATTACTAACTCCCGAACCTAATTTTTCCCAAACGGTTCCGTTAAAGAAATAAAACCCAACCGACGTCACATTGACCGTTGTTCCGGTTGCTGTTCCGTTCGAGACATCATTCACGTATAGCACGGTCGAAGTAGGTGTACCAATCATTGTTTGTGCACGCAACCTGGAAACTCTTGGGACCAAAAGGCCATCGACGGTATTTCCTGACAAATTTGCAGCAGTAATGTCGAGCGTTGCTGCAGGAGTTGTCGTTCCGATACCAACTTGCGCCATGCTGACCATAGAATACAGAAAAAACAGTATCGCTAATGTATTTTTTGAGTTTTTCATAGTATTATTTTAAAAAAATTAAAAACACCTCTCAATTAAGAGAGGTGCTTTTATAAGTAACCCAAATCTTATCTCTTGATCACACGCAGTGTTTTCACCTCATCGCCCTGGCTTACAATCACGTTGTAAACCCCTGACGGATAACGATCGCCCACCTGCAGTGTCTTCACTTCGGATATCTCGGTATCCAGCACTTCCAATAACCTTCCGGTCATGTCGTATACCTTCACCTTCACCCTGTCGGTATTGGCCGTG
>Ga0193753_10003581_pt1 | contig 11418 bp, 10 predicted proteins | sample H1c2metaG_FD_144925 | JGI IMG/M metagenome (GOLD analysis project Ga0193753, IMG submission 144925) | Soil microbial communities from a riparian zone of the East river system, Colorado, United States - H1c2 | ecosystem: Environmental > Terrestrial > Soil > Riparian zone | place: USA: East... | reverse complement strand
TAGTCCATCGCGCGATCTTCTTCCGACTCCAAAATATCCTCTCTCCACAAAAGCTCATACCCTTGCGCTCCGCAAATACGGAGTCGAACTTCGGAAACAGATACAGTATCTCGAATCCATCCAACCGCCCCACAAAGTGTGCCTCCAACCGATCCAGCAACCTTCGAAGCACCGTTGCCTCAAACGGGTTGTAGAGATAAAAAACACACGGTCCCTCAGGCAGCTCTATCTCGGTTGCATCCCGCTGCACAATACGTACAGGACACTTCGTTCTCCCCGCCGCCTTCCAGACCGTCATATTCTCCTCGCCGGTCCGCGCAAGCTCAGCGTTCAGTTCCACTCCGATCACCTCCTTGAACGGAAGCTCCGAAGCCATCAACAGTATCGGTCCCTTTCCGCATCCCACATCCAGCAGGGTGTAATCCTCCAGCCGTCCATCCCTCGGTGTCTCCATCCATCGTCGTAGTATCTTTCTGGCGCGCGCCGCCCCCCAGTACGCGGTGTTGTACGCATCGTGCTTATGCCCGCTTACTAATCGAATCCCGCCAACGCCCGCTCTTCCTCCTTCGGCTTGAAGCGCCCAGCGCCACCTTCAAAGTCCCCGAAACGCCACGCTGCATCAGCGACATCGCACCTTCGCCAACATTGCCTTATAGCCCGTCATAGTTGTCCTTAGCGCGAGATTGTAACCTCTGCCTATTCTCCCCCACAGAGGAGATACCATCACACCTCAAAACCGGCCACGCGCTCCCTTTGGTGAAATCTGGAAACTCTTCGCATCCCACTCGACAAGCGGTACCGGTCGGGATATCCTCATGCACCGAAGAGAAAGTAGCCTCACATCCCGCTCCTCGAAGGCGCTGAGCAGTTTATGCATCCCAGCACGGCAACGTCTCACCAAAGAAGATTGTCAATCAGAAAAGAGGCAAAATGATACGCATATCAAAGATCCTTCTGGTCGCCGCGGTGATCTCTCTCAGTGCCGCATACGCCTCATCCCAACCGACAGTCGCGGAGCTACAGCCAGTAGCCTATGGCCAGCCTGACTACAGGGGTGGAAATCAAATCGTCACCTGCTCCTCTAACGACGGCAAACGAAACTACTGTAATGTAGACACCCGCCGCGGTGTCCGTCTCACCCGCCAGATCAGCGGCTCCCCATGCATCCAGGGCAATACCTGGGGTTATGACAATCGGGGCCTCTGGGTCGACCGGGGCTGCCGCGCAGAATTCGCCGTAGGCGGCGGAGGAGGAGGAGACAGATGGAATGGTGGGGGCAATAACCGCGGTGGACAAATCATCACCTGCTCCTCTGACAACGGCAAACGCAATTACTGCCAGATTGGCGGTCGCAGAGACGTTCGCCTCACCCGCCAGATCAGTGGTTCCGCGTGCATTCGTGGCGACACCTGGGACGTCGACCGTGGCGGTCTTTGGGTTGATCGCGGCTGCCGCGCAGAATTCCAGGTCAGATAACGGCTCTCATGAGCGAGCCAAGGCGGGAGCCACCACAGTTCGGCAGCTCCCGCCATTCTCGCAAACGGAGCAGCTACACTAAGCAGCAATGCTTCGTACCATTCGTGCCACGCAATACGTAACCGCTCTCCGCGAGGGTGGCTCCCTCCCCGCCATCATCGAGGCCGACGACCTCGGCCTCTACGTCGTAAAATTCCGCGGCGCCGGCCAGGGCCCTCTCGCCCTTGTAGCCGAACTCGTAGCCGGTGAGATCGGCCGTGCCCTCGGCCTCAACATCCCGGAACTCGTCTTCGCCGAAGTCGATCCCGCCCTGGGGCGCAACGAGCCTGACCAGGAGATCCGCGATCTCCTCCGCGCCAGCATCGGCCTCAACCTTGCCCTCGACTACCTCCCCGGCTCCACCATGTTCGACCCCGCTGCCGGCGACCAGGCCGATGCCCGCACCGCCTCCCTCGCCGTCTGGTTCGACTCCTTCGTCCTCAACGTCGACCGCACCGCCCGCAACGCCAACCTTCTCAACTGGCATCGCAAACCCTACTTCATCGACCATGGCGCCGCCCTCTACTTCCACCACAACTGGCCCGACGCTCCTCGCCTCGCCCACTCTCCCTTCGCCGACATCCGCCACCACATCCTGCTCCCCTGGGCCACCGCCCTCGAAGCAGCCGCCGACCACGCCCGCTCCTCCATTACCCCCGACATCCTCACCAAAATCCTCGATCAGGTCCCCGATGAGTGGCTTCTCGCCCGCTCCAACCATCCCTCCGCCCACACCGCGACCTCCATGCGCGAGGCCTACGTCGACCACCTCACCCACCGTCTCGAAGCATCCCCCATCTTCACCCAGGAGGCCATCCGTGCCCGCACCCAGCTCATTTGACTACGCCGTCATCCGCGTCGTCCCCCGGGTCGAACGCGAAGAGTTCCTCAACGCCGGCGTCATCGTCTTCTGCCTCCAGCAGCGCTTCCTCGAAGCCCGCATCCATATCGATGAGCAGCGCCTCCATGCTCTCTGGCCTCAACTTGACCTCGCCCTCATCCGCCAGCACCTCGAAGCCTTTCCCCGCATCTGCGCCGGCGACCCCACCGGCGGCCCCATCTCGCAGCTCACCCAGCGCGAGCGCTTCCACTGGCTCGTCTCCCCACGCAGTACTATCATTCAGGTCTCGCCCGTCCACACCGGCCTCTGCGAATCCCCCGCCCAGCTCATGGACAATCTGACCCACCGGTACCTCACCCTTTAGCCCCACCCCGCTATACTTCCTCCAAGCCATGAACATCACCCGACGCCGCGGAGCCATCGCCACCTTCATCACCCTTGGCGTCTTCCTCGTCGGCCTCGCCATTACCCTCAATATCAGTTGGATCATCCTCAACGAGCGCAAAGTAGCCTTCCTCGTCCTCGGCGTCATCTTCTTCAGCCTCCTCATCGCCGGGGTCGTGCTCAACACCGTCTTCCTCGTCCGCGAGATCCGCCGCAACGAGCGCCAGGACTCCTTCCTCAACGCCGTCACCCATGAGCTCAAAACCCCCATCGCCAGCATCCGCCTCTACCTCGAAACCCTCCAGCGCCGCGCCACCACCGAGGAACAGAAGCAGGAGTTCTACCGCATCATGCTCTCCGATTCCGACCGGCTCCTGGCAACGGTGGAGCAAGTTCTGAAGGCCGGCCAGCTCGGCCAACGTCATCGCCAGCAGAACCGCACCCTTATCAACCTCGAACCCCTCGTCGCCGACTGTATCGCCATCACGCTTCAGCGCCACCACCTCTCCCCCGACGGCATCCTCCTCGATCCCGTTCCGGGAGCCGTTCGCCTCCATGTCTTCGGCATCGCCGAAGACCTCCGCACCGCCGTCCTCAACCTCCTCGACAACGCCGTCAAGTACTCCCCCGAAGGCGTCCACGTCCGCTGCTCGCTCGCCATCACCAGCTACACCTGGGCCACCCTCCGCATCACCGACACCGGCGTCGGCCTTCCCGCCAACCAGTTCAAGCGCATCTTCAACCGCTTCTACCGCGTTCCCGGCCGCGCCATGGTCACGATTAAAGGCACCGGCCTCGGCCTCTTCCTCGTCCGCAATATCGCCCGCCAGCACGGCGGCGACGCTACCGCCTCCAGCCCCGGCCCCAATCTCGGGACCACCATCACCCTCACTCTTCCCCTCGCCAACCCAGCCGCCCCACCCGTAGCCTCATAACCACGCGCTCCCGACGTACAATCAACCTTTGACATTCAGCGTCCGGCACCTCACCTCGTGAACTCCATGCTCCTTATCTGGAAATTCTTTGCCCTGGGATTCAGCGCGCTTCTCCCGCTCGTCAACCCTCTGGGCTCCGCGATTATCTTTCTCGGCCTCGTCGGCGTCGCGCCTATCGGCGTCTACCGCAGCCTTGCCCGCAGAATCGCCGTCAACATGATCATCTTCCTTGCCGTCATCGAAGTCATCGGATCGGCACTCCTCGGCTTCTTCGGCATCTCTCTTCCCATCATGCAGTTCTCCGGCGGAATCGTGATCGCCATGATCGGCTGGTCTATGCTGAACGAAAAGGAAGCCACGCCCAACCCGGAAAAAACCCAGATCGGGATACCAGCCGAAACCAAAACCGAGGTCGACAGCCTGCAACAAAAAGCCTTCTATCCCTTCACCTTTCCGATCACCGCCGGCCCGGGCTGCATCGTCGTCATGCTCACCCTCAGCGTTCACGCCTCGCAGCCAACCCTCAAAGCCACCGTCCTCTCCCACGTCGGTCTCTTCCTTGCCGTCGTTCTGCTCAGCGGCCTGGTCTATCTCTGCTACGCCTACGCCCCAAAGATCACCAGCGCCATCTCTCCCTCGACCGCCCACGGCATCCTTCGCGTTGTGGCCTTCATCCTCCTCTGCATCGGCGTTCAAATCGCCTGGAACGGCCTCAGCGACCTCCTTACCCCCTTACTGCGAAGATAAGAACCAGCCACGGCATCCAGGCATCGAAATAACACATTGCAAACACCATGACTGAATCCACCGCACCTCTCATCGTCCTCGTCGAAGACGAAGAACACCTCGCCCAGGGCCTCCTCTTCAACCTCCAGGCCGAAGGCTACCGCACCCACCACGAGTCCGACGGCGACGCCGCCCTCGCCTATCTCCTCTCCACTCAGGACCCCGTCGCCGCCATCCTCCTCGACTGCATGCTCCCCGGCGCCGACGGCTTCACCATCGTCCGCGCCCTTCGCGAAGCCCAGCACTACACCCCCGTCCTCATGCTCACCGCCCGCTCCCGTCCCGAAGACGTCCTCGAGGGCATCGACGGCGGAGCCGACGACTACATCGCCAAGCCCTTCGACCTCAGCATCCTCCTCGTCCGCCTCAAGTCCCTCCTCCGCCGCACCGCCTGGCACACCTCTACCCCATCCACCCAACCTGACGAGCCCGATCAAATCCCCGAATACCACTTCAACCACCGCACCATCCGCTTCAACGCCCTCGAACTCATTGCCCCCAACCGCACCACCCATCTCACCCTCATGGAGGCCGATCTCCTCCGCTACCTCACCGACCGCGAAGGCCAGATCGTCTCCCGCAAAGACATCCTCGAGCAGGTCTGGCGTGTCCACGAAGACACCGACACCCGCGCCATCGACAACTTCATCGTCCGTCTCCGCCGCTACATCGAAGACGACCCCGCCGGCCCCCAGCACCTCCTCACCGTCCGCGGCATCGGCTACCGCTTCATAGCCAACCCTTCGTAGCGACCCGCCGCGTTCTCCCAAACCTCCACCCGCTATACACTTGAGCCAAGCACCAAACCATGCGCATTATCACCCGGTACATCCTCCGCGAAGTCACCTCTCACGCCCTCCTCGGAGGAGCCCTCTTCACGTTCATCATCTTCATGCGCGACCTCGGCAAGATCCTCGAGCTCGTCGTCCGCAACTCCGCCTCCCTCTCCGACGTCTTCCGCATCTTCCTCTACACCCTCCCCAACGCCCTCACCGTCACCATCCCCATGGCGGTCCTTGTCGGCATCCTCCTCGGCCTCTCCCGCCTCGCCGCCGACAGCGAGATCACCGCCATGCGCGCCGCAGGCCTGGGTGTCCTCGACTTCGTCCGCGTTGTCTCCATCGTCTCGACGATCGCCCTCGCTCTGGGCCTGGTCAACTCCCTCTACCTCGCGCCTCGCGCCTCCGCCGGCATCCTCGCACTCGGCGAATCCCTCAAATCCTCCCAGGCCTCCTTCGAGGTCCAGCCCCGCGTCTTCTACGAGGACTTCCACAACTACGTCCTTTATATCCAGGACGTCCGCCCTTCCTCCGGGGCCTCTCTCTGGCACCACGTCTTCCTCGCCGACCTCACCCAGCCAACCAACCCACACATCACCACGGCAGACGAGGCCGTCGTCGTCAGCCCCTCATCCAACACCGCCGAAACCCCGTATCAACCCCAGGCCATCCGACTCCATCTCCTCCGCGGCGGCCAGCACGAAACCTCCCCCACCGATCCCAACCAATACAACATCTCCACCTTCGCCTCCACCGACATTCCCATCGAGACCGAAGCCCCCGAGGACGCTCACCTCGGCCGCGTCGACACCCCCATCCTCGCCCTTCCCCTCTCCGAGCTCTGGCGGCGCAGCAACGCCCACGACGACACCAACGGCAAAGCCTCCTCCATCTATCGCATCGAGCTCCACAAGCGCTTCTCCTACCCCTTCGCCTGTCTCGTCCTCATGCTCGTCGGCGTGCCCCTCGGACTCTCCTCCAAGCGCGGAGGCAAATCCACCGGCTTCGTCCTCACCATCATGCTCGTCTTCGTCTACTACTTCCTCTCCTCCGTAGGCGTTGCCTTCGCAAAATCCGGCAGGCTCTCCCCCTTCCTCGGCGTCTGGGGAGCCAATCTCATCTTCGCCACTGCCGGTGCCTTCCTTCTCTACCAGATGTCCCGCGGCGGCCTCGCCCTCAGCCTGTTCTCCACCATCGGCGTCTCGCTCAACAAGCTCTTCGTCCGCCTCACCAGCGGCTCCGGCCCCGAGGCCTCCACCACCCGCCACATCCCCGACATCGCCACCATCCTCCGCCGCTTCCGCAGCACCTTCCGCATCCAGTTCCCCCTCCTGCTCGACGACTACGTCATGCGTGAGTACGCCACCAGCTTCTGCCTCGTCCTCTTCTCCTTCTCCACCCTCTTCCTCATCTTCACCTTCTTCGAGCTCATCGGCGACATCTTCCGCAACCGCACCCCTCTCATCACCGTCGGCTACTACCTCATCAACCTGATCCCCTACATCCTCTCCCAGGTCACCCCGCTCTGCGCTCTGGTCGCCGTTCTCATCACCTTCGGCGCCCTCAGCCGAACGTCGGAGCTTACGGCAATGAAGTCCAGCGGCATCAGCCTCTACCGCATCATCACTCCCGTCCTCATCTTCACGATCCTCATCTCCATCGGCCTCTTCGCCTTCGACGAGTTCTACCTTCCGCCAGCCAACCGCCGTCAGGAAGCCCTTCGCTCTGTCATCAAGAACAAACCTGCCCAGACCTTCCTCCGCCCAGACCGCAAGTGGATCTCCGGGCAGACAGACAGAGCCGGCGAACCCGCCCGCATCTTCTACTACCAGTTCTTCAATCCCGAGAAAGATGTCTTCGCCAATCTCACCGTCTTCGAGTTCGACCCCTCCACCTTCAAGCTCCAGCGCCGTATCTTCGCTGCCTCCGCCCGCTGGGACGTCCAGGTCAACAACTGGGTCTTCGATAACGGATGGCAACGCACCTTCTCCGGCGAAACCATCGCCTCGTACCAGCCCTTCACCGTCTCCACCTTCCCCGAGATTCGCGAGCAGCCCATCTACTTCAAAAAGGACAACCTGCCCTCCCAGGAGATGTCCTACAACGAGCTCTCCCGCTACATCACCGATCTCAAGCAGTCAGGCTTCGACACCATACGTCTCAGCGTTCAGCTCAACAAGAAGATCGCCTACCCGCTCATCACACTCGTCATGGCCATCCTGGCCATCCCCTTCTCTCTCTCGATGGGAAAAAAGGGCTCCCTCGCCGGCATAGCCACTGCCATAGGCCTCGCCATCGCCTACTGGGTCGTGGCCGGACTCTTCGAAGCCATGGGCAACGTCAACACGCTGCCCGCCGCCTTGGCCGCCTGGACCCCCGACGTGCTCTTCGGCCTCACCGGCACTTACCTGCTCCTGCGTACCCCTACTTAGCAAATAAAAACGCCGGAGCCCGAAGGCCCCGGCGTATCTCACAACACTAGCTAACCAATCAGGCGTCGCCGAACCACGCCCACCAGACTCACCAGCCCCGTCCCCAGCAAAACCAGTGAACCCGGCTCAGGAACCGGAGACCCCACAGGCGGAGGATCGCCTCCCCCACCGTTATCAGGAGGTCCTCCTCCATCATCAGGCGGCCCTCCCCCGCCCGTCGGAGGCCCATCCGGCGGCCCGGTGGTGCCATTCCCCGCCCCGGTATACGCCAGGTCATCGATGAAGAGCAGGTTGCTCAGATTCGTCCCATCCAGCAGCACCAGTCTCGATATCCCCAGCCCACCAGTATCGCCTGTGCCAAAGCTGATCGTGTTGGAGTCAGGAACATTCGAAGCTCCCGTAAAACTTCCAATCAGAGTGCCTGCGCTGTCAAACGCCATCACGGTCAAATCGAAGTAGCTGGCGTACGCCATGCTCACCGCATCCTGCGGAGTATCGAAGACGATCCCGACATTTGAGTTAGGGGCATTCGTAATCAATCCCTGTCCCGAAGGCGGAACAATGGAAGGATCGAGCTGGCCCGTCACCGTCAGCTCATACGCATTCGTAAAATTCACGCCATAGGCCGCATACTGATTCGTAATCTGCGTCCCGTCCCGATACTGCTCAAAATTAATCGTGATCGTCGCCGCTCTGGCAACCGTGCACGCCGAAAGCAACAACCCACAGCTAAAAACCAATAGCTTCATACGCAACGGCCTCCATATTCCATAATTTAAGAGTGATCACACAGAGCTCAATAGATAGGCAGCTCCTAACCCAAACCAAGCACTTACGGCTCCAAATCAGCCATCCTCATGCAAACCCTGCAAATTCAATCCCATAGGGCTTTAGCTCTACCCGCCTCCCGGCTGAAATACCTCTCTCCCACCCACTCATGCAAACACTTGCACCGACGACGAAAAGCTTTCCTCCTAAACCAGCCTCCCCACCCATCCGTGATGCCGCTCATTCAACGCAAGAAACCTCCACAGGCGCCACAAAGATAAGGCAAAACGTCCTAAACTGAGACCACGATGATCTTTAAGCTCTCCTCCATCACCCTTCTGGCCACGCTGGCAATCGCAGCCACAGCCCAGACGACGCCCACGACCAACCCGAAAGCCCCCGTCGCCCACCACGCCACCACCCATAAAGCCGCAGCAGCAGCAGCCAAACCCACAGCCGATGCCACTACCAAAACCCCACCCAACATCCCCGCCGTAGCGGGTATCCCCAAGCCCCTCTACTCCCTCAGGTACATCGATACCGTCATCGGCACCGGCTCACTCGCCGAGCAGCGCAAGTACTACACCGTCCGCTATACCGGCTGGACCGCCGAGGGTACCAAGTTCGACTCCTCCTTCGACCACCCCGGAGCCGAACCCATCGTCTTCCCCTACGGCGCCCACCAGGTCATCTCCGGATGGGACACCGGCTTCGAGGGCATGCACGTTGGAGGCAAGCGCCGCCTCTTCATCCCCTACCAGCTTGCCTACGGCGAATCCGGCCGCCCACCCGTCATCCCCGCCAAATCCGACCTCATCTTCGACATCGAGCTCGTCGGCCAGTCCGACGCCCCACCCGAGCCCCAGCAGCCCCCTACCCCGCCGACCTCAAAGCCAGGGGACGAGCCAACCGCCAATCCTTCCACTGATCCAGCAGCCAAACCGCCAACCGAGGCCGCCCCATCCGACTCAGCCGCTCCGACAACACAACCTCAAAACCCCGAAGCCCAACCCAAAACTCCCCCGCATCCGGAGAGCCGCTAACCGCGTCTAATCCCTGGATGCGTAAACTAAATCAATATGTTTGAAAGACTTAAACCTCTTGCCCCCTACCTCAGGCGATACTGGAAAGATCTCGCCTGGGGCGGGCTCGCGGTCATTCTCTACAACGTCATCAAGGTCCTCCTCCCTCTCGTCATCGGCCACGCCATCGACGACATGCAACACGGCCTCACCGAAGCCAAAGTCCTCCACCACGGCCTCCGCCTCCTCCTCATTGCCGCTCTCTCCGCAATCTTCCTCTACATCACCCGCCAGGTCATCATCGGCGCCTCCCGCGAGATCGAGTTCGATCTCCGCAACGACATCTTCGCCAACCTCGAGCGCCAGACCGCCAGCTTCTACCACACCCACCGTACCGGCGACATCATGGCCCGCACCACCAACGACCTTGCTGCCGTCCGCCAGCTCCTCGGCCCGGCCATCATGTACAGTGCCAACACCATCGTCTTCACCGCCGCCGCTCTGCCCTTCATGTACCACATCAGCCCAAAGCTGACCCTCTGCGCCTTTGTCCCGCTCCCCATCGCCTCAGTCCTCGTCCAGTACTTCGGCAACCGTATCCATCGCCGCTTCGAGCGTATCCAGGCCATGTTCTCCGACATCTCCGCCAAGGCCCAGGAGAACTTTTCCGGCGCCCGCCTCATCCGCGCCTTCGCCCAGGAAGAGGCCGAGATCGCCTCCTTCGAGACCGCCAACCAGGAGTACATCCGCCGCAGCCTGTATCTTGTCCGCCTCATGGCCATGCTCTGGCCCACCCTCGAGTTCGTCCTCGGCCTCTCGCTCATGATCACCCTCCTGGTCGGCGGCCACGAAGTCGTCGCCCACCACATCTCCGTTGGCCAGTTCACCGCCTTCAACGTCTACATGGTGCAGCTCACCTGGCCCATGATCGCCGTAGGCTGGGTCGTCAATCTCTTCCAGCGAGGCACTGCCTCCGTCGTCCGCATCGACGAGCTCCTCAAGCAACAGACCGACATCGCCGACGAACCCACCGCCACTGCGACCCCAATCACCGGCGACATCGAATTCCGCAACCTCAACTTCGCCTATCCCGAAGGCCCCACCGTACTCCACAACATCAACCTGCACATCCCCGCCGGCACCAGCCTGGCCATCGTCGGCCCCACCGGCTCAGGAAAGTCCACGCTCGTCGGCCTCATTCCCCGCCTGCACGACGCCCATCCAGGCGAAGTTCTCGTCGACGGCCAACCCATCCGCCACTTCACGCTCGCTGAGCTTCGCAGCAGCATAGGCTTCGTTCCCCAGGAGACGTTCCTCTTCTCCGAGACCATCAAACAGAACATTGCCTTCGGCGCCCCCAACGCAACCCTCGAAGAGGTCCAACAGGCAGCCACTGTAGCTCACATCAGCACCGAAATCCTGGAGTTCCCCAAGGGCTTCGACACACTTGTAGGCGAACGCGGAGTCACCCTCTCCGGAGGCCAGAAGCAGCGCACAGCCATCGCCCGTGCCGTCATCCGCGACCCGCGCATCCTCATCCTTGACGACGCCCTCGCCAGCGTCGATACCTACACCGAAGAGCGCATCCTCTCAGGCCTTCGGCAAGGCATGGCAGCCCGCACGACCGTCTTCATCTCGCACCGCATCTCCACCGCGCGCAACGCCGACCAGATCGCCGTCCTGGTCAACGGCCGCATCGCCGAACGAGGCACCCACGACGAACTCCTCGCGCGCAACGGCTATTACACCAGCCTGTTCGAAAAGCAGCGCCTCGAAGAGGAGCTCTCCATCACAACCTAGAGCAAAATTCCTGTAGGGGTATAGCGAGGCATGGATCTCATGGCCGTTTTTTGCCAGGAAAAACGGCACTCTTCAGAAACTTCCGCTTCACAGTAACTGGAAATCTACTCTAACTATGCCTCCCACCGCGACGATGCGCTCCCCGCACTTGCGGCC
>Ga0193753_10003579_pt1 | contig 11424 bp, 10 predicted proteins | sample H1c2metaG_FD_144925 | JGI IMG/M metagenome (GOLD analysis project Ga0193753, IMG submission 144925) | Soil microbial communities from a riparian zone of the East river system, Colorado, United States - H1c2 | ecosystem: Environmental > Terrestrial > Soil > Riparian zone | place: USA: East... | reverse complement strand
CTTTGCGAATGAGTTCGAGTACGGCGGGTTTCGTAGTTGCGCGGGGCCGCGGGACATCCACGATTGCGGGCCCGTGACCGCCACCCGTTCCGTCAGCACCGTGGCAGCCCACGCAGCGCGCTTGATACTGCGCTTTGCCGCTCTCGCTGCTCTGGGCTCGCGCCTGGCACGCGAACAATGTGGCGAACAGCGCGGCGCACACCGCAGACATACGAATACTGAGCATCACTGATCGCGTTGCCGTTAGTTTACCCCGCGGAACGCTGCTTAGCGCCTAATTGCCAAATCGTAATTTCAGCGTCATTCCAATTCGTGCTCGACGGGCCGGTTCGGCGGTATCATCAGGGGTTCCAGCCTTTGCGACTTCGTAATCTAGCCGCGCTCCTGGCGATCACTCTTCCGGCGCTGGCCGCTCCGGAAGCATGTCAGGTCGACAATATCGACTATCTGGGCTGGAAGGCAGTGCGCATGACCAATGCCTGGGTCAAGCTCACGATCGTGCCGCGGCTTGGCGGACGCCTCATGCAGGTGACCTTCGGCGATCACGATTATATGTTTGTGAACCAGCAGCTCAAGGGTCAATCTTTTTCGCCCGAAGTATCTGCCGCGCAAAAGCGCTGGTTCAACTATGGCGGCGACAAGATCTGGCCAATGCCGGAAGGCTCCGGCGACGAACAGCACTGGCCGGGGGCGGAAGGCGCGGTGCTGGATTCAGGCGCATTCACTTCACAGGTCTTGTCGAAGGGCGAGACTTGTTCGGTACGGCTCACCGGGCCAACCGATCCGTTTATTGGCCAGCAATACATCCGCGACATCCGCATCGGAAGCGACTCACCGGTGATTTCTTTTCACGCGGTGATGAAGAACACGAGTGGCTATCCGCAAGAGTGGTCCGAGCAATCTGTCTCGCAATACAACACCGCCGATACGGCGAATCCGGCTCAGCCCAATCAGGACTTGTGGGCCTTTACGCCGGTGAATCCCCAAAGCGCCTACTTGAACTCCTATCACGTGCGCACCGGAATGGCGTCGAGCTCCGGCTATTCGATCCGCAACGGCCTTTTCGCCGTACACTCCAGCGAGGCCGGCGGCGAGGTATGGATCGATAGCCCGAGCGAGTGGCTCGCGGTGGTAGATGGCTCTACCCGGTTCGCGATGGTGGAGCGCTTCCGCTACGTGCGCGGCGCCGAGTATCCCGGCAAGGCCACCGTGATTGTCTACACCACGGGAACAGGACGCCGCGGTCCGCAGCCGCCGGTCGATTCGGCGCGTACGGCGATCCACTATATGGAAGCGGAATTGAACAGCCCGCTGATCCGCCTCGAGCCGGGCGAATCCTATGCGATGGATACGCAGTGGCTGCCGGCGCGCATGGGCAGTGAGTTAGTAGACGTCACCTACGCCGGAACGATCGGCCGCCCGCTGACAGCGAGCAGCAGCCCAACCGGCCTGATGCTCGCGGGAGAGTTCGGAGTCTTCTTCGCCGGCCAACTCGAAGCGCGCTTCTACGACCGGCAAGGGGCGCGGCTCGGAACGGCGAAGGTGCTAGACGTGACTCCGCTCGAAATGGTCGGTCTGCAGCAAACAGTGCCGGCGCCCGTCGAGACCGCGCGTGTGTCCGTACACCTCATCGATCGCAGCGGACTCGATCGCGGCCCGCTAGGCGAAACCACCAACTTGATGGGCCCGCCCGAAATAAATTCGAAAAAATAATAGCGGTTCGTCAGAAACTCCGTCAGAATCTCGTAGAGGGCCAATTTGTCGTGATGACTAACAAGATTCAAATAGCCGCTATTTTGATCCTGCTGCGATTTCATCCGTCCGCCAGTGCGGCCACGCTAAAGCCAGAAACGAAAGCAGCGTGGGACGCCTATCTTCAGGCGGCCAATGCCGCCATGCAGGTGCGTCTCCAGCCGGGGGCGCATTTCCTTTGGCTCGACGACGAGCCGGAGCGGTTGGAAGATATTCGGACAAAGGGGCCTTATATCGGGCCGGTCGGCCGGCACATTCCAAAGAAGGTTCCGTCCGGGCTCATCCACGATTGGCTGGGCGCGGGCTTTGTCCCCAATGCGAAAATCGAAGATATCTTGCAGATCGTGCGGGACTACGACCGGTACAAAGAAATCTACCGGCCAGGCGTGATCGACTCCATCTCTCACGGTAGGGACGGAGTGAAAGACCTCTTTTCCATGCGTCTCGTGAACAAGTCGGTGATAGCGAAGACGGCTCTCGATACCGACTGCGAAGCTTCTTATTTTCGCGTGGACGATCGGCGTTGGTATGGTATTTCCAACACGACACACATCCAGGAAGTCGATAAATTTGGAACGCCGGAGCAGCGAACCTTGCCCGAAGATCAAGGTACGGGCTTGATTTGGAGGCTATCCAGCATCACGCGCCTTGAAGAACGCGATGGAGGCGTGTACGCGGAGTTGGAGGCAATCGCACTAAGCCGCGATATTCCCGTTGCGTTTCGCTTGTTCGTGACACCCATTGTGCGCCGCGTATCGAGAGATTCGCTCGCTACGTCTCTTCACCAGACGAAGGTAGCTATAGATTCCAGGATGGCGGCGCAGGGAGCACCCGCAAAACCTGGTCAGTGAGGCTGGTGGAGAGAGTGGGATTCGAACGGGTGGGCGCGGTCCGTGATGCGCGAGAATGGGTTTTGCATGAGCAAACGTACGCAAGCACGACGTTTCGTTCGACCTTGCACGCACCGTATTCAACGACCCGCTCCTGCTCACGGTCGCAGATCTGGAACACAACGAAGCCGAAGAGCGCTGGTTCTCAGTCGGACGAGCGAGAAACGGTGCAACGCTCTCGGTTGCTTACCTTTGGACTGAGGCCGGTCCCGCAATAACGAAGGTTCGGATAATCTCGGCTCGCAAAGCAACGCACACGGAAATACGTCGATATGAAGAGAACCCATGAACGATCTGCTTAGCAACGAGGACGATATGCCTGCCGAGATCGGCTTCTCTAAAGGCGTTCGCGGCTTGCATCACATCCCTCCCGATGCCAAGGTTTTCGTGCCCGCGTCAATTGAGCGCGGCGTGTGGGAGTATTTCGCTGGGAAAGCCGAACAAAAAGGCGTGGACCTTTCGGAACTTCTTACTGAAGTGCTCAAGCGCGATATTGAGATCAACGAGGCATTGAAGTAGCCGCATCTTAACGGGCCGACGAAGCATTCCCGAATACCCTGCTCAAGCTGCTTCTGCCGACGGGCCCGTGCTTTGAGCAGGATGAGAATGTGTTCAAGTTCAAAGTCCGATAGTTGCCAGCAGTGCCGTCGCGCATTGCCCACCATTGCCCACAAGGACACCGAGCGGCTCGTCAAGCCTTATTCACGCGGGTAGCGGCCGACAAGCATCAGGGCTCGCCGCTCCATGACACGCTTGTCGATATTCAGGCGGAGGAGCCGGGCCGTCGCTCGACCTTCGGCTGTTAAGGGCTCGATCACGAGCCCGTGAAGCCTGAAGTGCTGCGGCCATTCCTGCTGGCGCGGGTTGAACAACGAAACAAGTTGGCCCGTCTCAGGGTCAACCGATCCAATGTCACTGCCTTTCCAGGCATTGCAACGCAGGCAGGCATAAGCGAGGTTCTCAAGTGTGGACAAGCCTCTGTGTTTTCGACCAATGATGTGATCTATCTGGTGGGGCGAGTACGAATCATCCTCATGCAGGAGACAGTATTCACAGCGATGCCCCGCGCGTTCGGCCACGAACTGACGGAGTTCCTCCGAAATATCAGTGCCCAAGTTGGGCGTGTTGACGGGCCCGGGCCTTGGCCAAAATGAGAATGTGTTCGAGTTGCAGGTAACCGTCGAGTTCCGACTGCTCTTCCGCCGAAATGGTTCCGTCCTGGCGCTTGGCGACTAGTGCCGCGACCCGCCGTGTCGCTTCTTCCGAGGGACGGAAAGCCATAACCGACTCCGGTGTCGTGCCTGCGGCAAGAAAATCGATCATCTCCTCGTACGATTTTGTTGTGCTCACCTTGATTCCTCAATATACCGTGACTGATTGCGGCCCTCAGGCTCAAGTCTCTCTTACTTACCTGTCGCCATATCGATTCGGCAATGCGTTATTTTGGATATCTGTGATTGCTTCGAGCAGCTTGATTGTAGTGTTCGCATCCAGAGTATCTCCACTGTAGCGAACCTCATACAGGCCTTGAAGGTTGGATGGCAGTTGGACACCCTCTCTGACTAGAAGGATAAAGCGCCGGCCGTACAGCGCAAACGCCGCTCCGATTTCAATTAGCACATTTGAGTTCAGAAGCACGTGTTCTTTACCGTCCCTGTCTGTGATCGTCTTTTCGGCATCGACGTGTATGATGGCCGCGCCACAGCTGCGCATCTCGTCCATCACTTTATCCGGAACTGGTTTGGCGACGGACTGCTTCTCAACTCCAACTACGGGCTCAAGCTTCCCGAATGTGATGAGCTTCTTGATCGTGTCCACAAACTGCGTGTTCTTGCCGTGCGTAATAAATACCCGGATTTGCGCCAGGCCATCAGGCGCGCTCTGCGCTTTCCCCACTACCGGCCGAGGAAGTTCCAGCTTCTGCCCTTTCGTCTGATCTTGTGACTGCGGTGGAATAGCAACCGCTTCCTCCATCTCTTCGGCACTTACTCCGCCCGGCGTTTCATCGGGCTGGGGAATAGACGTTCCTTCTAGGCTTACATAGTCCTTACTATTGATCGTCGTGATGAATCCGACGGCTCTCGCTCCGTCAAGCATCATGTCCAGCGCACTTTCTGCCCTGTCGTCAGGTACACCTAAATCCTTCAGAATATTCACTGCGATGTCTTTCCTCGGGATGGGGTGACCGTCGTACCTCGTCAGAAATGTCCCAAATACTCTCGGCTTGAGCAACGCTTCTCGTTTTGCAACCAAGTCATCGCCTTCTCTCGTTACATGGACTATTCGAGTTCCCAACGGAGTCAGTTCAATCTGCGCGGCATTCCACCCTCCCTTTGTAAGACCGTATGCAATTGCCGCACCAGTGAGCATGCGAAAGCTCGGCGATGTCGGCTGTACTTTCATGGCGGCAGCCAATTTAAGCGGCGACACTGGTTTGCGAGCAAACTGATCGGCCAGCATCTGAGGAACGGTCAACACTTTGTCGAGCGTATAGGACGGAATGTCAGTTTGAAGGACTCTAGAAAATTTCTTCTCCGATGGGCCGCTCTTATTGCCAGAACGCACGCCTGCTTTTGCAGCCGGGATCTTCTTGCCTGATTTCACAGATTTCATTTTTCTTCTTCTTCGGAAATACCTTGTATTACATATTTCCTGTACAGTCCTGAATTGATACGCGGAGCGTGGCGGAGAGGGTGGGATTCGAACCCTGGAAGGGCAAGTAGAATCTACAAGTTGCTGATTCTTCGTTGCCGGGATTGCCATATTTGCCAAGACTGCCGTTGGGCATTGCCCACCATTGCCCACGGCGACTAACTAAACAATGACGACTGGGGCACGCAGGGGCCCGGGGGAGGTTTTCAACGCAAGAACAGGATCCTGGCATCGCTGCTATGCGCCAAAAACGCGTCGACTAGGTCGCATTTCTTGGCGCTTAGAAATCATTGAAAATGCGAATCTTCGGTTGAAGTTATGCGCCGTCTATGCTCCAATACGCACGAATCGGTGGAATTGCTGGCGCATAGAGGCCGCTAGGCTGGGCGTTTCTCGCCAGGCCAGCCTAGCGCCACATACCCAACGAACAGCAGCCGGCCCGGCCGTCGCTCACGCGGATAGCGACCGACGACCATGAGGGTCACCGCTCTACCACCGCTTGTCGATCGCGAACCCGTGAAGTACAAAATTGGCGTGAACCCCTTCGGTGAGACAAGAGGAACACCGTTGCATTTGTGATATCGGGTCTATCCCTGCGGGTGTAGCAGGATCTGGTCCGCCGTTGGGAGTTCCGTCCCGATCTGTCGCTGAGCCTGTCGAATTGCACTTTGGTTGCAGCATTGGAGCAGATCATGGAGCTCTTGCTCGGTCGAAAGCTTGCGAAAAGCTTTCTCAGATGCGAGATACACGAGCGCTTTCTTCCCTGCACTGATGATCTGTTGGATGTTGTTGAGCGTTCCCTTGCTCTTTCCATCCCACAGCATCATTCCACATTTGGCATCGTGGGCCATTGCCAGGTCTTTTGCTGCATAGTACGCGAAACCCCTCCGGTCCGACGGTGTCGCGACATGTTTGGCGGGCCATTTGCCCAGGTTGTTCCGGCAACGGTCCATGCAGTAGACCAGCACGTGCTCGTAGCTGCGGCTCGCGAGGTGCTGTTGAACCGCCTTGTCTGCTCCGTTGGCGTCGCCGACGAAGATCATGCACTTGCGGTTGATCAGGTCATCGAGTTTTTCCCGAATGATGCTGTTCAGCCGTGAGACCGCTCGCGATCCGCCGATGAATACGGTTGTCATACGAGTTTGCGTGTTCGAGTTAAGGTTAGCAAATACACAGCGCGCGCACAGCCGGTTGTGGTTAGCAGTTGTGCGATTGTGCTGACGGTGGCGCCAGAGCGGTAGAGGTCATCGATGAGGAGCAGACGTTTGCCTTTGGTCTTGGTGGCATCGACGGAAAACGCGCCCTTGAGGATCTCCGCGCGCCTTGTGTAGTCGAAAATGTCTTTGAGCTGGGCAGTATTCTTGACTTTGGCTACGCAGTGTTCGCACAAGGGCACGCGCAAGTATTCGCTCAGTGCCCTCGCAACGCCGATGACGGGCTGGTGTTTACGCGCAGTATTGGATGGCGGAACTGGCACGACCGCATCAACCTGCAGCCCCAATCTCTTCACGAACGCTCCTGCCGTGTCGATGATTTCCGGGATTGCAGTCTGGTCGCCGCGATTCTTCAAACGGTAAAGCAACTCCCCTAATGGCGAGCGCACCGTGTCAAACACGGTGTGTCCATACTCGTTGTGGCCGATCATTGTGCTGCTGATGGTATGCACATCCAAGGCGTAGCCATCAGTCCACGGGCCACGGAGCTTGCGCGGATTAGTCTTAACTGGCAGTCTTTCATTGTAGCTTTCCTCCGCGCGGGACCGACCGAAGATGGACGTATGGTAATAACGCAGGAAATCTTTGAAGCATTTCTGCATTGCCCGACCAAATCTTACTTGTCCTCTTGCGATGGCGGAGCTGATGCCGCACCCGGCCCAGCACGGCAGCCATGGGAAGAACTCTTCCAGCAAACCGGCTTGTCCCGGTTACGCGCAGCTATATCCGAGAGCGATGTGTATATGGGCACACCTGCCGCCGTGATGATCAAACGGCAGCAGTATCGGATGATCTTTGACTACATGCTCCTGACTTCAGGCCTGCGAGCACAGCTCCACGGTTTGGAACTCATCCAATTAACTGCTGCCAGACCCCAGAGCGTCTACGTTCCAATCCGTTTCCATTCGATGGAGAAGATCTCAACGGTTGACAGACTCATGCTGGCATTTGATGCTTTCGTGTTTTCACAGACCGCCAACATGACGCCGCCGCACATCGGTAAGCTCATTCACGGCCGCGAGTATGCGACGACCACGGTGCGGCTGACACCGCTCTACGCCAAAGTTGAATCCGTCGTAGCGGCCATCAATGCACAGCAGGCCAACCCCACCCCACCGCCACTAGTGCTCAACAAGCACTGTGTCGAATGCCAATATTCATCGCGGTGCCGCCAAATCGCGAAAGAGGCAGATGACCTGAGCCTCCTCGCCAAAATGAATGCGAAGCAACGCCAGAAGTATCACCAGCAAGGTGTTTTCACGGTTACGCAACTGTCGTACACGTTCCGACCTCGACGGCGCCGGGGCGACGGCAGAAAACATGAGCACGCTTTGCAGGCCCTTGCCATTCGGACGGATCGGGTCCATGTTTTGGGCATGCCCGCTTATACCACCGCGGGCACGGCCGTTTATTTCGACGTCGAAGGCGATCCTGATCGCGACTTCTACTACTGCATCGGGCTTCGGTTTGCAGCCGACGGCGTGATTGTTCAGCGCTCGTATTGGGCTGATAGCCCAGGCGACGAAGGAAAGATGTGGACGGAGTGCCTTTGTACGCTGGCCACCATCGACACGCCGCAACTGGTCCACTATGGCAGCTACGAGACTACCTTCCTTCGGCAAATGAAAGAGAAATATCCCAATCCTGAATGGGCGGACTTGTTCGAGCGCCTCATATCATCGACTATCAATCTGCTATCGATGATCTACGCCCATGTTTACTTTCCAACCTATTCCAACGGCCTAAAAGATATTGCAGGTTATCTCGGCTTCCGCTGGTCCGAACCCGCGGCTTCGGGTCTGGTCGCGCTTTCGTGGCGCCGAGATTGGGAACTCTCGTGGGTGCCCGAGCTGAAACACATGCTGCTTACTTACAATTCCGAGGATTGTACTGCCGCCCAGACGATTGCCGAGGCCCTCTCGGCACTCTCATATTCCACATCTACAAGGGACACCAATGTTATAGACCTCAGCACGCTAAAGCGTGAATATCCCCAACGCTTCGGGAAAATTGATTTCGCACTCCCTGAGTTTCAACAAATCAATGATGCCGCCCGCTGGGACCATCAGCGAGAGAGGGTCTACGCGCGTTCCAGCAAGCGCCTGCACCGCGTCCGGCGCGAGGCGTCCAGCTCAGAATGTAACGTGCCCGTTAACAAAGTTATCTGCTGCCAGGAGCAGCGGCCCGAGTCCTGTCGCGATTGTGGAGCAACGACGATCTATCGATTCGGGCGGCTAAGTCGCGTCATTTATGACCTCAAGTTATCGCGCAAGGGAATCAAGCGCTGGGTTGTGCGGTACTCCTTTCCCCGGTATATCTGCTGGCAGTGCAAGGTGACCTTTCACCAATATGCCAGCCAGACCAAGTATGGGAACACCATCTGCGCGTATGTCGTTTATCAAATTATTGAACTGCAACTAGCCCAGAACGCCGTCGCAAAGAGCATGCGGCAGTTATTCGGCATTCCTGCGTCTCGGGGCATGATCAATCGTCTCAAAGCCAGTACTGCCGAGCGCTACGAGGGCGCGTACCAAGCCATTCTCGAACAGATCGTGAGCGGCACGCTTGTGCATGCCGATGAAACTCGTGCCACAGTCGCCGGCAAGGATGCATACGTCTGGGTGTTTACGAACCTCGAAGATGTGGCATTCGTTTACAGCGAGGGACGCGATGCGTCCACACCTCAGAAGGTGCTGCAGAAGTTCTGTGGCGTTTTGGTGGCGGATTTCTACGCCGCCTACGATTCCATTTCCTGCCCGCAGCAGAAATGCCTCATTCATTTGATGCGAGACATCAACGAGGACCTCTACAAGCAACCTTTCAACGGCGAAATGAAGGAGATAGCGCGCCAATTCGCCAAGTTGCTGCGAGCCATCATCGAGTCCGTGGACCGCTTTGGTCTGAAGGCCCGCTACCTGCGCAAGCACCATTCAGCCGTGGAGCGGTTCTACCAGACAGTCTTGGGACATGAGTACGAAACCGAAGTTGCTGCTGGCTACCGGCGACGATTCGAGAAGAACCGGGATCGGTTGTTTACATTCCTCGATCATGATGGAATCCCGTGGAACAACAATAACGCCGAGCACGCGATTAAGGCATTCGCGCGATTACGGAACATCATCGGCGGCACCAGCACGATAAAGGGCCTGCGTGAGTACCTCGTCCTTCTGAGCATCAGCGAAACCTGCAAAAGCGAAGGGGTCAGTTTTCTTGATTTCCTGTTGTCACAACAGGGCAATGTGGACAGCTTTATCGTCCATCGCTGATAATTCATTTTCGCCCGGAGATCGACGAGTTGGCTGGCTGCTCTTATGGATTGGAGCGACCTGCATGAGTGCCATGAATGCCGCAAGCCTTGCAGAAGCGCCGTTCCGGTCGACCGCCTTGATCCTTGGTCTGACTACCAAAGGCCGCATTGCAACGGTTAATGCCACAAGACAGGGATCGGAGTCATGAGGCACAAAGATGCCCCGATCAGGGCAAGGGGAAATGCGGAGAGAGTAGAGTCAAAAATGGCGTCATAACGTTAGTAAGTCCTTTATAATAAAAGACATGGCGGAGAGGGTGGGATTCGAACCCACGTTAGAGTTTCCCCTAAACACGCTTTCCAAGCGTGCGCCTTCAACCACTCGGCCACCTCTCCTATTAGTTTGGGCGAGCGCGGCCGCTAGCCCAAATCGAACTTCTCGTGGTGCAGCGCCGCATCCCCGGTCACCAGCACCGGACGGCCCAGAATTTCTTCTAGCTCTTCCAGATACTTGTTGTTGCTGGCCTTCAAGACCTTCGCCACATCCGGATGCACTCGCAGCATCACGTCCTTGCCCTCGATCGCTTTCGCAATTTTCTGCGCTTCGATCAAGATCTCGCCGACCACCGTCTGCACGCTCTTGATGTAGCCCGCGCCTTCGCAGTGCGGGCAGGGCGCACATAGCGTCCGCTCCAGACTTTGCTTCACGCGCTTACGCGTGATCGCCACCAGCCCAAAATCGTTGAACTGCAAAATCTTGTTAGGCGCCTTATCAGCCCGCATCGCCTCTTCGAGCGCCTGCATTACCTTCTGCCGGTTCTTGCGCTCATCCATGTCGATGAAGTCCACGACGATAATGCCGCCGAGGTCGCGCAGCCGGATTTGCCGCACGATCTCCTTCACCGCTTCGATGTTCGTCTTGACGATCGTATCTTCCAGCCGGTTCGACTTCCCGACGTACTTGCCGGTATTGATATCGATGGCGACCAACGCCTCGGTCTGGTTGATCACGATGTAGCCGCCGGATTTCAACCACACCTTCGGCCGCAGCGCCTTTTCGAGCTCCTGCGTAATCCCGAACGCGTCAAACACCGGGGCCGGCCGCGTATACATCTTCACGCGGTTCACCAGCGCCGGCTGAAAGCGCTGCATGAAAGTCAAAACGTTTTCGTACAAGTCTTCGTTGTCGACCCAAATCGCCTTGAACTCGTCCGTCACATGATCGCGCAGGATGCGCTGTACCAGGTCGAGATCGTAGTGCAAAAGTGCCGGCGCGGGTTTCTTCTCGGCCTTCTGGCGGATATCCAGCCACAAGCCGTAGAGGAAGTTCATATCGGCCGCGATCTCATCTTCCGGCACGCCTTCGCCTGCCGTCCGCACTATGAAGCCGCCGGTCGTGCCGACCCGATGAGTTTGTAGAATACGCTTCAGCCGATGCCGCTCTTCGTCGCTCTCCACTTTGCGCGAGACGCCCAGATGCTCCACGCTCGGCATGAATACCACGTAGCGCCCAGGCAGCGCGATGTGCGAGGTGATGCGCGCACCTTTTTGCCCGAGTGGTTCCTTGGCGATTTGAACGATGATTTCCTGGCCGGGTTTCAGCAACTCCGAAATGGAAGGCATGACTCGTTCGGGCCTGTCCGTGCTGTGCTCTTCGACTGCCTCACGG
>Ga0193753_10003577_pt1 | contig 11424 bp, 10 predicted proteins | sample H1c2metaG_FD_144925 | JGI IMG/M metagenome (GOLD analysis project Ga0193753, IMG submission 144925) | Soil microbial communities from a riparian zone of the East river system, Colorado, United States - H1c2 | ecosystem: Environmental > Terrestrial > Soil > Riparian zone | place: USA: East... | reverse complement strand
ATCGGGAGCCTTATCGTAGGAATAACCGGGCGAAAGCATCATGCCTTCCACACCCAGTTCCGTCATCTCGTCGAAGAAGCGCCGCACGCTGTTGGGATCCGCGCCATCGAAAAGCGTGGTGTTTGTCGTCACGCGAAAGCCACGCGCGAGCGCTGCCTTGATGCCGCGAACAGCAATCTCGTAGCCGCCTTCCCGGCACACCGAGAAGTCGTGATGCTCCTTCTCGCCGTCCATATGGACCGAAAAGCTGAGATAGCGGCTCGGCTTGAATAAATCGAGCTTCTCTTCGAGCAGCAGCGCGTTCGTGCAAAGGTAAATGTACTTTTTGCGCTCTACCAGACCCGCGACAATTTCGCCAATCTGCGGATGCATGAGCGGCTCGCCACCCGGTATCGCGACCGTCGGCGCGCCACACTCTTCGGCGGCCTGGAAACATTGCTCGGGCGTGAGTTGGCTCTTCAAAACATGGGCCGGATATTGGATCTTGCCACAGCCCGCGCATGCCAAATTACAGCGAAACAGCGGCTCCAGCATGAGCACCAGGGGATAGCGCTTCCGTCCAGCCAGCTTTTGCTTCAGGACGTAGGACGCTGTCGTCCACATTTGGGAGACCGGAACACTCATAAGGACAAATCGGAAATCATTAACAACAAAGCCTTGTAGCCTTGTTACCCCATGATAGCAAGCCCTGGGCTATTACCGATGCCCGGCGGACACCTGGTCCGTTTCGGACTAGGCGACTTGAACGTATCGGCCCTCTAGAGGAAACTGATGAGGTATGCAAGACCATGCCCACGTCGTCATCTTGCTCGGCCCGCCTGGGGCGGGGAAGGGAACCCAATCCGCGCGCCTTTCGGCCGCGCTGGGAATCCCAGCCATATCCACTGGAGAGATTCTGCGTTCGGAATGCCAGTCGGGATCGGATCTCGGCCGCGAAGTCGAAACCGTGCTCGCGCGTGGCGAACTGGTCGACGATGGCACCATGAACGAGTTGGTGACCCGCCGCTTGCAGGAATCCGATTGCGCGCGGGGCTGCATTCTCGACGGTTATCCGCGGACGGTGGCGCAGGCCCGCTATTTCGACAATCTGAATTTTGCCGCGCCGCGCATTTTCGATTTTATTGTTTCGGCGCGCGATGTCATTTCCCGGCTCGGCGGCCGCAAATACTGCCCGGCCTGCGGCCAGACGTTCAGCAGCGCGCAAGTCTGCAGCCACGACGGCTCGCCGCTGATCCAACGCGAAGACGACAAACCGGCTGTCATACGCGAACGCCTGCGCATCTACCGCCGCAATATGGATAAGTTGGTTCGCTTCTATCAGTCGAAGAATTATTACCCGATTCACGCCACCCGCGCGCCGGACATGGTGTTCCAGGAATTGCTAAACTTGCTCGATGCCGGCCGGCCGGTGAGAAATTCGATTCTCACGCGCTCCGGCGCCTATGCTTAGATCGTCCATCTTATTTAGCGCGGCCGTAGCCGGCGCGCTCGCTGGACTATGGTCCAAGCGCCGCAGCCGTGTTTGTTACTTCCGCATCCGCCGCACCAAATCCGAGCTCGGCTACACGTTCTGGATTCTCGAAGGCTTGGACAAACACAAATGCTTCGTTCTCTTTGACACTTGGCAAGAAGCGATCGACGAAGCCAATCTTCGGCTTAGACATCCGGTGCGTCGAGTGGCGCCGGCGACTGCGGTTGAATCCCTTTCAGAACACCGCATCTCTTTTTCACAGCACCGCGTGTTGGCGACCGCCTCACGGTAGAGCGAAACCGCCCCGCGGAATTGCAACCCTGCGCCGTCACACCTTGTCATAACGGGTGAGGAGGCAGAAACATGGGCTACTCCATGGCTACTAGCATGGACACTGACGGAGCGCTCGTTGCGCGTTGCCGCGCGGGCGGTGATAAGGACGCTTTCGCAGAGTTGGTCCGCCGCTATAGTGAACGAGTGTTCCGCCTGGTTGTCTCCATTCTTGGGCCGGAGCTTCGAGCGGATGCTGAAGAGGGCACACAGGAAGTCTTTCTGCGTGTGCATCGCGGTGGCCGGCTTTCGTGGCGAGGCGCAGTTGAGCTCGTGGATCTATCGCATCCGCTTCAACCAGGCAGTTAACTTGAAGGCCCGGGTGCTTTATCGAGCCCCTCATTTGAGCGAAGACGCTCTAGCCGAGGTGGCGTCGCCGGTAACGGACCCACATGCGCGCCTTGAGACGGCACGACGCGAGCAGGCCTTGGCCGATGCATACATGAACTACCGGATGTTTACCAGTCGACGCTACGCCTGCATTAATTGGATGGGTGAAAGATCGCATCGCTGGTGGCTTCGAGCAGCGGATGAAGAGGCGGCTTCGGCCGCGCCATTCAGATTCGGCCGGCCGTTGGTTGTTGATGACCGCTTATGCGATCCTTGCCCTGATCCTTTCGAAATGGGCGATGAGGAGTCAATCTATCGATTGGAGTCTGGTTGTGATCGCGATTCTCGCGCCGCTGATTGTGGCGGCAGTGGTCAATAAATCACGTCGAGATATGATGAACTCCGTCATGGTTACCAGAAGAACCTTCGGAAAATTGGCCCTCGCCAGCCTGCCGCTGGCGCGCGCCTTCGGAAAAATCGATTCCAAAATAGCGGGCGTCCAGCTCGGTACACAATCTTACAGCTTTCGTGACCTGTCGTTCGACGATGCCCTCAAGGCGATGGTTGCCGACGGGCTCGGAGACTGTGAGCTCTTCGCGCAGCATATAGAAGGAGGCCATACCGACAAGGCGCCTGCGCTCGGCGGCGGAGGCCGTCGTTCAGGACCGCCCGACGCGGCGCGCGTCGCGGCCCAAAAAGAAGAGCGCGAAAACATCCGCAAGTGGCGCTTGAGCGTTTCGCTCGACTACTTCAAAGGCATCAAGAAGAAGTTCAACGACGCCGGCATCAATTTGTACGGCTATAACTATAGCTTCAACGACAGCTTCACCGACGAAGAAATCGACCGCGGCTTCGACATGGCGAAAGCGCTCGGCGTAAGGATCATGACTGCGTCTACTACTCTTCCCGTTGCAAAGCGAGTCGTTCCTTTCGCCGAAAAGCACAAAATGACCGTCGCCATGCACGGCCATTCGAACCTGACCGATCCCAATCAGTTCGCCAAGCCTGAGAGTTTCGCCGCCGCGATGGCGATGTCCAAGTACTTCAAGATCAACCTCGACATCGGTCACTTCACCGCCGCCAATTATGACGCCGTTGACTACATTCAGAAGAATCACGAAAACATCGTGCTGCTGCACCTCAAAGACCGCAAGAAAGACGAGGGGCCGAACACCGTGTGGGGCGAAGGCGACACGCCCATCAAACAAGTGCTGCTTCTATTGAAAGAAAAGAAGTGGCCCGTTCCGGCCTTCATCGAATACGAGTACAAGGGCGAGGGCACGTCGCAGGAAGAAGTGAAGAAGTGCTACGACTACGCTAAGCAGGTTCTGGCGACGTGAGGTATGTGGACTTTCCTTATCCTGACGCTTGGGATGAACTTCTCCCAGGGCGAGTCGACACAGGATCTCGCCGCCCATTTGACCGCGGAGCAAAAACAACAATTCGATCAGGCCGTAAACGCCTTCAATGCGCAGAATTATCCGGATGCACTCGCGATCTTTAAGCAATTGCTCAAACAGATAGAGAGCGATGCGGTGCTCTCGAAATTTGCCGGCGAAGCGGCTCCCTAACGCGGGCCTGCGCCGAGTCGGCGGACACGGCTTGTCGCGACTCGGGAATGGCGCACATGCTGGACCTGCACCGGTGAGGGATCACGCCTCAAAACATGCAGCAGTACGTTTTGGAGCGCGTCAAAACGGGTGAAACCACATTGATCATCCGCACGTCACTCGACCCCCTGGGGTTACTACAAGGTTTACGACTTAGCCCAGGCACTCGACCGGGCCGGGAAGATCTTTCTCCGCATTAGTCTTGAGAGTAGTGACCCCGATCAAATCCAGTTCGCCAAAGACCATCCGAAGGAAGCCTCCGGCGGCCTCCGCGGCTTCTCTCTCGACGCCTACCTGGCAGGCGTACGGGTTTGATCGTTCCATAAACTCCACACCGTAGTTATTGAGGCCGAGTAAGTACCTTTCCCAGTAAGATAGTAATCGGAACATATAAGACCACGCATAAATTAACACCCGCGCGCGGTTGCCAGACTATTTACTCTTGTGTAACTCCCGTTGTACACTTTGCTCAAGCGGTACGGGGTCTGTAAGAGTTTACGAGTCTGTGAGGTTTAACTATGTTGTTCAGAACCCGTGCCGTGTGGCGCGGCGCGGCAGAAATTTGCCTTTGCGTTTCGCTCGCTTACCTAGCGGCGCCGAAGGCCGGAGCGCAAGCGGTCGCCATCGCCGAATTAGACGGGCGAGTATCCGACCCTACGGGAGCCGCCATCGCGGGCGCCCGGGTCAAGGTCATTCAAATCGATAAACAGCAGGTGCGTGACACCGCGACGGATGCCGACGGGCGCTATTCGCTGCCGCATCTGCCGATCGGGTCGTACCGGTTGGAAGTCTCGGCCAGCGGCTTCAAAGCTTACGTCCAAAGCGGCATCGTGTTGCAGGTGGGGCAGACCGTGGAATCGAATCTCGCGCTCCAACTCGGATCGATTTCGGAAAGCGTTGAAGTGACCGCCGCCGCCAATATGGTCGAGACCAAGGACAACTCGATTTCCCAGGTCATCGATCAAAAGCGCATCGTCGAGCTGCCATTGAACGGCAGAAATCCCACGCAGCTCATCACGCTAACCGGCGCCGGCACGACCGCTCCGGCGGGCGATCTCACAGGCAGCAAGAACATTCAGGGCTCAAACGGATCCGGCACTTTTTCGGTGGCGGGCGGCCAGGCCAACGGTATCAATTATCTGCTCGATGGCGGTGACAACAACGACTCCTTCAGCAACGTGAATCTGCCGCTCCCGTTCCCCGACGCATTGCAGGAATTCAGTGTGCAGACGAATGCGTTGCCCGCGCAGTTTGGCCTGCATCCGGGCGCGGTCGTCAATGCCGTGACCAAATCCGGTTCTAATGGCTTCCATGGCGACCTCTTTGAGTTCCTACGCAACGGCGATTTCAATGCACGCCAAGCGGGAACGCTCTCGCGCGACACTTTGAAGCGCAGTCAGTATGGCGGCGTTTTGGGCGGCAGAATCATTCGCGACAAACTGTTCTTCTTCGGCGGGTATCAAGGCACGCGCCAGCGCAGCACTCCACCGACACAGAACAGCTTCATAGCGAATCAAAACGTCCTCAGCACCGGTAACTTTACTTCTTACGTCACACCGGCGGCGCAGGGCGGTTGCCTTTCGACCGCTACTCCGCAAACATTAAAAGATCCACGCGGCGGAAATTTTGCCGGCAACATCATACCGGTTAGCCGGTTCGATCCGGCATCGGTATTGCTTGCCACGAAATATTTGCCGGCCACGAGCGACCCGTGCGGCAAGGTGCAATACGGCATCCCGGCAAACAATCCCGACGATCAATGGATTGGGCGCGTCGACTACGTCCTCAGCGAAAAACACAGCATGTATGGGCGCTATTACCTCTACGACTACACCGCGCAGACCACGTTCGACGGAAGTAATTTGCTGACCACCACTACGGCGGGCAATCAAGACCGTTCCCAAACCGCGACCTTTGGCGACACTTACAGCTTCAGTCCCACTATGCTGAATTCGTTCCACGCGACGTTCGACCGGCGCCGGGACAATCGCGGGGCCGCGCCGAACATGATCAGCCCCGCCACGCTCGGAATCGATATTCATCAGCTTCTTCCGAACTTCCTGCAAGTCACGGTGAGCAATGGATACTTCAGCGTGGGATGCGGAACCTGCGCGCAAGGCTATTTCAACGCGAACACTTACCAGCTCTCGGACGACTTCACGATCATCCACGGGAAGCATCAGATTGGATTTGGCGTGGATGGCCGCCGCCAGCAGCTCAACATTGCCAACAATCAGCAATCGAATGGGCAATTCAGCTTCAATGGCACGGTCAGCGGCAATGCACTGGCGGACTTTATGCTCGGCATTCAGAACACCTATAACCAGGGCAACCCGAATCCGAATGCTCTGCGGCAAACCGTTTTCGCGGCATACGTGCAGGACACCTACCGCATGACTTCGCGTCTTACCTTGAACCTTGGCGTTCGCTGGGAACCGAGCCTGCCTCCCGTGGACGCGTTCAATCGCGGCGGGCAATTCCAGATGAGCGGGTTTCTGAATAACGTCCACAGCACCGTCTACCCCAACGCTCCGGCGGGCATGTTCTTCGTTGGTGACAAGGCGCAGAATCCATACGGCGCCGCGCTTACCAAGAGCCACTGGCTGAGCACTTCTCCGAGGATCGGCCTGGTTTGGGATCCGAATGGCGACGGCAAACAAACCATTCGCGCCGCATTCGGGATGATGCACGATACCGCGGAGTTGTTCTTTCCGGAACGCTTGACCACGAATCCGCCATACGCGTCGTCGGTCACGCTGAACAACGTCTCGTTCTCGAATCCCTGGGCGGGACAGCCGGGCGGCAATCCGTTCCCCGGCGCGGCGATCTTTCCGCAAAACGGCACCTACGTGAATATTCCGCCCGACTTGAATCCGACTTACATGATGCAGTGGAACCTCAGTTATTCGCGGCAGTTGAGCGGCAACTGGCTGGTTACCGCGAACTATCTGGGCAATGCGACAAGGCACATATGGGGGGCGCGCGATATCAATCCGGCGCAATACATTCCGGGCGCTTCCACCACGAGCAACACCAATCAACGAAGGCTCTTAAACTTGATCAATCCGGCGCAAGGGAAATTCTACAGTTCGATTGTCGAAGCCGACGATGGCGGCGTGTCGAGCTACAACGGCCTGCTGTTTTCCGTGCAGCATCGCTTCGCGCAGCACTTCACATTGTTGAGCAACTACACCTGGTCGCACTGCATCAGCGACCTCGATTTTCAGGGCGAGCTCGCGGGGACGCTCTATCAAGATCAGAACAATCGCACCGGCGAAAAAGCGAGCTGCATTTACGATCACCGGAGCATCTTCAACACTTCGCTGGTTGCCATCAGCGGCGGCCTGGGCGGCGGCTTCGTGAAAACGTTGACGAGCAATTGGCAACTCTCGCCGATCATTACCGCATCTAGCGGCGCGCCCATCACGATTACGGATGGCACCGATATCTCACTCACGGGCGGCGGCCTGGATCGACCGAACCTGGTGCTCGCTAGCGCCGCTCCCAGCCAGCAATCGGTAAAAAGCTGGTTTAACCCCGCCGCGTTCCAAGCGCAGCCGGCAGGCACATTCGGCAACCTCGGTCGAGGCGCGTTGATTCAACCGGGCGCCTGGAACATCGACATGTCGGTGAGCCGCATTTTCAAGTTCACGGAACGCTGGAACCTGGAAGCCCGCGGCGACGCGTTCAATATTCTGAATCACGCTAACTGGAACGGCAACAGCAATTCGCTGAACGCCGCCAATATGGCCCAGTCGTGAGCCTGACGAGCCCGCAATTCGGGCAAATCCTCACGTTCGGTGCGCCTAGGATTATTCAGCTTTCGCTGAAAATGAGTTTCTAACGTAAGCCTTCGGCAAGAGTGCGTAGAGACCCGGCGAAGGCGCTGGCGTCGCCGCTCCGTTATAGAATTTCAAACACCTCATACACGACGGTATCGGATCGCCGTTCGCCCACGCCTACGGCAACGATCTTGTTGATCCACGAATAATTAGGGGAGGCCGTCTCAAAAAACGGTGCGGTTCGGAGATAGTACTCGGCAGCATCGACAGGGTCACCTTTCGCAATGCGCGCGTTTACTTCATGGGACGCATGGCGTACTCCGCGATATGTCATCAAAACTAGCGCCCATCATCGGGCTTGAGAAGCATACGTACGTCTTGTTGTGCAGAGCCATCGCCACGCACGAGCAGAAGATCCGAACCGATAATCGGCAAGATGGTCCCGCGAATCCTATCCCCAACAAACTCTCCGCCTGAAACTGCAAATACTCGCCGTTTACCGGCTGGCGTGTCTCCGAGCTCTACCGTCGGATGAAGCCTGATCGTGATGGTGAACAAGTGGATTGATTTAAGTTCTTTCATAGAGCTCCTTTGCGGTCGCCTGAAGGACTGATACCCGGCCCGATGATGATCCAGCTTTTCATGCTTCCCAGGTTGACATTCCAGTAAGGGGAAGGTGCAAACTGGCAGAAGGCGAGGCCAGCATGCCAAATTCAAAGTACATGACGATCACTGCATTCGCTCAAATCTGCGGGGTGTCCGCGAAGACCCTGCGGTTTTACGGTGACATTGGATTGCTTCGCCCGGCCGCCGTTGATCCACGAACACGGTACCGCTTCTACTCGCAAGAGCAGTTGCAGGACTTTGCATCCATCCAGTCGATGCGGAACTGCGGAGCTTCTCTGGCTGAGATTTGTGAAGCCAGCCGCTGCAAGCGTTCGCCAAAAGAGCAGCAGAGATTCCTGCAGAGACTCCGCGAGGCAAAATTGGCAGCCATTGACGAGGCTCATCGGTCGCTGGCTTGGATCGAAGGGACGCTACACGAACTGGAATCGGGGTCTTCACTCTATGTCACCATAAAGTACTGCGCTCCAGTGAACATCGCATCAGTGCGAACTGATCTCAAGAGCTACGAAGAGATCCGCCAGCACGAAAAATCGCTGTGGCAAGCTGTCGCTTCTCGGCCTGAAGGGAGCCTCTGCGGGGTGTTATGGCATCGGTGCGCCGACGGAGGCGTTCTCGAAGGAGAGCCTTTCATCGGAGTCAAGAATGGGACCCTCTGCCGGGCCGGGTATGAGGTGAAGGAATTGGCCGGTGCTCACGTTGCCCGCGCGTTTTCCAGCCTCGACGATGACGAGGCGGAAGAGACATATATGGGGCTCAGCAGATGGATTCGTGCTCAGGGCTATCTGCTTGCGGGTGCAAGGCGAGAAATTTACCGAGGACAGATGCTCGAGATCCAATACCCGCTGAAATCGGATTGACCAATACGCGGGGCGCGCGCAGACGAAGCGTCTGCCTCACGCAAATGTCCTTAGTCGATCCGCCGGCCCCGCAAGAAAACGTGGCGAATCCCCACGGGCGGCCGGTCGGGCACGTCATAATCGGCCGGCCCGGAAACCGTCGCGGCGTCGAACACCGTGATGTTCGCGAGCAACCCGGGCCGCACGAAGCCGCGGTCGTTCAGCTTCAATCGCGCCAGCGGCTTTGAAGTTACTTTCCGCACCGCTTCGGGCAGCGTCATCCATTTTCGATCGCGCGCCACTTCACCCAACAGGGAAGGGAACGTTCCGTACAGACGCGGATGTGGTTTGCCGTCGACATAGAATCCGTCGCTGATCACACTGCACATCTCGTGCGTCAGCAGTTCACGCAGATTGGCTTCACTCTGATTGAACGAGATCATGTTGACCGCGCCATTTTCTTCAGCTACCAGATCCATGATCGTTTCGATAGGATGGCGGCCGCGCTCTTCAGCGATCGTTGCGAGCCTCTTTCCGATTACATCTTGATTACGCGCGCTTTTCACCGCGGTGATCAGAATATCGGTCCAAGTCTGCGCCACGTTAGTCTGCATGTACTCGGTGATGCGCGCGCGCTCGGCGCTATCAGCCAGCCGGGCCTGCATCGCGTCTACGCCGCCATCGAGCGCCCATTGCGGCAGTAGCTGCGTGAGCACGGTGCTGCCGGCCTGGTAGGGATAGATATCGAATTCGACGTCGATCCCTTCGCGCCGTGCATTTTCGAGCTTATCGAGCGCCACGCACTGTTTGTCCCAGTTGGCGCGCCCTACCGCTTGCAAGTGCGAAATCTGCAGACGGCAGCCGGTGCGCCGTGCCAGTTCGAGCTGCTCATCGATTGCTTCGATCAGCTTGAACGAATAACTGCGCATGTGCGTGGCGTAGAGCCGGTCGCGCTTGGCGACCACGCGGCACAGCGCTTCAATTTCTTCGATGGGAGCGCCCGAGCCCGGCGCATACATCAAGCCGGTCGAAAGGCCACAGCTTCCGGCCGAGAGAATTTCATCCAGCGTGCCGGTCATGCGATCGAGTTCCACGGCGGTCAACGGGTCTTGATGATTGCCGAAGAGCCCCACGCGCAGGCTTCCGTGCCCCGCCAAAGACCGCACGTCGACGACCGTCGAAGTTTTCTCGACCTGCGCGAAGTAGTCCTTGGCGTTCTGAAACTCCCAGGCCGAATGCCCGCAAAAGATTCCGTTAGCGAAATCGCGGAGGGCCTGGCCATGCTCGCGCCCTGGATACGGCGAGAAACCGCAATTCCCCACTACTTCTGTGGTCACACCCTGGTTGGTTTTCTCGACGCGGTCCTCAAGCACCTGCAGGTCGGAATGGCTATGTAAGTCGACGAATCCGGGCGCAACAACGCAATCGGTGCAATCGACAGTGGTAGCATCGGCCGGCGCGTCGACGGTCCCCACAGCGGCAATGCGGCCGTCTTCAAAGAGTACGTCGCCCGCGAAACCGGCGGCGCCAGACCCGTCGATAATCCAGCCGTTCTTGAGTAATGTCAGATGCATGCTGCCGCTATTGTCGCGCGTGCATGTAGACTAAGCGCAGGAGGTCTAAACATGTCTTCGCAAAATGGAGATCGAGCAAGAGCTAACAAACAGAAGACCAAGCGGCGCTTGCGGCGGAGTCAAATCCACCTCCTGCGGCGGTTGTCTCTTCCGGCGGCAAAACCTGATGCCGCGCGCGCTAAGGCCGATTAACTTCGCCGGCGGCGGCTGCTTCCGCTTCGGGTGCGGCTGCCGCTGTGACAGGTTCTCCGTTGGGTCCTAAGGGCCCTAGAAGGGGATTTTCAAGATCGAAGTCCTCGGAACCGGCAGGTCCGAGCTCTTTACGCCGCAGCCGCTTTTCCATCTTTTCCTGCTGCCGCTCTTTACGCTGCTGCTCTTTTTGGCGTTTTTTGAAAGTTTGTGGTCCACGACCTGGCATAGTGAGTCCCTCAAAATCACAGGGCCGCCGAAGAACCTGGCTCAAGGGAGCGCAGGGTGGCGGCCCGAATACTATCTAAAACTTGTGCTGTCTAGAAATCGACGTGCCTACCAGCGAGAACCGCCGCGACCGCCGCCGCCGCCACGCTTGCTGCCACCGCCGGAATCGTTACGCCGTGCTCCGTAGCCGCCGCCGCCACCACCGCCGCCTGCGGGTTTCGGTCGAGCTTCGTTCACGTTCATCGCGCGTCCGTGTAGCTCGGTGCCGTTCAACTGCGAAATCGCAGTTTGCGCGTCCTTGTCTTCGGTCATTTCGACGAAGCCGAAGCCGCGCGGTTGCCCGGTGTCACGATCGGTCACGATGCTGACGCGCTCCACGCCGCCGAAAGCTGCAAATGCGGCATGTAGATCGTCCTGGCTGGTTTGATAACTGAGATTTCCGACAAA
>Ga0193753_10003576_pt1 | contig 11425 bp, 7 predicted proteins | sample H1c2metaG_FD_144925 | JGI IMG/M metagenome (GOLD analysis project Ga0193753, IMG submission 144925) | Soil microbial communities from a riparian zone of the East river system, Colorado, United States - H1c2 | ecosystem: Environmental > Terrestrial > Soil > Riparian zone | place: USA: East River... | reverse complement strand
GGAGCTCACGCCCCTTGCCGCCGCGACCCGTCACCTCGTACTTGGTGGTGCTGATGGTCTGCTCCGCGCCGCGGCTCGTCTCTACGCGCATCAGGTCGCGATCGCCGTGGGACGCCATGAACCCAATCACCCGATCCTCGTCTGAGACCAGCTTGATGAGGATCACGCCCTTGCCGGGGCCCGACAGAAAGTTCACCTCGTCGGCGCGGCAGAGCAACGCCCGGGCGTCGCGCGTCGCCACAATCAGCGTCTCATCGCCGGCGATCTTCTCGACGGCGAGCACCTCGACGCCCTCCGCCGGCCGCGCGAACCGGCGCCCCGCGCGCGTGCTCGGTTCCACGAAGCCATCGAGGCCAAAGCGCAGCGCGTAACCATCGGTTGTGGCCGCCACAGCGTGCACGGGCGGCGGCTCGTCTGACGGCTCGACCTTGCCGCTCTTCTTGGGCGGATGGGTGATCTGTCCGGCCACGCGGGGGTCGAGGCTGAACGCCGCGACGACGCGCTCGCCGTCGCGCAGCTTGAAGAGCTTCTGCACCGGCTCGCCATACCCGGTCGATGCCGGCACGTCGATGATGCGCGCGGTGTAGGCCGTACCCAGGTTGGTGAAAAACACCACCGTGGCGCGCGTGCTGCCCTGCAGCACCGCCAGCACCGCATCGCCCTCACGGAGCCGAGTGGTCGACAGATCGCGCACTTCCTTCTGCCGCTTCAGCCATCCGTCGCGTGACACGATCACGACGTTGTCTTCTTCCACGATGAAGTCGTCGGCCGTGAACTCGACTTCTTCCGAGGCCTCGATCAAGGTCCGCCGCTTGTCGCCCTTCGCGTACTTCTCCTGGACCTCGATGAGGTCCTGGCGCACCAGGCCCCAACGGCCCTCTTCGTCCTTCAGCAGACCTGTGATCTGACGCGCGCGCTTGCGCTTGTCGGCGAGCTCGTTCTGGATGACGAGGATCTCGAGACGCGCGAGCCGATACAGCTTGAGCTCGAGGATCGCGTCGGCCTGCTCGTCGTCGAGACCGAAGCGCTTCATGATCTTCTCCGCGGAGTCGGCCTTGCCGTCCGACTTGCGGATGATCTTGATGATCTCGTCGAGCGCGTCGAAGACCTTCTCGAAGCCCTCGAGCACGTGAATGCGCCTGGTGAGCGTCTGCAGCTCGTGCTCGAGCCTGTTGGTCACGACCTCCAAGCGGAAGTGCAGGAAGTGCCAGAGGATCTGCTGCAGGTCGAGCCGCTCCGGCCGGCCCACCTCGGGGTTCTCGGTCGGGATGAGGCACGTCAGGTTGACGATGACGTTGGTCTGGAGCGGCGTGTTCTTGAAGAGATACGCCATCACCATGCGCACGTCCGCGTCCTTTTTCAGCTCGAGCGCGATGCGGACGTCGTCGGTCGAGATGTCCCTCACGTCGAGGAGCGGCGGCAGCTTCCGCGACAGCACGACATCGGCAATCCGCTCGACGAGCGTGGACTTGTTCACCGCATACGGGATGCTCGTGATGTAGATCGTCTGGCCGGTCCGCGTCGGCGGGCCCTCTTCCCACGTCGAGCGCAGTCGAATCGTGCCCGACCCGGTACGGTAGATCTCTTTCAGCTCGTCGGCCGAGTTGAGAATCTGACCGCCGGTCGGAAAGTCGGGACCCTTGACCCAGCGGCACAGTTGCAAGCTCGTGAGATCGGGGTTGTCGAGATACTTCAGCAGGGCCGTGCAGATCTCGCCCAGGTTGTGCGGCGGCACGTTGGTCGCCATGCCGACGGCGATACCGGTGCTGCCGTTGACGAGCAGGTTGGGAATGCGCGCCGGCAGCACGACCGGCTCGGTACGGGTGCCGTCGTAGTTGGGCCGGAAGTGCACGGTCTTCTGCTCGATCTCGCTGAGCATTTCGTCGGCCACGCGGGCCAGCCGGCATTCCGTGTAGCGCATGGCGGCCGCGTTGTCGCCGTCGAGCGAACCGAAGTTGCCCGAGCCGTCGACGAGCGGATAGCGCAGCGAGAACGACTGCGCCATCCGCACCAGCGTTTCGTACAGCGCCGCGTCGCCGTGCGGATGATAGTTGCCCATCACGTCGCCGACCACCTTGGCGCACTTGCGATGCTTCGCGTCGGCCGTCAGGTTCTGTTGCCACATCGTGTACAAGATGCGGCGCTGCACCGGCTTGAGCCCATCGCGCACGTCGGGCAGCGCGCGCGACGTGATCACCGAGAGCGCGTAGTTCAGATACCGGCTCTGAGCCGCCTCGTGGAGCGCGACACCTTCGGTGAAGCCGCCTGGAGGTGGAGGCGGCGGGCCGTCGGACTGCGGAGCGTCGAAGAGGGATGGATTCAGTGGGCGCTTCGGGGACATGGGCGAACAGTGATCTTACCGGCTTTGGACCTTGGGCCTTGGACCTTGGGGCTCAATCGGTCGCACTCGCGTTGCTCGACGCGAGGTATGAGTAGAGATCATCGCAGGCTTCGAGTCTTTATTTCCGCTGACGCTCTGGTGATGGATATCTATCGTTCGTCCCAGGTGTTCCCGATTGAGGAACGTTTTGGTCTCCAGAGCCAGCTCCGACGTGCAGCGGTCTCGGTTGCCTCCAACATCGTCGAAGGATGTGCGCGCCGGCACCCCCGCGAGTATCGCAGTTTCTTAAACATCGCGACGGGGTCCTCAGCCGAGGCCCTCTACCTATTGACTATCGCGGTGCGGCTAGGGCTGCTCTCCGCAACCGACTCAGAGCGGCTAAGCCAAGGTTATGCCGAGCTCACAGCCGCCCTGAAGTCGCTGCTTCGCGCGCTCGAGCAGCGAGCCGACTAGTCCTAGCCGGCAAGCCCTAAGGCCCAAGGCCTAAGGTCTAAGGCCTGAATATTTTTCCAGGATTCATGAGGCCGAGGGGATCCAACGCGGCCTTCACTGCCCGCATGACGTCCACGGCGTCCTCGCCGTGCTCCTCGACCAGATACTGCTGCTTGCCCAGGCCGATGCCGTGCTCGCCGGTGCATGTGCCGCCGAGGGCGAGCGCGCGGCGGACGAGGCGGGCGTTGAGAGCCTTGACCTCCTCGACCTCCCGCGCAGCGGTGGGATCGAGAATGAAATTGAGGTGGAAGTTGCCGTCGCCGACGTGGCCGACGAGCGGTGCATAGGCCGAGGACGCGGCAAGGTCGCGTTTCGTCTCGACAATGCATTCGGCGAGAGCCGAGATCGGGACGCACACGTCGGTCACCCACGCCTTGCCACCGGGACGCATGGCCATGGCCGCGTAGTAAGTATTGTGCCGGGCGGCCCAGAGCTTCGCCCGGTCCTCGGTCGTCGTCGCCCAGCGGAACTCGGTGCCCCCGTGTTCGGAGGCAAGTTCCTGCACTGCCGTGGCGTGTTCGGCGGCGCCGGCCGCGCTCGTGGCGTGAAACTCGAAGAGCAGCGTCGGTTTCACCGCATACGACAGCTGCGAGTACCGGTTGACGGCGTCGATCTGCACCTCGTCGAGCAGCTCGATCCGCGCGACCGGGATCCCGAACTGGATCGTCTGGATCACGGTGCGCACGGCGCCTTCGATCGAGTCGAAGGCGCACACGGCCGCTGACACGGCCTCGGGCTGACCGTACAGCCGCACGATCACCTCGGTGATCACGCCGAGGGTGCCTTCGGATCCGACGAAGAGGCGCGTGAGGTCGTAGCCGGCCGACGACTTGCGCGCGCGGCCGCCGGTGTGAATGACGCGGCCGTCCGGCATCACCACGGTGAGGCCCAGCACCGTTTCCCGCATGGTGCCGTAACGCACGGCGGTGGTACCCGACGCCCGCGTGGCAGTCATTCCGCCAATCGTGGCGTCGGCGCCGGGGTCCACCCAGAATGCCGCGCCGGTGTTGGCAAGCGCCTTGTTCAGCTGGCGGTGCGTCACGCCGGCTTCGACCGTGGCGTCGAGGTCTTCGGCGCTCACCCGGAGCACGCGGTTCATCCGCGACAGGTCGAGCGAAATGCCGCCTCGCACCGGGTTGACATGGCCTTCGAGAGAGCTGCCCGCGCCAAACGGCACGATCGGCACGCCGTGTCTGCCGGCGACGCGCACGACCGAGCTCACCTCGTCGGTCGAAATAGGAAAAGCCACGGCGTCGGGCTCACCGGGGGCATGCCAGGATTCGCCGTGGCCGTGGTGCTCGAGCTGGGTGGCGTTGGTGCTGCAGCGATCGCCAAGAATCTCGGATAGATCGCGCACGAGTGCCGCGCGGCGCTCGTCGGTCAGGGCAGAGGGCATCCCCGGATTGTATTATTCAGAGCTGGCCCCATGTCCTCTCCCTTCACAGCCAAGACACTCACGTTCCTGCGCGCGCTCAAACGCAACAACGACCGCGAATGGTTTCGCGCGCGCAAAGACGACTACGACCGCCACGTGCGGGGCCCAATGCTCGACCTGATCGGGCAGCTGGCTGCAGACCTGAAGCCATTCGCCCCGGAGCTTCTGGCCGATCCCAAGAGGTCGATGTACCGCGTCTACCGCGATACACGCTTCAGCGAAGACAAGACGCCGCTCAAGACCAACGCCGCCGCGGTGTTTCCACCGCGCGGATTCCCGCGGCACGAGGGCGCCGGCCTCTACGTCGAGATCGCGCCGGGGTGGGTGTGGATGGGAGGCGGCCTCTACATGCCGCCTGCTCCTTCGCTTCACGCCATTCGCGAGCGCATTGCCACCTCGCATCCGCGCTTGCATCGGCTCGTCACCACGGCGGATTTCAAGAAGGTGCTCGGCGAGCTGCAGGGCGACCGCCTCACACGCGTGCCGCGCGGATACCTGAAGGATCATCCGGCCGAGCATTACCTGCGCTTCAAGCAGTTCCTCGGGTTTCGCGAGTTCAAGGCGGACTTCGCCACGAGCCAGGACTTCTATCCGGAGCTGCTGCGTACATTCAAGGCCCTCACGCCGCTGCTCCGCTTCCTGAATTCGGCCATCAGCGAAGGCGCCGCGCCTGCGGCGGTGCTGGTCTATGGTCCTACGCGAGGCGAGGGCCGGCCTGTATTCAAGCGCCACCATGGCGCTTGATCCGGCCGCGGAGTATGGCCGCCGCCTCGCGGACTGGCGCGCACGGTTCGCACAGCTGTCGCGGCTCGACGCACGGCTGGCGTCGGGCAGGCTGATCGCGTTTGGCGCGACGATCGTCATCGCTTATCTGATCTGGAAAGGCTCGCTGGGCCCGTGGGCGCTTGCAGCGCCCGTCGTCGCGTTCCTGGCCCTGGTGGTGCGGCACGACGTGGCGATTCGCGCCCGCGATCGCGCCGCTGCGCTGGTCACGTTCTACGAGCATGGGCTCGGCCGGATCGAAGACCGCTGGATTGGCACGGGCCAGCCCGGCGACCGCTTTCGCGATGATCACCATCCCTACGCCAACGACCTCGATCTCTTCGGACCGGGCTCGCTCTTCGAGCTGCTGTCACGCGCGCGCACGAGAACCGGCGAAGACACGCTGGCGAGCTGGCTGACGGGCGCCGCCACACCGGATGTCGTGGCGGCACGGCAGGCGGCGGTCCGCGAGCTGGCCCCGGCGATGGATCTCCGCGAGGAGCTCGCGCTCGCCTCGGGCGTCGCGGCGACGAGCGTCCGGGGTGAAACGCTCGTGGCCTGGGCTGAAGCGCCGCCGGCACTCTCACCGCCGTGGCTACGCTGGGTCGCCTTGAGTCTGACGGTCCTGACTCTCCTCGCGATCGCCCACCTGCTCCGCACCGATAGCGTAACGCCGCTCTACATCGCCCTCGCCGCGCAGTCGCTCTTCGCGCTGCCGTATGCGCGGAGCGTCGAACGCCTGCTCCATGCCGCCGGCGGACCCGCCCGCGATCTGATGGCGTTGTCGCACGCGATCGCCCTGCTCGAGACTGGCCGGTTCACGACCCCGCGCCTGATGACGTTGCAGGAGGAAGTCCGGCACGCCGGCGTGCCTGCGTCCACGGCCATCCGCCGGCTTCGGCGCATTTCGGAGATGCACGACTGGCAGCACAACATGATCTTCGCTCCCATCGCGCTCGTCCTGATGTGGAGCACCCACCTGGCATGGGCGCTCGAGGCCTGGCGCCGTGCGCACCGGATCCACGTCGGGACCTGGCTTCGAGTCGTCGGCGAATTCGAGGCGCTCGCGTCGCTGTCGGCGTACGCCTTCGAGCACCCGGACGATCCTTTCCCAGAGCTCGACGCACTGGAGACGCCTCTGGAGACGCCGGCGGCGGCGCGGCCCGTCGGTCGATTCGAGGGCCTCGGCCTCGGTCACCCGCTGGTGCCGGCCGCGCGCCTGACACGCAATGACGTCACGCTCTCGGCCGTTTGCCAGCTGCTGGTCGTCAGCGGATCGAACATGTCTGGCAAGAGCACGCTGCTGCGCACCGTGGGCGTGTGCGCGGTGCTGGCGCAGGCGGGCGCGCCGGTTCGCGCACGGTCGCTCCGCCTGACACCTCTCGCCGTCGGCGCCACGCTCCGCATCCAGGATTCATTACAGGAAGGCCGCTCGCGTTTCTACGCGGAGATCACCCGCATACGGGAACTGTCCGACCTGGCGGCCGGACCTGTCCCCCTCCTCTTCCTGCTGGACGAGATCTTCCACGGCACCAACTCGCACGATCGGCTGGTGGGGGCGTCCGGTGTTCTGGGTAGCCTGGTGGCACGCGGCGCGGTGGGGCTGATCACGACGCACGACCTGGCGCTCACGGCGGTCGTCGATGAGCTGCGTCCCCGCGCCGCCAACGTTCATTTCGAGGATTGGTTCGACGGCGCCGAGATGCGCTTCGACTACACGGTCAAGCCCGGCCCGGTCACCCGCAGCAACGCGCTGGCCTTGATGCGGGCGGTCGGGCTCGACATCCGCGAACCCTGAGCTTCGTGCAACGATGTACGCAGCGTGATGCCGTCATGACACTCGAGCCAGAGACTCCGGACACTCTCGATCCGTCGGAGATCGACGCGGTCAACACACAGGCGTCGGTGCTAATGAAGCGCGGCATCGGCCTGATGACGGAGGCGCAGCCTGGCGCCATGGCCGAGGCCCTGGAATGTTTCGACCGCGCACTCGAGATGCGCCGGCGGCTGCCGTATGCGCAGGTGCCGCTGCTCGGCTATGGCCTCGCCGCGTGCCTGCTGAATCGAGCCGACGCGCTGGCGCAACTGGGCACGCCGGAGCAGCTCGCGGCGGCGCTCGATTCATACGACGAGGGCATCGTCGTCCTGCGTGGCCTGCCGCTGTCGGAGGATCCGCGCTTTCCCCGCCGTCTCGCGATGGCGCATCAGAACCGCGGCCTGGCGCTGCAGGCGCGCGGCGGCGTCGAGGCGCTGGGCGCCGCCACCGCGTTTGCCGGCGCCATCGAGGTGCTCGAGGCGGACTACTCGGCCCTCATCCCCGACCGGCAGTACCTGTTGGCCGTGGTCTGGACGAATCTCGCCAATGCGCATGCATCCGCACCGGGCATGGCATCGGAGTCGGCTCCACGGGACGCTGCGCTTCAGGCGATCGCGCTGGTCGCGGGGTGGGAACACGGCGACGCCGACTACGCGGAGGTTGGCCTCAAAGCGCGCCACGCCCTGTGCCGGGCAATCGCGCGACGTCTGTCGGCGCCTGCCAGCGGCGACGAGGGTATGCCGGAAGATGTCCACGAGGCCACCGACGCGGTCGATGATGGCCTCGCCCTCGTGCGGGCGTGGGAACAGAAGGGCGTGACCGCGTTCCGCGGTGTCGCGCACGACCTCTTCCGCTTCGGCGCACGCGTCTACGCGAGGTATCAGCCGCAGTTTCTCGAGGAGTTCGTCCACGATAATCTGGACCCGTCGAGCTCGTCAGTCGACTACGTCGAGAGCGTGGAGATGCGCGCGGCGGCGCAGGAAGTGCTGGTCCTCAAGGGCCTGTCCAGTCCCCCGGGAACTGGCGACTAGTCGAGCGCTGGACGCCGCTACATGTCGGCCCAGCGGCGCAGCAGGTTGTGGTACAGCGCGGTGAGCTGCACGATCGACGGATGGTTCGCCATGTCGACGCTCAGGCGCTGGATCGACGTGTCGAGATCGAAGAGCATCGCACGCGTCGCGTCATCGCGCACCATGCTCTGAATCCAGAAGAACGACGCCACGCGGGCGCCGGCGGTCACCGGCCGCACGTGGTGCAGGCTGGTAGACGGATACAGAATCATGTGCCCAGCCGGCAGCTTCACCGAGTGAAGGCCGTAGGTGTCCTCGACGACAAGCTCGCCGCCTTCATATTCGTCCGGCTGCCCGAGAAAGAGCGTGGCCGACAAGTCGGTCCGGATTCTCAGGGGCGTCCCGGCCAGCTGCCGGATGGCATTGTCGACGTGGTTGCCGAACGAGTGCCCGCCCTGATAGCGGTTGAAGAGCGGAGGAAAGACGCGCAGCGGCAACGCCGCCGACACGAAGAGCGCATTGCCCTGCAGAGCGGTGAGGATGAGATCGCCCAGCTCCTCGGCGACGGGGTGCCCTTCGGGCAGCTGCTGGTTGTCTTTGACCTTGGCGGATTGCTGGCCGGCGGTGACGCGGCCATCGACCCAGTTCGAAGCGTCGAGCAGGCGGCGCGCATGCGCCACCTGCTCGAGCGTGAGGACGTCCGGAACCTGAAGAAGCACTCCGACTAGCTTAGAACGAGAACACCGGGCTGAACAGGATCTGGCGCGACGGACCGGGCATGAAGTGCCGGTCGTAGGCCTTGTCGGCGTACTTCGCGTTGCCGATGTTGTTGAGATTCACCTGCAGAGTGAGGTGCCGGTTGACCGGGTAGCTGGCCATGGCATCGAACTCCCAGTACTTCGTCAGATCCTGAATCACCGCCGCGTTGGTTGCGTACTTCGGCTGCGACACGGTACCGCCGCCGACGAAGTTGAACGAGCCGGTCTGGTTGAAGAAGTTGCCGTCCTTGTAGTTGGCGCCGCCACCGACGGTGAGACCCATCGGCAACTCGTAGGTGGTCCACAGATTGAGCGTCGCCTTCGGGACATAGGGCAGGGTCACGCCCTCTTCCGACGGCACGGCCGACTTGAGCACCTCGCCGTCCATGAACGACACGCCGCCGTAGGCGTTCCAGCGAGGCAGGATCGTCCCGGCCAGGGTGAACTCGACGCCGTTGACCCGCTGGTCACCGAGCAGCGTCACCGCGCCCGCGAGGTCGGTCGTCTTCGCATCGGTCTTGTCGAGATTGAAGAACGCTGCCGTGAAATGCAGGGCGTCGCCCAGATCCCACTTGGTGCCCACCTCGAAATTGCGACTCCTCTCCGGGCCAAGGGCCTGAGCGGTGCCGCCAGTGGCGGCGAGCACGAGACCGTGGGTCGAGTCGTAGACCGGCGCAAACGAGGTGCTGAACGCGGCGTAGACGCTGCCCTTCTCGACCGGCTTGTAGACGAGACCGGCACGCCCGGTCGTGGCCTTGTCTTCGCGGCCGAAGTTCGCCACGACGCCCGTCGCGGAGACGGTCTCGTAGTCGATATCCACGCTGTCGTAACGGATGCCGAGGTCGGCCTGGAAGTGCTCGTTGAACTTGACGGTGTCGAACACATAGAGCGCCACCGAGTTGGCGTCGGCGTTCGAGGTGGCGCCGGTCTTCGCGTAGGTCGGCGTGTAGGACACGAACGGGTCCGGGTGCACCAGGTCGATGACCGGCGGGCGCCCGTTGGCGAACGTGTCGGTGAACGCGTAGGTGGGCTGCCGATCGGCCGCGAACTCCAACCCGACATCGGCGCTGTGCGTCACGCGGCCGGTGCGGAACTCCGTGGCGAGATCGGTCTGGTTGGTCGTGACCTTGTCGTTGCGGTGCTGATACTTCGTGTCGGTGCGGCGCAGCTGGAACGCGGCCGGGTTGTAGCCCGGATCAGTGTTGCCGCCGTTGACCGCGGTGGTCACGGGACGCGGTGGCGTGCTGACCGCGTCGCGGTAGTTGTTGCCGTAGCGCGTGAGGTTGCGCAGCGTGAACGTCGAGTTGAACCGGTGGCTCACGATGCCGGTCACGACGTCGGATGTGGTGTCCTCGTAGTCGCGCGACGCGATGCTGTAGTAGTTGTTGAAATCGAGATCGTTCACCGTCAGGCCGGCGGCGATGGCATTGTCGGGGAAAAGCGTCGGGATGCCGAGGTCGGGCACGTTGTTCTGCTGCAGGCGCGAGTACGACACCGTGACCGTGGTCGGCTTGCCGATGCCGAGACCGACCGTCGGCGCAAAGCCCCACTGCTTGTTCTTCTGGATGTCACGACCCGGATAGCCGGCGTCCTGCCACATCGCGTTCAACCGGAACGCGGCCGAGCTACCGAGGCGGTGGTTGACGTCGAAGCTGCCGCGCTTGTGATCGGCATTGCCGAAGGCGAGCCGGCCGGTGGCCGAATCGTTGAGCGTGGCCGCCTTGGTGACCATGTTGATCGAGCCGCCCGTGGAGCCGCGGCCGCCGGTGACCGACGTCGGCCCCTTTGCCACTTCAATCGACTCGACGTTGAACGTGTCGCGAGTCACCTCGCCAGGATCGCGGGCGCCGTCGATGTAGATGTCGTTGCGGACGTTGAAACCGCGGATGAAGATGTTGTCGCCAAAGCTCACCGTGCCGCTGGCGCCTTCGCCGATGCTCATCGTGATGCCCGGCGTGTTGCGCAGCGCGTCGACCAGCGTGGTCGCACTCTGCTCTTCCAGCACCTTTTGCGGAATGACGACGATCTCCTGGGCCGTGTCGCGGATCTCGTCGCGGTATTTCGGCGACTGCGCGTTCCTCGGCACGCTGCCCGCCACCTCGACGAACTCGTTGACGCCACGCACGGCGAGCGTCACCGTGCTGCCGCCGAACGTCGCCCGCACCGACAGGCCCGTCAGCAGCCGCGCCATCGCCTGCTCGGGGGTGAAGTTGCCCGAGACGCCCGGCGACTGCAGCGTGCGCAGCCCTGGATCGGCGAGCACGGTCTTCACCTGGCTGACGCGCTCGAACGCCGCGAGGACGCCCTCGAGCGGTCCGGCCGCGATGTCGAAGCGGGCCACGGTGGAGCGCTGGGCGGTGCCGGCGATGACAGGACCCTGGTCGCCCGCGGGAACCGGGGCCGCGACCGCGGGCTTGGCGGCGGCGGGGGCGAGGAATGCCGCGCCCAGAACGAACAGGCGAGTGCGGCCGCCACGGCGACGGCGACCCGTCGGGGCTGGCGCGAATGCTCGGTGCTTCATCGGAAGGATCCTTTTCAAAAAGTTCAAGAAGGCTCTCGCTCATCAGCGAGACGCCGGACGACCAGGGGAGCAAAGGCCACGCCACGGTCCAGCTGTCGTGCAAATCCGCGTATCTCAAGCACATGTCGGAAGTGTGTGCGCTGGATGAACAGCAAACACGCATGGTGAGCTATGAATGGCCACGACTGTTGGCTACGGAGTGTGCAGGCCCGTGGTCAAGAATTCGACACTCGGGCAGTGCACGGGGCGTGTCATGGCCCGCTCGGAAGGTCTTCCTGATGCGGCATTTA
>Ga0193753_10003575_pt1 | contig 11427 bp, 4 predicted proteins | sample H1c2metaG_FD_144925 | JGI IMG/M metagenome (GOLD analysis project Ga0193753, IMG submission 144925) | Soil microbial communities from a riparian zone of the East river system, Colorado, United States - H1c2 | ecosystem: Environmental > Terrestrial > Soil > Riparian zone | place: USA: East River... | reverse complement strand
TATGCCGACAACGACTGGGTGCTCGGGCCGCCGCGCGAGGGCCAGCAGCTCTCCGTGCGCACGCACCGCGACGACGCGACGGGCGCCGTCCTCGCCCGCAGCGCGTGGAATGACGATTTCCCCGGCCACGTGGCCTTCCTCGGCGCGAGCGAGGCGCAGGCTTCGGCCACCGGAGACCGGCGCTCGTTCCTCGGGCGCAACGGCTCGCTCTCCCTCCCGGCGGCGCTGGCGCGGCCCGCATTGTCCGGGCGCTTCGGCGCGGGCCTCGACCCGTGCGCCGCGCTCCAGGTGACGCTCACGCTGGCCCCGGGCGAGCGACACACGCTGGTCTTCGTGCTGGGCGAGGGCCGCGACGAGGACGAGGCGCGCCGGCTCGTGCGCCGGCACGCTGACGTGACCGCCTCCACCGAGGCGCTGGCGCGCGCGGAGGCCGCATGGGACGCGACGCTCGGCGCGGTGCAGGTGCGCACGCCGGACGATTCCTTCGACCTGCTCGTGAACCGCTGGCTGCTCTACCAGACCGTGAGCTGCAGGCTGTGGGCGCGCACGGGCTACTACCAGCCGGGGGGCGCCTTCGGCTTCCGCGACCAGCTCCAGGACGTGCTCGCGCTGCTCCACGTGCGGCCGGAGCTGACGCGCGAGCACCTGCTGCGCGCGGCGGGCCGCCAGTTCAGGGAGGGCGACGTGCAGCACTGGTGGCACGAGCCCTCCGGCCGCGGCCTGCGCTCGCGCTGCTCGGACGACATGCTCTGGCTGCCGTACGCGGTCAGCGAGTACGTGCGCGTGACGGGCGAGCCGGGCGTGCTCGACGAGGTGCTCCCGTTCCTGGAGGCGCCGCCGCTCGCCGCCGACGCGCACGAGGCCTACGGTCCCGCCACCGTCTCCAGCGAGCGCGGCACGCTCTACGAGCACTGCGTGCGCGCGATCGAGAAGGGCCTGACGTCCGGCGCGCACGGCCTGCCGCTCTTCGGCTCCGGCGACTGGAACGACGGCATGAACCGCGTCGGCGAGCGGGGCCGCGGCGAGAGCACGTGGCTGGGGATGTTCCTGCACGACGTGCTCGGGCGCTTCGCGCCGCTGGCCGCCGCGCGCGGTGACCGTGCGCGCGCGGAGCATTGCCGGATGGAGGCGCAGCGCCTCGCCGGCGCGCTGGACATGGCCTGGGACGGCGCGTGGTACCTCCGCGGCTGGTACGACGACGGCTCGCCGCTGGGATCCTCGCGCAACGACGAGTGCCGCATCGACTCGCTGGCGCAGTCGTGGTCCGTGCTCTCCGGCGCGGCGCCGCAGCGCTTCGCGGAGCGCGCGATCGATGCGGTGCGCGCCTCGCTCGTCGTGCGCGGCACGCGCATCGTGCTGCTGCTCTCGCCGCCCTTCGACAGGTCCGCGCAGGACCCGGGGTACATCAAGGGCTACCCGCCGGGCGTGCGCGAGAATGGCGGGCAGTACACGCACGCGGCGGTGTGGTTCCTCATGGCCGTCGCGCGCCTGGGGAGCGGCGACGAGGCGATGGAGCTGTTCCACATGCTGAATCCGGTGAACCACGCCCGCACCGCCGCGGACGTCGAGCGTTACAAGACCGAGCCGTACGTGATCGCGGGCGACGTCTACGCGCAGGCGCCGCACGCCGGGCGCGGCGGCTGGAGCTGGTACACGGGCGCGGCCGGCTGGATGTACCGCGCGGCGATCGAGAGCATCCTCGGCCTGCGGCGCAGCGGCGCCACCTTCGCCGTCGATCCGTGCATCCCGTCCACGTGGCCCGGCTTCGAGCTGACATGGCGCCAGGGCCGGACGAGCTACGAGATCGCGGTGACCAACCCCGAGCACCGCTGCCGCGGCGTCGGGCTCGCGAGGCTGGACGGCGCGAGCGTGGACCCGCTCGCGATGCCCTTCGTGGACGACGGCGGCACGCACGTCGTGAAGCTCGTGCTCGGCGAGCGGCCCGTGCCGGCGTCTCCGGCCGCGCAAGCCGCGATGCCCGCCCCGCGCCGCGCGTCCGAGGCCGGCGCGACCTGAGTCACTCGCCGTCCGCCCCAGGCTCGCCGTGCGCCGCACGACCTGAGTCGCTTGCCGCCCGCCCGGGATCGCCGTGCGCCGCGCGCCCCTCCGGGCTCACTCGCCCTTGGGAGCGAGAGCAGGCGGAGCGAGAGCAGGGGGAGCGAGAGCAGGGGGAGCGAGAGCAGGGGGAGCGAGAGCAGGGCGGGCGGTTACCCGCCGCGCGCGAGCAGTGCGCGCCAGGGCCTGTAGACCGCCGCGCCGGCGGCGAGCACGCCGAGGCCGAGCAGCGTCTTCCGCGGCTCGGCCTGCAGCAGCGCGCCGATGACGACGGCGCTCGCCATGGCGGTGTAGAGCGCGGGGAAGAGCGGATAGAGCGGGCTGCGGAAGGGGCGCGAGAGCTCCGGCCGCCGGCGCCGGAGCAGCAGCAGCGCGGCGCCGCACTGCGCGTGGAAGATCCATTCGGCGAAGACGACCGAGTCCGTGAGCCGCTCCGCGCTCGCCTTGTCCACGCTGACCCAGAGCAGGTACAGCAGCGCGACCGCTCCCTGCACGAGCAGCGCCGCGACGGGCGCGCCGGTGCGCGGCGACAGCTTCCCGAAACGCCTGAAGAACAGCCCGTCCTCCGCCATCGCGACGTACAGGAAGGGCGACGCGAGCACGATGGCGGCGCAGATGCCCAGTGCCGACACCGCCATCGCCGCGACGAGCAGCTTCCCGCCCGCGCTGCCGAGGCTCGCGTGCGCGAGCCGCGCCGCGATGTCGGGCTCGGAAGCCATCGCCGGCAGGCCGAGCACCTTCACGAAGGCCAGGTTCATCGCCAGGTACACCGCGACGACGCCGAGCATCCCCAGCACGATCGCGCGCGGCAGCGTGCGCTGCGGGTCGCGCACCAGCGGCGCGATGTACGTGATGAGCTGCCAGCCGCCGTAGCTGAAGAGCACCGGCAGCATCGCGAGCACGAGACCCCTGCCCGGTGACGGCGCCGCGGGCGACGGCGTGCCCGTCGCCAGCGCCGCGGCGGCCACTCCGCCGGCGGCGCCAGCCGCCGCGTCGGCGACCAGCAGCGCGGCGCCGGCCAGCGCCGCGATGGCGCCCAGTTTCAGCAGCATGACCGCGTTCTGGAGCAGCGCGCCGCTCTTCACGCCGGCCAGCGAGACGAGCGTGAGGCCGACGAGCAGCGCCGCGCCGATCGCGAGCACGCCGTGCGGCGGCGCGCCGCCCGTGCCGTCCGCGGCCGGGAGGCCCCAGAGCAGCACCGCGACCTTCTGCGCGCAGAAGTCCGCCACCACGGCCGCGGCGCCCGTCGACACGACGAGCAGCACGATCCACGCGAAGAGGAAGGCCGGCAGGCGACCGAAGGCCTCGCGCAGGTACACGTACCAGCCGCCCGCGTGCGGGAAGCTCGCGGCCAGCTCCGCGAAGGTCATCGCGCCCGCGAGCGCGACCAGCCCGCCGAGCAGCCACGCGCCGAAGAACAGCCCCGGCGTCGGCAGCAGCTGCGCGACGCTGCCGGGCGTGAAGAAGATGCCCACGCCGATGACGCCGCCCATGACGAGCATCGTCGCGTCGAAGAGCGACAGGCGCCGGCGGCCCGCGTCGGTGGTCATCGCGCTCCTCGTTCCGCCGTGCGCCTGCGGTGGGCGACACGCTAGCATGCGCGGCCCGCCGGGCCCTCCGCATGACCCTCCTCACCGTCACCGACATCCACAAGAGCCACCGCGGGCGGCACCTGCTGCGCGGCGTGTCGCTCGTGATCCAGGACGGCGAGCGGCTCGGGCTGCTCGGGCCCAACGGCAGCGGCAAGTCCACGCTGCTGCGCATCATCGCGGGCACCGAGGATCCCGACTCGGGCCAGCGCGTGCTGCGCCGCGACCTGCGCCTGGGGTATCTGGAGCAGGAGCCGAAGCTGCCGGCCGGCGCCCGCGTGCGCGATGTCGTGCGCGCCGGCCTGCCGGGGCGCGAGGAGATCCTCGCGGAGCTCGCCGCGGTGCACGCGCGCTGCGAGACCGCCGCCGCGCACGCCGCCGCGCAGGATCCCGGCACCGCGGAGCGCACGCTCCGCGCGCTGCTCGTGCGGCAGTCAGCGCTCGAGGACGAGCTGCAGCTCGTCGGCGGGCACGATGTCGAGCACCGCGTGGAGGAGCTGCTCGCGCACCTCGGGCTGCCCGACGCCGAGGCGGACTGCGGCACGCTCTCGGGCGGCGAGGCGCGCCGCGTGGCGCTCGCGCGCCTGCTGCTCGGCGAGCCGGAGCTGCTGCTGCTGGACGAGCCGACCAATCACCTCGACGCGGAGGTCATCGCGTGGCTCGAGCAGCACCTGCTCGCGCGCCGCACGCCGCTGCTCATGGTCACGCACGACCGCTACGTGCTGGACCGCGTCGCGGACCGCATCCTCGAGCTGGACCGCGGCCAGCTCGTCTCGTACACGGGCGGCTACGGCGACTACCTGCTCGCCCGCGCCGAGGCCGATGCGCGCGAGGAGCACGCCGAGGGCTCGCGCCAGAACCTGCTGCGGCGCGAGACGGCGTGGATGCGCCGCGGCCCGCCCGCGCGCACGACCAAGGCCAAGGCGCGCATCGACCGCTACGACGCGCTGGCCGCGTCCGCGCCCGAGCGCCGCGGCGAGGGCATCGAGTTCCGCGTGCCGGAGGGCCCGCGCCTCGGCGCGCGCGTCATCGGCCTCCACGGGGTGCGCAAGAGCCGCGGCGACAAGCTGGTGATCCCCGGCATCGACCTGGAGATCGCGCCGGGCGAGCGCATCGGCATCGTCGGCCCGAACGGCGCGGGCAAGACCACGCTCATCCAGCTCTGCACCGGCGCGCTGGCGCCGGATGCCGGCAAGGTCACGATCGGCGACAGCGTGGTCTTCGCGGGCATCGACCAGCAGCGCACGGCGCTGGATCCCGCGCACAGCGTGCTGGAGGAGATCGCGGGCCCCAACCAGTTCGTGCGGCTCGGGGACCGCGCAGTGCGCATCGAGAGCTTCCTCGAGCAGTTCCTGTTCCCCGGCGACAACAAGAACGCGCTCATCGGCACGCTGTCGGGCGGCGAGCGCAACCGCGTGCTGCTCGGCAAGCTGCTGTGCGCCGGCGGCAACGTGCTCGTGCTGGACGAGCCGACCAACGACCTGGACCTCATGACGCTGCGCGCACTGGAGGAGGCGCTCACGGCCTTCGAGGGCTGCGTGCTCGTGGTGAGCCACGACCGCTGGTTCCTCGACCGCGTCGCGACGCGCGTCGTGCACCTGGACGGCTCGGGCCACGTGCGCATCCACGCCGGCGACCTCACGGGCCTGCTCGGCGAGCTCGCGCTCGCGCGTCCCGGCGCGCCGGCCGGCGGTCCTGCGGCCGCGGGCAGCACGCGCGGCGGGGGCAGCGGAAGCCGAACGGGCAATGCGGGCGCCGCGGGCGGCGTCCGCGCAGGACACGCCGGCGGCGGCAGCTCCGCCCCGGAAGGCGCACGGGGCGCGGGCAGCGCCGGCGCCGCAGACACGGGCGGCATCGCCGCGGTCAAGCCCAAGCGGCTCTCGCCGTGGGAGAGCAAGGAGTGCGACGCGCTGCCCGGCCGCATCGAGACCGCGGAGGCGGAGCTGACGGCGCTCGACCAGCGGCTCGCGGATCCCGCGCTCTGGCGCGGCCCGCTGGCAGAGCGCGAGAAGCTCACGGCGCAGCACGCCGCCACTGCCGCGCGCGTCGCGCAGCTCACGCAGCGCTGGGAGGAGCTGGAGTCTCGGCGCGGCTGAGAGGCGCGCCGAGAGGAGCGGCTGGCGTGGCGCTCCGGGGCGTCGGGGGCGCTGCCCGCTTTCGAGTTCAGGCGACGGTGAGTCGGATTGAGATCGCAGTGCGCCGTCGAGGGGGCTCTGCCGCTCCTCGGACAGAGCTGCGCTTGAGATGCCTGTTCCAAAGCGTTGAGCGGTAGACGGCGCACTCTTCTCGATCGGCACAGCCCCCTCGCCGCGCACGACGACGCACGCTCGGCCGTGCCAGACCAGGCGGGCAGCGCCCCCGACGCCCCTGCGCGCCTCGACGCCGTTCCTGCTCGCTGGGAGGAACGGGGGAGCGCGCCCGAGGAGCGGAGACCCGCAGAGACAGTGAGACGAATGACCATCGTCCGCGCGCAGGGTCTGCCGTGACTCGTGGGCCAGTAGAGGCACGGCCTCTACTGGCCCACGGACTCCGCGCGGACATCCGACGCGGGCTGTCGCGCGCGCTGTGTGTGTTCCACGTCTGCTGGCGCGGCACGTGTGGTGCTGCGTTTGCTGGCCCCTCATTTCACCGGCGCGGGCGCCGGCGCAGGCTGGAGTTCGGCGGGCTGAGCGGGGGGCGGCAGGCGGAACAGCTCGTCGGGAAGCGACAGGCCGGTCTCCGCGCTCTCGTACTGCACCTCGATGCGGCCGGTGGCTTCGCTCTTCGTGACGGCGCGGAAGGGGAAGCGCAGCGCGGGGCCGGCGGCATCGGCGCGGGACACGTCGCGCCAGTCGCTGAAGGTGGTGGTCTGCGGGATGCTGCCCGCGCCGGGCAGCAGCTCCTCGCTGTCCACGCGCAGCACGTCGCCGGTATCGGCGGCGAGATAGGCGGTCGTCGGCGGCAGCTCGCCGTCGCGCAGCTCGACGACGACGACGTCGCGGCCGTCCAGGGCGTCGCGACGCAGGACGCGCACGTCGGCGAAGCGCCGGCTCCAGTCGCCCAGCAGGACGAGCGGCGTCTGCAGCGACTGCCGCAGCTCGCGGCCGTCGAGCTCGCGCCAGGGGTTGAAGACCGACTCGGTCTGCGCGTGCACGCCGTCGGATGCCTGGCGCGCGAAGCCGTACGCGCCGAAATCGGTCTCGTCGCGGACGTGGTCGCTGCCGCGGAAGCTGCTCGTGATCGTCCCGGCGAGGCCGGCATTCGCGAAGCGCATGCTGCCGGTGAGCCGCCAGCCGCCCAGCGCTTCCCACGCGGAGGCGTCGACGCTCGCGCCGCGCAGCGCGCGCACCGCGGCGAGGTCCGGCCGCGCCTGCCCGGCGGGGGACTCCGGCGAGGCGCGCTCGAAGCGGAAGTCGCCGTTGGGCTGGTGGCTCACCACCGCGACGACGGCGCCGTCCTGCTCCACGAACTCCGCGGAGAAGCCGGAGATCGCGCGGAACGCGCGGCGGCCCGAGCCGTCCGCCTGGGCGAGCTCGTAGATCATCTGGCCGGGCACGTCGAGCGCGAGGCGCTGGTTGTGCAGGACGACGGTCATGCGCTGGCCCGGAGAGGCGTACTCGCCCAGCAGGCGCGCGAGCGGCTCCAGCGGCTCGTCGGGCTGCGGCGGCACGCCGGCCTTCGGCATCTCCAGCGCGAGGCCGCTCTGGTACATGGTCAGCGCGCGCACGGCGCCGTCGGCGCCGCGCTGGAAGTCGACCTCGATGCTGCCCGTGAGCTCGAAGCGCCAGCGGCCCTTCGCGTCCGGCGCGCGCAGCGTGTAGACGGTCTGCCCCGGCACGTCGAGCGCGAGCCGGCCATCCTTCACGAGCACGTGGAAGTCCACGTCGCGGAAGCTCGGGGAGTTGCACGTGTACGCGCCGACGTACTCCTGGAGCGCCATGACCGCGCTCGCGACCGCGGCCGTCGTGCTCGTGGCGGGCCTCGCGCTGTTCGCGTCGTGCGGGCCGCCCGGGTCGTCCGGACCGTGGGCGTCGTCCGAGTCGTCCGTGCCTGCGGCGACGGCGGGCTCGGGCTCGGCGCCGAGCAGGGCGTCGAAGACCATGGCCTGCGAGGCGTGCTGCAGCGGCGTCGCGCTCACGTTGGCGAGCAGCACGAAGCCGATGCCGTCATCGGGCAGCAGCGCGACCTGCGCCGCGAAGCCGTCGATGTTGCCGCCGTGCTGCACGACGCGGTGCCCTTCCCACTCCTCGAGGAACCAGCACAGCCCGTAGCTGTTGCCGCCGACCTTCACCTGCGGCGACCAGGTCTCCTCCAGCGCGGCTGCGCTGACGAGGCGCTGCCCCTCCCACGCGCCGCCGCCGAGCAGCAGCCGCAGCCACTGCGCCATGTCGGTCACGTTGGAGTTGATCGCGCCGGCGGGGGCGATCGCGTCGAGGTTGCGCATCGGCAGGTGCCGGAAGGCGTGCTTGTCGTCCTCCCACGCGTAGCCGAGCGCGAGGCGCGGGTCGCCGGCGCAGGCCGTGATGGACGACGTCGTGCTGCCCATGTGGAGCGGCGCGAGCAGCCGGCGCGCGAGCAGCGCGTCCCAGGTCGTGCCGGCGAGCCGGCCCGCGGCGACGCCCGCCGCCATGACCTGCACGTTGTTGTAGAGGAACTGCGTGCGGTAGGGCGCCCACGACTCGGCCTGCGCCGCCGTGCGCAGGATCGTCTCGCGCGGCACGGTGTTGCCGGCCCACAGCACGTCGTTGCGCGAGAAGCCCGTGCGGTGCGAGAGCACGTCGCGCAGCGTGATCACCGGCGCGGCGCCCCACGGCGCGCCGGGCCCCGGATCCGCGTGCAGCGCGAACTCCGGCACGGACTTCGCGATCGGGTCGTCCCACGCGAGCTGGCCCGCGTCGACGAGCATCGCGCACAGCGTCGCGGTGAAGGCCTTGGTGGAGCTGCCGATCGCGAAGAGCGTGTCCGCCGCGACGGCGCGGCCGGTCTCCACGTCCGCCAGGCCGTAGCCCGCGAGCAGCACCGGCCGGTCGTCCATCACGATGCCGAGCGCGAGGCCGGGTATGTGCAGGCTGTCCCGCTCGCGGTCGATGAGCTGCCCGAGGCGCTGCAGGCGACGCTCGAGCTCGCCGGGCGGCAGGCGCGGCGCGGACTGCGCGCGGAGCGCCGGGGACGCCAGGACGAGCAGCGCCACCGCGGCGGCGGAGAGCGCGAGTCGGGCGAGGGCGTGCGGGCGGCGCATGGACATGCGGGAACTCCTTCGAGAGGACTGCCATCGCCGGTGCGAGGCCGGCGCCTGTGCGAGGCGGGTCGCGAGCCTACGGTGTGCGGAGCGCACCGCCCCTCGGCAAGACGGTGACGCGGCGCGACCGCGAGCGTGCGTCAGTCGGGAAGGACGAGCGGCACGTCGAGCGAGTCGCCTCCGGCGAGCCGCACGCTGGTGCCGACCAGCACTGCCTCCGCGGAGGCGCCGCTCCCGGCGGGGCGGATGACCGAGACGGCGTAGGTTCCGGGCGTCAGCACCCGGCTGCAGGTCCACCGCCCTGCGGGATCCACGGCGATGGACGTGGCGGTGTCGGAGCCGAACGAGGTGCCGACGCGCACGGACACCGGCGCGCCGGACGGCGAGATGATGCGCACGCGCACGCCGCGGGGCGGCGTCCCGCCCGAGGCCGTGCGCACGCTGCCGCAGAGGTAGGCGCCGCGCTGCAGCATGAAGACGAGAGGCGGAGGGGATGAGCCGGAGCCCGCCTCGATGCGCTGCGACTCGCTGTCGGCCCAGCCGCCGGCGGACACCGTCGCCTGCCATGCGCCCGCGGCGGCCGTCACGACGCGGAAGGTGCCCGCGGCGTCCGTGACCGCGGAGAGCGTGGCGCGCGGGCTGTCCGCCTCCGGGGCAACGGGGACGAACACGACCTTCGCCTGCGCGATGGGCTGGCCGGACGGCTCGATCACGCGCCCCTGCAGCGCGATCTCCGCCTGCAGCGCGACGGTCTGCTCGAGCTGCGCTCCGGGCGCCACGCCCGGCAGCACGAAGCTGGCCGACGCGTGGCCCGGCGCCGACGCGCGCACCTGCGTGCCCTCCGCGCCGGGGCGCTCGATGCTCAGGACGACGCCGCCGTCGGCCGCTGCCGAGCGCACCGGCTTCACGGCGAGGTACGGCCCGTAACTCGCGGCGCGGCCCGCGATGGGTGCGTGGCAACGCTGCGCGGTCACGCTCGCGCCGGGCAGCGCGCCGCCGCCCGCCGCATCGACGACGGTGAGCACGAGCACCGCTTCCGGCGACAGGACCAGCCTCAGGTCGGAGGTTCCGGCGGCGACGGCGGGAGCGGCCGCGGGCTCGCACCCGGCGGCGTCCGCGAACACGGCGTAGCGCTCGTGGTCGAGCGTACCGGCGCGGAACGCGCCCCGCTCGTCCGTCCGCGTGCGCACGTCGTGAGCCTCCCGCGCGAAGGTCCTGATGAGCAGATTGCCGAGCACCGGATCCTCGTCGGGCGTCGTGCCCGCGAGCTCCGCGACCCGCAGCAGCACGGAGGCTCCGGCGATGGGCCTGCCGTCCGGCGCGGTCACCGTGCCGGCGATCGCGGCACCGCGCGCGAGCACGAGGTCGCCGAGATCGGCCGTCGCGCCCGCGACGAGTTCCACCGCCCGGGCGAGCGGCACGAACGCCGGATGGATGCAGTCGAAGTCCGCGCGGCCGCCCGGCAGTCCCTCCACGCGCACGCGGCCATCGGCACCCGAGGTGCCGACCAGCGCCTGCCGCAGCAGCACGGGTCTCCATGGCCAGGACTCGGGAGGGCCATCGCCCGGCAGAGCGAGCGCGAGCGAGGCGCCGGCGACGGGAGCGCCGGCCTCGTCCAGCACGCGCGCCGACACGGCGGCCCCGCGCTGGAGCACGATCCGTCCGGCGTCGAAGCGCGGGGGCGACCCCGACGGCTGGCTGCACGGCAGCACGGCCGTCGCGAGGCCGGTGTGGCGGATGAAGAGCACGGAGGCCGGGATCGCGCGCTCCGCCGCGCCGCCGATCGGCGCGTCGTGCTGCCGGCCGGCGATGTCGAAGCGTCCGTCGGGGCCGGTCGTGCCGCGCGCGAGGGTCCCGTCGATGGCCGGTTCCGGCCGCAGATCCGCGAGCGCCGCGAGGTCCGTCCACTCGGCCAGCGAGTGGTGCAGCACGTCGGCGCCGGCGACCGGCTTGCCCTCCGTGTCGAGGACGAGACCCGTGAAACGCACGCTGGGGTCCGCGGGCGAGAGCTCGTGTGACGACGAGGTTCCGGGGGCCTCGCCGAGTCCCGGAATGCCGAGCGGCTGCGGCTCGCCGGGCGCGGCGCGGGGCGCGGGGGGCATCGGCCGGATGGTCACGGCCTGCGCCGGGTCACCGGGAACGCGCGCCAGACCTGCATCAGCGCTCCCGGAGCGCAGCGCCCACCACGCGGCAGCCGCGGCCACCAGCAAGGCGCCGGCGATCGGCAGCATGCCCCGCCGCGTCGAGGGGCCGCTGCCGGTCACGCCCGTCCGCTCCGGTTCATCGAGTCCGATTCCATCGCGAGCTCATCCGGGAGCATCGTTCCTCGTGCGCTCGCGCATCGGGCCGGACAATTTCGCCCCGCGCCCCTGACGCGACGCGTGCGTGTCGCCTAGAGTGGCCGCTCGTGTCCATCATGCCGGCACGGGGGGGATCTGCAGCATGCGATCGGCTCGAGCGCCTCTCTCCACTGCGGGCCTGCCGCTCTCGCTCCGGCAGCCGCACGCAGGCGAGGGCCTGGTCCGGCCTGCCCGCTCCTCGTTCCCCTCGTGACGGCGTGCGTCC
>Ga0193753_10003574_pt1 | contig 11428 bp, 9 predicted proteins | sample H1c2metaG_FD_144925 | JGI IMG/M metagenome (GOLD analysis project Ga0193753, IMG submission 144925) | Soil microbial communities from a riparian zone of the East river system, Colorado, United States - H1c2 | ecosystem: Environmental > Terrestrial > Soil > Riparian zone | place: USA: East River... | reverse complement strand
GTTTGGAAAATTCATGAAAATGGCCATCCCGACCATGGGAATAATGCTGGCCGCCGGGCCTGCCATTTTCATGAATTTTCCAAACCCTCCACCACCGCCGGCGTGCTTGACGGCGACACCGGAGAACAGAATGTAGTCACATTCCTTTTGTTGGGCTTCTGCCTGGACCTGAATTGGAATCCGAGCGTCGAGTGGAACGATTTCGACGGCCGGGCCGCTCATCATCAGAATCATGGAGTTGCGAATGGGGGAGCCGTAGTCTCCCTGGGCGTTGCTGCCTTGGCCCACTTGTGCCTGGGCGGGGGCCACACCGATGCGGACTTTGCCGGGGGCTTTACGAGCGAGTGGCTGTGAGGTAGCCGCGGGTACTGCAGCTACGGCTACAGGCCCGGGAATGCCCATGGTCGGGACGGGCGGTTGCTGGGCGATCGCTACATTGACTCCGGCCAGCATCGAGAAGGAAACAATTCTTGAGAAGATTGCTGCGAATCGATAGTTCATTGTTACTCCTTTGTCTGGAAATCAAGATTTGCGCCTGATCGGCGCAGCGCCACAAATCGGCCAGTAGCGAGCGGTGGCACCAGATTGCGACCGGACTGGCGAAACGGTCTCCGGGCGAAACGGGGTTGCGATTGCTGTAAGGCTCCTGCGGTGCCGCTGCCTTGTCTAGCTTGGGCGTAAGGTGCGCCGCATCCGGGTGGGGGTCAATGCGCGGGCGAGCAGCAAGGAATGAGTTTTTGGTGAGGAGGTCTAAATTGTGATATCCAATGGGCACCAGAAGTCACTAGTTCGTTTAGCTCTCCCCCGGTCCAGGCAATTTTCGGAGCACTTGTTGGCTGCGCGAACACCAAACTCGGAAACCGTAGCATTCGGCGGGTTCGAACTGGACTGCCGGAGCGGAGACTTGCGCCGCGCAGGGGTGTCGCTGAAATTGCAACCGCAGCCAGCCAAGGTACTAGTCCTGCTGGTGAAAAACGCCGGAAGCGTCGTAACGAGGCAGGAGCTGACGGAGCAAGTGTGGGGCGCCGAAACGTTTGTGGACTTTGAACATGGCCTGAACTACGCGATTCGGCAGATTCGTACGGTTCTCGAGGATGATGCAGAGCAACCACAGTTCCTTGAGACCTTGCCCAAGCGGGGGTACCGCTTTATCGCCAAGGTCGAGGCGGCTGGTACCCTGGCGAGTGGTTCGGCTGAAAGTAGCGCTGCCCAAGCGGAACCGGCCAAAACCGTTTCGCGCCATCCACAAACAAGGAAGCGAAAATTGCTGGCAGTCGTGGTGGTTTGTGGGTTGCTTGCTTTCGGATTTTTCGTTTGGACACAACTTGCGAACCGAGCGAAACCCAGTTGGAGCTCCGCGCAGATTCGCTCGCTGGCCGTCTTGCCACTGGTAAATCTGTCGAGCGACGCGTCGCAGGAATACTTTTCCGAAGGGCTAACGGATGAGCTGATCACAGAACTGGCAAAAGTGGGAAATCTGCGGATTATCTCGCACACCTCGGCGGTCAGCTTCAAGGGCTCGGGGAAGCGGGCAACGGAGATTGCGCGCGACTTGCGAGTCGATGCCATCGTTGCCGGCACTGTGGAGCGGTCCGGAGAACGGGTTCGCATTCGCGTGCAGTTGATCAACGGCCAAACCGATCAGCATTTGTGGGCGGAAAGTTTTGACCGCGATGTACGGGATGTGCTGGACCTCGAACACGACGTCGCGCGAGAGATTGCGCGGCGCATCGGATACCGAATTTCCAATTCGACGGCGAAGATAGGAAGCGCGAAGGTGTCGCCGGGGGCCCACGAAAATTATTTGAAGGGGCGATATCACTGGAATAAGCGGACGCAGGAAGGGCTGCTCAAAGGGATTGAATATTTTCAGAAGGCGGTAGAGGAGAATCCCAGCTATGCATTGGCTCACGCCGGGCTGGCCGACTCCTACATTATTCTGGCAAATTGGGGATTTCTACCACCAGCGGAGACCTACCTGAAGGCCAAGACGGCTGCGCTCAAGGCCCTCGAGCTGGACAATCAGCTGGCGGAAGTGCAAACGTCGCTGGCGTACGTGACGCTGCTCTATGACCGAGACTGGAAGGGCGCGGAGGAGCGGTTTCGGCAAGCGATTGTGCTGGACCCGAACTACGCGTCGGCGCACCAGTTTTACAGCATTTTGCTGATGACGTCCGGGCGGCAAACCGAAGCGATTGCCGAGATCCGCCGCGCGCAGGAACTCGATCCACTGTCGCTCATCGTCAATGACGTGGTGGGCTGGATTTACTACGAAGGGCGCCAGTACGACGAGTCCATCCTGCAGTATAGGAAGGCTCTGGAAATTGATCCGGGCTACGTTCCGGTATTGCTCGATCTCGGAACGGCCTATCTGCGGAAAAATCAGCATGAAGCGGCGATGGTCGAATTCGAGAAAGCAAAAAAGGCGGGCGGCGAAACGGCGCTGGTGCTTTCCGGATTGGCGCAAGCGCAAGCGCTTTCTGGAAACCGGGCCGGGGGCTTGAAAATACTCGAACGGCTCAGGAAACCCTCGCGAGACTTGTTTGTGTCGCCGTGGGACCTTTCGCTGGTCTACATGGCGCTCGATGAAAAGCGCATGGCGATTGCCTTACTGCAAAAGGCGGTGGAAGAGCGCAACGGATGGGTTATTCGGCTCGGCGTGGATCCGGCCTTTGACAAATTACGCGGGGAGTCGGAGTTTGGCGAACTCATCCGGCAAATTGGAATTCCGCAGGCCTGAATCGCGTGGCGGCCGGCAGGGGTGTTGCCAAACTGCAAATTTTTCCTACCGTAACGGCTTGGAAAAATCTGTCAAAGACATATAGGTAGAGTCGACTTTGTCGACAATCTTGCCGGGAGCTTCGGTTTTTTCGCGAACGGCTTTCCATTCCGGATCGTCTTCAAACGACTTCCAGTTGGTCTTGGCGTCTTCGCGGCTGGGGTGCTCGAGGATATAGACGAGCATGTCGCTTTTCGTGGGCTCGTCGGTCGGAACCCAGTAGGCGAGGCTTTTCATGCCATGGCGCGCGAACAGTTTGTCGGTGTGGTCGCGGAAGCGGGCGAGCAGGTCAGGAAGTTTGCCGGGGAGGGTATGGTAGATGCGAAGTTCGTAGACGGTGGTCGAGGAGGGCGGCTCAGCTGATTCCTCATTTCGCGATGCGGCCCATACGGTTGCCGGCGACAATTCAAGGGAGGACAAGAACGCTGCTGCGGGAAGGGATTGGAGAAGTGTTCGTCGTTTCATAATGGGGAATTCTAGCAGAACCGGATTCGTTGTAAAGCGATCCGGCGCGGATCAGACCAGCTCAAGTTGGGCGTAGCGTTCGACGAATTTTTTGGTGCCGCGGCCGGGGAAACTGACCGAGACCCGGCGGTCTTCCTCGTCGCCTTCGACAGCTACGATCGTGCCAACGCCGAATTGGGCGTGGCGAACTTTTTTGCCGAGCATCGGATTGCCGTCACTACCGCGCTTCGGAGGGCGACCGAAGCTGGTGGACCCGGCCGGTGCTCTGCGCGGCGTAGGAGCGGATGGCGTTGGTCCGCCGCGGACGCGGCGCATGAATTCTTCTGCGGAGTAGGAATATTCGGGGTCGGCTTCGTAACGCCGCTGCTGGCCTATTTCGGCGAGCGAGCCGCGGACGGTGTCGACGAGTTCACTGGGAATTTCCATCAGGAAGCGTGACGGCAGCGAGGCGCGGAGTTGCTGTTCGTTGCCGAACACGCGGCGATAGACGGCGCGGGTCAGCGTGAGGGTCTGGCGGGCGCGAGTCATGCCGACGTAAAGCAATCGGCGCTCTTCTTCGATGCCTTTTTCTTCGTTGATGGCGCGGCTGTGCGGAGAGATGCCGTCTTCAAGGCCGGTGAGAAAAACATGATCAAACACTCGAGTCCCTTGGTGCTGTGCAGGGTGATGAGCGTGACTCCGGGTTTGCCTTCATAGGAATCGGCGTCACTGACCAGGGCGGCAGCATCCAGGAAATCGGTGAACGTTTCGCCGGCTTCCATGCTTTCGGCGACGGCCCGGGTTAGCTCCTGCAAGTTTTCAATGCGAGCCACATCTTCCGGCGAATTGCGATCTTTCAGCATGTCCATGTAGCCGGATTCATCGAGCACCGCATGGAGAAATGCAGCGGGTTCTTTTTCAGCGAGAGCCGCTTGCAACTTACCGATCAGTTCCTGAAATGCGCGCAGCGGAGTGACGGCGCGTCCACCGGATGCGCCGGAAACAAATTTGCCAACAGCCGCCCAGAGGGAGGAATCATCGGTCCGCGCCGTATCACGCAAGGCGTCAAGCGTCGTTTTTCCGATGCCGCGTGGCGGCACGTTCAACACCCGCAGGAGCGAGATGTCGTCTTCGGGATGCATCGCGAGGCGGACGTAGGCCAGCGTATCTTTGACTTCGCTGCGTTCATAAAAGCTGAAGCCGCCGACCAGTTTGTAGCGCAGGCCACGGCGACGGAACGCTTCTTCAAAAGCGCGGGATTGAAAGTTGGTGCGATATTCAACCGCGCAGGTCTGATCGGGATCGTCATCAAGAAGACGCTGCAGCTCGCCCCCGACAAATTCCGCTTCCGCTTGCGCGTCGCGGGCTTCGAAATATTTCAGGTTGGTGCCCGCGCCTTTTTCGGCGCTGAGAGACTTGCCGAGCCTCTCGGGATTGTGCGCGACGACGGCGCCGGCGGCACTCAAGATATTTTGCGTGGAGCGATAATTGCGTTCCAGCTTGATGACGCGGGCGTTGGGAAAGTCGAGCGAAAAGCTGAGAAGAATGGAAACGTCTGCGCCGCGCCAGCGGTAGATGGACTGGTCCTCGTCGCCGACCACACAGAGATTGTGATGCGCGCCGGTAAGCAGGCGCAGCAGCTCATACTGCACACGGTTGGTGTCCTGATATTCGTCGACGTGAATGTATTGAAATCGGCACTGCCATTTCTCGCGGGTGACTGCGGATTCGCGCAAGAGCTTTGCGGTGCGCAGGAGCAGATCGTCGAAGTCGAGCGCTTTACTGTCATGCAGAAGTTTTTCGTAGCCCGCGAAAATATCGGCGATTTTACGGCCGGCCTGGTCGATGGCCTCGGCACGAACGTCCGCGGGCCGCTTCCCGTGGTTCTTGGAATGGCTGATTTTGCTGAGTACGTTGCGCGGCGTCAGGGTTTCGTCGTCAATTTGCAGCTTGCCCATGACCAGCTTTACAGCGGCGATTTGATCGTCGTCCACAAAAATGGCGAAATTATTGGGGAGGCCCGCGGCCGCCGATTCGCGGCGCAGCAAACGCGCACACAGCGAGTGAAATGTGGAAAGCCAGGGCTGTGATGGGGGAATTCCTGCGCGCATGAGCAGATTTGTAACGCGGTTGCGCATTTCCTCGGCCGCTTTATTGGTAAAAGTGACAGCGAGAATGGACTCAGCGGAAACGCCTTTGGCAATCAGATTGGCCATGCGAAAGGTGATGGCGCGCGTCTTGCCCGTTCCGGCGCCAGCCAGGATTAAAACGGGACCTTCGGTGGTTTCCGCAGCGAGGCGTTGCTCGGGATTCAATTCATCGAGAAGAGTCAGCATTTTGTTTTGCAGATCGAGAGAAGTTTGCACACGTCATGTTAGCTGACAGGGCGAGGGTGCGCAAATTTGACAGAAATTGCGTAGTGTGCAGTTTCCGGTTATCGCGTTTTATCCGGCATGTGGCATGGAATACCCTGCGGTAGCTATAAGAACATTCCGAGTCCCGTTTGCGTCGCAGCCAGAAACTCGCCCGCTACCAGAATTTGCCTGAGATTTCAGCAGTCTAACCGGGGTTGTGCAGCAATTCATGCATTCGTGCAAGATGATGATCGTCGTGTTCGGCGACAAAATACAGATGGTCTACCAGTCTCATCGGGGTCTGCAGACGCGGGTGGGGAATGCTGCGAGCCAACAGGGAGGGGTCGAGTTCGTCGACACGCTTCAGCAGTTTCCCTCGCTCCGCGCGGAACCCGAGCAGAATGTCAGCCAGCTGGCGCGTGTTGTGATGGGCCTCGTCGGTTTGTCGATTCCTCAAGTCTGCCGCTGTGAGTTGCTGGCGGGCCGCCAGGTAATCGTTCACCCGCCCGAGCCACAGCGGTTCGAGGTCCAGCAAGTGGCCGGCATGTTCCTGTGGCGACCACTTTTCCTGCGCCCTCCGGATCAGGATTGCGCCGGAAAAGCCCGCCAGCGCCTCTTCGAGCCTGGCCGGAGTGCCGCGCAGCCGCGCGCAGAGATTCGGCAGCAGTTCGACCGGGAAGGTAAACTCAAACTTGCGTTCAAACCAGACGGGCACCTGACTCATACCCTGTACGCTGCCCTAAGACGGACGAGTTGCCTACGCCCAAATTGGTTTCAGTTCGCCGAAGGACGGCTCAAATCGATTTCAAAATAGAGGATGGCGTGCTGATCCTTCATGGAAACGACATCAGGAACGTATAGATGCGAAGAATGCAGTAGATCAAATTGTCCCTGCAAGTCGAAGTACAGAAGGCCTTGTACCGTGCTGTGAGATGCTATAACGGGCGAGGGAACGCCGGCGTTGCCGAGGGCGGTTTGCAACTCAAACCATTTTTTGTCGCGACCCGGCGGTTTCGATTTGCCGATGGGAAACGGAAATTTCTTGCGGCTGGACGTTGGATCTTTGACAACGGGAGCCAGGATCGCGTCGGCTGCTTCGTCCGGAGTCAAAGCCGGCAACGCCTGCGGATTGTCTTCTGAGATCATCACGTTCAGCCGGATGCGCTGCAGATCGACTTTGAGGCTTTCCTCGGAGTCATTGCGAAAGGCAACCTGTATGGCCAGTACGCCCCCGGACAAGGGCGACTTCTTGGCGAATTTATCCTTATAGAGGGCTGGATCGGTCCATGGCCGCGCCGAGATAGTGAGTCCTTCGTGAGATTCAAGGGACGCAGTTTTCAGCGCGGGCTGTTGTCGCGTGGCGCTCAGGGTGAGCGCCAGGAGCGGCAGGGCCAGAGCCGTAAGAACGAGTTCCCGGTTTCGCCTGGGGGTATAATAAACTTTTCTCATCTTGACGCCTTCGATTCCTGGGGGAGATGCGGGGTTGCCCTGCATCGCGCGACGCCAGAACGCATACTGTGTTCGCCGCTAGCGAAGTATAGACCGGAGCCACGCTGAGTGTATTTCATCTATAGCCTTTTGATGGGTCTGGCCGCCCTGCTGCTTGTGCCGTACTGGCTGCTGCAAGGACTAAGACACGGTAAATATCTTTCGAACCTGAGTCAACGTTTGGGATTTTCCTTTCCTGCACTGGGCCATCGCGCGGGCGGCGGCCAAGGTGCGATTTGGATCCACGCGGTGTCGGTCGGTGAGGCGCTAGCCGGCGTCGGGTTGGCGCGGCGCCTAAAAGAAGCCTATCCCGACCGTCCTCTCATTATTTCGACGACGACCATTACAGGCCAAGCGCTTGCCCGCGAGCGAATGAATTTCGCCGACGGCTTCCTCTATTTTCCCCTGGACTGGAAATTCTGCGTGCGTCGCGCCCTGGAAGCGGTTCGGCCGTCGCTGGTCATCGTTCTCGAAACGGAGATCTGGCCGAACTTTTTGGCCGAAGCGGGGAAGCAGGGCGTTCCTGTTTTTTTTGTAAGCGGAAGGATTTCGGATCGTTCGTATGCTCGTTACCAGAGTTACCTCGGCGTCTTCGGATTTTTCCTGAAGCCATTTCTGAGGAAAGTATTGGCGAACGGCACAGCCTTCTTCATGCAAGGCGCAACCGACGCGGAGCGCATTCGTGCACAGGGCGCGCCTGCTGAGCGCGTCGCGGTCAGCGGAAATCTGAAGTATGACCAGGAGCTTCCCGCTGCAACGCCAATGGCCGAGTGGCTGGCGGCCGCTGCAGCAAACAGCGGGCGGTCGCCGGTCATCGTGGCCGGCAGCGTTGTCGCGACCGAAGAGCCGCTCGCTTTGATCTCCTTTGGAACCCTGCAGGGAGAACACCCCAAGTCGCTCTTGGTGCTGGCGCCACGGAAGCCGGAACGTTTTGCGGCCGCAGCCGAGTTCATCGACGAGTCGCACCGCAAGTTTCTCACGCGTTCCAAGCTGGCGATTGCCGGCCCGGGGCAGAACAGCCGGACCTCGGAAGCTGCGACTATTCCGCCGGACGTCGACGTGATCCTGCTCGACAGTATTGGGGAGCTGGCCTCTCTCTACCGCGTTGCGGACGGCGCGTTTGTGGGCGGGTCGCTCGTGCCATCCGGGGGTCACAACATCTTGGAGCCAGCCGCGTTCGGCAAAATCCCAGTGTTCGGCCCTTCGATGGAAAATTTTGCGGAAATGGCCGCGCGATTTGTGGCGGCGGGCGCAGCCGTGCAGGTGGATAATCCTGAAGACGTCGGCGGCGCGTGGATCGAGCATTTGCGGTATCCCGACAAAGCGCGGGTGATGGGCGCCGCTGCAAGACGTTTGGTGGAGGAGAGCCGTGGCGCCACGGATCGCGCGATGAAGGAAATTGCCAAGCTGCTCGGCGGCGCATCGCGATGAGCTTGCCGCGGCCCGTGCAGCTGTTGCTCTGGCCGCTTTCGGTCGTTTACGGAGGGGTGTCGCGCTTTCGTGTTTGGCTGTACGCGCGAGGGTGGCTGAAACAGAAACGCCTGCGCGGCATGGTAATCAGCGTCGGCAATCTGACGGTGGGCGGAACGGGGAAAACGCCCATGGTGATTTGGCTGGCGGAAAAGTTCCTGGCGGAAGGGAAGCGGGTGGCGATTCTAAGCCGCGGCTATCGCGGCGCAAACGGCACCAGCGACGAAATTGAGTTGATGAGGAATCGCCTGCACAAGCGGGTCGTCTTTGGAGTTGGAGCAGACCGCTTTGCCACTGGCTCGGAACTCGAGGCAAACCAGAGCATCGATGTGTTCCTGCTGGATGACGGCTTCCAGCATCTGCCGCTCGGGCGGGATCTGGATATCTTGTTGATGGATGCGTCGCGCTCGCTGAGCACGGAACTCTTGTTGCCGGCGGGCAGGCTACGCGAACCAATTTCGGCGATGAGCCGCGCGAACTTGCTGATTATCACCCGCAGTGAAGCCGTTGCGGGAACCACCGAAGCGGTTGGAAAACTGAGCCAGTATCCGGTATTTGCAGCGGCTACCCGGTTGCTCGGCTTTCGCCTTTTGGGCGCGACGGGCGGAGTGCAGACGGTCGATGAGATTGGCAACGGTCCATTTTTGGCGTTTTGCGGAATCGGTAATCCCGCGGCATTTTTCGCCGATTTGCGAACTTGGGGAGTCAATGTGTCGGGTACCCGGGTATATGCCGACCACCATCGCTACTCGGACGGCGACCTCGCGCAAATCGAAATCGCAGCGGAGCGCATCGGCGCGTGCGCCCTGGTAACAACAGAAAAAGACGCTGAGAACCTCGCCGGTGTGCATCCTGCCAAAATGCCTACCTACACGGCGGCTATCGATTTTGTAATCAGTCCGGCAGAGGACTTCGATCGTTTGCTGGACCAGGCAGTTCTAAGGCATGCCGGAGCGTCGGAGTGAAGCTTCTGATTCGCGCAACGAATTGGGTTGGCGACGCCATCATGGCTCTGCCTGCCCTGCGTGCCGTGCGCCAACATTTTTCAAATGCAGAGATCAGCATACTGGCACGGTCCTATGTTGGAGATCTTTATCGGGGCGAGGGCATCGCGGATCATCTGATTGCCTATGAACATAAGGGAATCCACGCGGGCCTGCGCGGGCGCGAACGCCTGGCCGGCGAATTGCGCGCGCAGAAATTCAGCTGCGCGTTACTGCTGCAAAATGCTTTTGACGCTGCCTGGCTCACGTGGCGGGCAGGCATTCCCGAACGAATCGGCTACGGGCGTGACGGAAGAAGCCTGTTGCTGACGAAAGCCGTCGCGGTTCCGAAGGCGGGTGAAATCCCCGCACACGAGAAATTTTATTATTTGGCGCTGCTGCGCCGAATCGCCCGCGCCCGGGACATCTTGCACAGAGCCGGCGCGCGCGCTGGAGTCCTGCGGATTGCGATTGGCGCAGGCGCCTCGTATGGATCTGCAAAGTGCTGGCCGCCTTCGCGGTTTGCGGCGCTCGCCAACAGGTTGCAGGCGGAATTTGATGCCGACGTGGTTCTGTTTGGCACGGCCGGCGAAATTGCAGTCGCCCGTGCGATATCGGCCGAGTTGAAGCGCACCCCGATCGACCTAACGGGGCAAACCGAAATTGCCGATCTGCCCGCGCTTCTCGGCGAGTGCGACGTATTCGTTGGCAACGATTCCGGCGCCATGCATGTTGCCGCTGCCGTGGGCCTGCCGGTCGTTGCGGTGTTCGGACCAACGGATCCGTCTGGTACGGCGCCAGTGACGCCAAAGTGCAGCATTGTTCAACAAAAGCCGTATTGCAGCCCGTGTTTTCTGCGCCGCTGTCCCACCGATCACCGGTGCATGACGAGGATTGCTCCAGAGATGCTGGAAGCTGCTGTGAAACCGTGGCTAGATTCCATTGAGGTGCGACGTGCCTGAGGCAGCCCAACTGCGACCTGCGGTATTTCTTGACCGCGACGGAACCATTTCCGAAGAAGTCGGCTACTTGAATCATGCCAGCCGATTTCGTATCTTTCCGTTCGTGGCGGCAGCGATTCGCATCTTGCATGAAGCAGGATTTGCTGTGATTGTGGTGACCAACCAGTCAGGAGTGGGCCGCGGCTATTTTCCGGAATCGCTTGTGCAAACGGTGCACGATACAATGACGAGGGAGCTGGCGGCGGACGGTGCCAAACTGGACGGAATTTATTATTGCCCGCACGTTAAAGCGGATGACTGCGAGTGCCGCAAGCCGAACATCGGCATGCTAAAACTTGCCGCGACGGAAAACGCTCTCGATTTGTCGCGTTCATTTGTGGTCGGAGACCGTTACGGCGACGTGGAGCTTGCGCACCGCGCCGGAGCCCGGAGCATTCTCGTCCGTACGGGTTACGGCGCGGGCGAACTGGCGTGGCATGCCGCAAAATGGGACATACAACCCGATCACGTGGCGGAGACTCTCACCGAAGCGACCGAATGGATATTGAGGCAGCCCAGATGAAGCGTTCGCGCGCTGAAAAAGACACCCCGCTCTCGGTGGACCTGATCGCCCTGGCGGAATGTGTCGAACGATTCGCACAAAAGACCGTTGTGCTGCTTGGCGATTTCGTTGCCGATGAATTTCAATATGGAGAAATTACGCGTGTATCGCGGGAAGCCCCGGTACTCATCCTGCGCCATCGCGAAACACAAATGGTTCCCGGGGGCGGCGCAAACGCGGCAAATAATCTTGCGGCACTGGGAGCGCGGGTGCTGCCGGTTGCCGCGGTCGGCGACGATGCAGCAGGGAGTGCGCTCATCGCGTATTTCCGAAGCCAACGTGTCGACGTTTCCGGAATTGTACGGGTGGCCGGCTGGGCCACCCCCACCAAGACGCGTTTCCTTGCC
>Ga0193753_10003573_pt1 | contig 11433 bp, 11 predicted proteins | sample H1c2metaG_FD_144925 | JGI IMG/M metagenome (GOLD analysis project Ga0193753, IMG submission 144925) | Soil microbial communities from a riparian zone of the East river system, Colorado, United States - H1c2 | ecosystem: Environmental > Terrestrial > Soil > Riparian zone | place: USA: East... | reverse complement strand
ACTTCCACGATGATGAAGTCCGTGTCGAAACGTTTGCGCACGCGTTCCAGCGCCGCCTGCGCCTGGATCATGTTCAGCTTGGACCACTTGGGGTAGTAGCTCACGCCGATGTAGTCGGCGCGCTTCACGCCCGCCATGGCGGCCGCCGCGAACCACGGCTCGACATTCTCGGGTTGCGCGACGTGCAGCATCACCTTGGGCGACGAACCATCCTTGGCGTGCGCTTCGCGCACGGCCGCGATGCCTGCATTGAGGATCTTCGCGTTGCGCGCCCAGTCGATCGGCAGCCCCGTGGTCTTGTCGGCGCGCAACATCTGCGTGTTGATCTCGTTCCCCACCTGGACCATGTAGGGCAGCAGGCCGCGTTCATTGAGCCGGGCGAGTACGTCGCGCGTGTACTCGTACACGCGCTGCGCGAGTTTGTCCGCATCGTCGATGTCGGCCGCCCAGGCCGCCGGTATCCGCTGTTGCTGCGGATCGGCCCAGTCGTCGGAGTAGTGGAAATCGAGCAGCACCTTCATGCCGGCCTTCTGCGTGCGCTCGATCGAACGGGTCACGTCGGCTTCGTTGCTGTACAGCGTCCACGTGGGGTTGTTCCACAGACGCAGGCGCACCAGATTGGCGCCGCGCTCGGCGAACAGCTCGTACGGATCGCGCAACTTGCCGTCGAGCCGGTATGACGCGCCGCAGGATTCGACTTCGTTGACGTAGGAAAGATCGACGCCCGCAAAGTGTTCCGGCGCGGCCGCCGCGCCCGCGGGTGCCGCCGTGGCGGCGAGGATCAGGCCTAACAAACTGAGCTTCATACCTGTGGCTCCCGCTGCTGTCAGCTCTGCTGGGCCTTCGCCGTGCGCTCCATGAGCGCCAGCGCTTCCTTGATGAGCGCGCGGCAGGCCTTCGCGGCGCCGTCGGCGTTGCCGTTCTTGATCGCGCGATAGATCTTGTCGTGTGCGTCGTAGTCCGCCAGCGCGCCTTTCGCCTTGTTCGTCAGGCGGATGGAAAAGCGCAGCGCGGTTTCGACGATGGGCGTGAGCTGGTGATAGAAGCGGTTGCCGCTGATCTCGAGGATCGTGGCATGAAAGGCAATATCGGCCGCGACCGGGTCGAAGTGTCCGTTCATCGCCCCCTTCATCCTGTCGAGCTTCTGCTTGAGCCGATCCTTGTCTTCGTCGCTGGCGTTGTCGGCCGCGAGCGCGGCGGCGGCGGGTTCGATTCCCATGCGCACCTCGAGAAATTCGCGCACCAGGCTCAGCGAAAACTTGCGGTCGAGAATCCACGTCAACACTTCGGCGTCGAGCAGGTCCCACTTTTCTTCCGGATGGACGAACGTGCCGACGCGCGGGCGCTGACCGATGAGCCCTTTCGTGGAAAGAATCTTGACTGCTTCGCGCATGACGGTGCGGCTCGCGCCGAATTTCTTGCCGAGGTCCGCCTCGATGGGCAGCGGCCGGCCGGCCGCATACTCTCCGCGTACGATCGACGAGCCAATGCGTTGCACCAGCGACTGCGTCAGGTTCACATTTCCGGCCATTTCCGCAGCCTTTCCCGATTCGAGATATCCCAACTGGCATCGCCAGCGCGGCCTAACGCTATCACGACCCACCGGGCGGTTTCCGCATTTATGTGATCAATACGGCCATTGGCCGCGAGCCGCCGGAGAACCGTCTCTCGCTGGACATCGGGGCCCGGCCTCGCCGGTTCACACGGCCGCTCCCGGCGTGGCGCGCGCGCAGGTAGTTAGCCGGCGCCGGCGACGCGGGCGGGAAGAGTGTCGCCGCCCGATTGATTTCACCACCCTGGGACTGAATTGCCGCTGCGTTCAGTTATTTGCCACCAACTCGACGCGGCGGTTCCGGGCGCGCCCGGACTCATCGATGTTGGAAGCCACGGGGCTCGCATATGACACGCCGAATGCCTGCAGGCGGCCGGCGGGAACCTTGTACTGCGACACGAGCTGCGCCACCACCGCTTCGGCACGTTTCTTTGACAGGTCGAGATTGGGCGCGAATCCACCGACGTTGTCGGTATGCCCCACCACCAGCAGCTTGAGCGACTTGTTGGCGGCGAGCAGCTTGCCGATCTGATCCATCGTCGCCTTCGATTCGGCCTTCACTTCCGCCTTGTTTGAGTCGAACAGGATGCCGTACAGCGCAATACGCCCCGAGGTCGTGATCGCCGCGACCATCTCGTCGGCGCTCGGCGCATCCATGGTCTGCGCCATTCCCTGCACTTCGAGGGTGTCGACCATGACGACGGTGTGGTCGTTGAACGCCTTGCAGTCGTCCGTGGATTTGATCATGTACGCGAGCACCGAAACGAACGCGTGGCTGGCCGGCACTTCGAGCGCGGTGTAGCGCTGCTCCGAAAACGGCTGCGCCTGCGTGCAATACGGCGCGCTGCCGACCTTGTCGGCGATTTTCTCGTCGGGCCACAGCAGCATCGACATGCTCTGATTGCCGCCACCCCCGGTCGAGAGACGCTGTCCGCCGCCACACTCGACGTCTTTGCACTCGAACAGCGTCTTGCCACCCTTGGCGGCGGCCGCGCTCTGGTAATTGCGGATGGCCGCGAGTGGCGAGGCGCCCGTGGGCAACACGTAGATGATGTGGGTGCGCTTGCCCTCGAGATGCTGCTGCTTCGCCGGCACCTGCACGCGATTGTTGCTGCCATCGCGTTCACCCGCGGGTGACGGCGCGAGCTTGCCGAGCGGCAGGTTCATTTCGTCGAAGTCGACCGCCTTGTAGCTCGCGATCTTCGAGCCGGCGAACCGGCCGAGGTAAGCGGGGTCTTTCGAGGCCGCGACGTCGGCCGAAGTGAGCGGCTTGTCGGCGGCGAACACGGCCGAAGAAATCAGCAGCGAGGCGGCGATTCGAGCGAATGTTTTCACGGTTTCTCCCAGGCCGTCGAGACTGACGGGGTGCGGGAGAATAGCTAGTCCGGCGCCGGATGGCATCGGTCGCCATGCGCAGACAGCTATTTGACAGTTAGGTCGCGGCGCGACAGCGGTGTCAGACGGTCTCCTCGACCCCCAACTCCTTGAGGATCGCGACGCGCAGCGCCTGCGCCTGCGGGCTCGACAGCTTGCGCGGGTGCGCGAACGGCACGTCGAACGAGGCCTGGATACGCGCCGGCCGCGGCGACAGCACGAGGATGCGGTCCGCCACGTGGATAGCTTCCTCCACGTCGTGCGTGATGAGCAGTACCGTGTGCTTCTCCTTGGCGAGGATGCGCAACAGTTCGTTCTGCATGCGCAGGCTCATGAGCGCGTCGAGCGCCGAGAACGGCTCGTCCATGTAGAGAATCTCGGGCTTCACGACCAGCGCGCGCGCGATCTCCGCGCGCTTCAACATGCCGCCCGACAGCTCGTGCGGATAGTTGTTCTCGAAACCCTTGAGGCCCACGAGCGCGGCATATTCGTCGGCCAGCGCGTCGCGGTTGGGTAGTTCGTCGGGCAGACCGAACAGCAGGTTCTGCTTCACCGTGAGCCACGGGAAGACCGAACCCTGCTGCGTGATCATGATGCCTTTGCGGTTCGGTCCGTTGCGCGGCACGCCATTGACGATCACCGCGCCGGTGTCGGGCGCCAGGAACCCCGCGATGATGTTCATGAGCGTGGTCTTGCCACAGCCCGAGGGACCGACGAGGGCGACGAACTCGCCGTCGTTCACGCTGAGATTGAGATCGGTGATGACCTCGAGCCGCCCGTTGTCGGCGGGAAAACCCTTGCCGACGTGTTTGACCTCGATCTTAGTGGGCATAACGCCACCGCACGATTTTCATACCTTCCAGCAACCTCATGAAGCCGTCGAGCGCGAGACCGATCAGCCCGATGATGATCATGCCGGCGATCACCAGGTCGTAACGATTACCGGCGTTGCGTGAATCGATGATCATGTACCCCAGCCCCGAGCGCAGCGCGATCATCTCCGCGGCCACGACCACCAGCCAGGCGACACCGAGTCCGATGCGCATGCCAACGATGATCTGCGGCAGCGTCGCCGGGATCACCACCTGCAGGAACAGCTTCTTGCGCGTCACGCCGAAATTGTCCGCCGCCCGCAGGAAGCGCTTCTCGATTGTGTGCACGCCGACCGTGGTCTGCACGATCATCGGGAACACCGAGGCGATGAAGATGAGGTAGATAGGCGAGGCGTTGCCGACGCCGAACCACAGGATCGCGATCGGGATCCACGCGATCGGCGAGATCGGCCGCAGGATCTGAAACAGGGGATTCAGCATGACGAACGCGCCGCGTACCCAGCCCATCCACAGGCCGAGCGGGATCGCGAAGGCGACGGCGATGCCGAACCCCGCCCCCACGCGCAAAAGCGATGCGCCGATGTGTTCCCACAGGGTCCCGTCGCGCGCCAGTTCGAGCGTGCCCGTGACCACGCCCCATGGCGTCGGAAAGATCGCGCTGTTCGTCACCGCGACCAGCGCCCACCACAACGCCACGACCACCGCGATGACGATGACCGACGGCAATGCCTGACCAAGTCCCTTCATTTCTTTCTGTTCTCCCACCATTCACGCGCGCGCCAATGGATTTTGGACCACGGCATCACGGGCTCGTCCTCGACCAGGATCGTCATCTGTCCGCTCGCATGTGCCGTGCACGCAAAGTCGTAGCGCGACGCCTTCTCGAACGGCAGCCGGAGACTCTGACCCGGCATCATGATCGTCGGCCCGAAGACCTGCGGCACCTCATCCAGATTGCGCAGCAGCAGCACGTCGTTGAGACCGAGCGTCAGGCGGATCTGCGCCGGCAGGATCTCCACCTTGTCGCCTTTCATGCGGCGCGCGTACGTGCCCTTCGGTATTTCGAATAGTTCGTCATGCGATGGCACGTGGATCGGCGCGAACCCTGCCCAGGCCAACGCGGCCGCGGCCGTGCCGATCAATGGCCACACGATGATCCATGCGCGCCGGTTCATTCACTCAGCAGGATCTTGAGGTCGTGCACGAAATCGTCGGACGGATGCCCGTACGGCATCACCGCGCGCAAGCCGCCCTTCCGGTCGATCAGGTAGATGGATGAGGAGTGGCCGATGGCGTAACTGCCGTCGGCATTCGTGTTCCTGACCGAGCTGATGCCCCAGCTTTTCTCGGCGGCGTCGATCTGCGCACGCGTACCCACGCCACCGACGAAGGTCGGGTCGAAACTGCCGAGGAATTTCTTCATCTGCGCCGCGTCGTCGCGTTCGGGATCGACCGTGACGTAGACCACCTGCACATCCGCGCCCCCGGCGCCTAACTTCTTGCGGGCGCCGGCGAGCGTGGCGAGCGTGATCGGGCACACCTCGCCGCAATTGCTGAAGCCGAAGGCGACCAGCATGACCTTGCCGCGAAATCGCGCCAGCGTGACGGGTTTGCCGTCGGAACCCTCCAGCATCAGCGCCGGCGCCGGCATCACCGGGCTCAACGTGCCGGCTTTGAACAGATCGGCGGGCGGCGCGGCCACCCGCGGCGGCTCGGCCGCGAACGCGCAGGCGGCACCAGACAACAAGGCGATGGCGAGGAATCGCCTCACAGTGGAATCGTGGTGGCCTTCGCCGCACGCACGAAACTGTCGTCGATATACGTTTCGTAGGGAATCGCGTGCTTGATGGTGCCGGCTTCCATCGACAGCTTCATCAGGTCCTCGAATTCCTCGCGGATCATGCGCAGATCGCCGTAGGTCACGCGATCGGTGGGATTTTCCATCACGAACTTGAGGATGTTCGGGTCCTGATTGAAGAAGCCCTTGCCGGACGCGATAGCCACGGCCTTGTTGCGGTTGTCCTGCTTCTGGTCGAGCCAGACGCCGGCGCCCTGGATGGTGTTCACCAGGTCCTGCACCAGCGGACGATTCTCGTGGATCAGCTCTTCACGCACCGTGAGGCAGCAGCAGATGTAGTTGCGCCACTCGTCGCGCGTCATCTTCAACGGGCGCGCATAACCTGCGCGTTGCGCGGCGGCGCCGAAGGGCTCGCCGGTGCAGTACGCATCAACTGCGTTCGCATACAACGCGGCCGGCATGTCCGGCGGCGGCATCTCCATGATCTCGATGTCCTTCGGCGTCATGTTCTCGCGCGCCAGCATCTTGCGCAGGAACAGGAAGTCGACGGCGAAGCGGCTCGGGATCGCGATGCGTTTGCCCGCAAGCTCGGTGAAATGCTGATAGGGCGAATCCTGCCGCACCATGATCACGGCGCCCGAGCGATGGCCGAGCGACACGATCTTCACCGGAATTTTCTTGTCGGCGAGATCCATCACCAGCGGCGCCAGCATGTAGCCCGCCTGGATGCGATTCGCCATCAGCGATTCCTTGATCTCCGGCCAGCCGCTGTACTTGCTGTACTCGAACTCGAACTGCGGGCCGTTCGGGTTGGCCTTGTTGATGGCGAGCTTCGCGGTGCAGGAAACGGGCAGCGTGAGATTGCAGGTGACCGGCAGGCCACCGACGACCAGCGGCGGAGCCTTTTTTGCCGCCTTGTCGGAGGAGCAGCCGTACAAGCTCAATGGCAGCGCGGCGGCCATCGCGCTCTGCAATACCTGCCGCCGTCCGAGGAGATTTGAGCTCACGTGGTTCTGCTTGCCGGCTGAGCCGGTCTGGTAAGAGAGTGCGGCGCAGCGTAGCCCACGAAAGCATAGTTTTCGACTATTAGCGCGGACGGCACAGCCCCTACAATCCAGCCCAATATGTCATTCATCTCAGCGGCGGAAGCCGACAAAAACACCTACGACGTCATCGTCGTCGGCTCGGGCGCGGCGGGCGGACAGACCGCTTACACGCTGACCATGGACGGGGCGAAGGTCCTGATGCTCGAAGCGGGCCGGAATTACACCCCCGCCACCGAAACTCCGATGCTGCAGACCAACGCCGAAGCGCCGCTGCGGGGCGCGGGAACGCCTGAAAAGCCATTCGGTTTCTGGGACGCGACCATCGACGGCGGCTGGCAGGTGCCGGGAGAACCGTACTCGAGCGCCTCCGACGATCCGGCACGCCAGTTCGTGTGGTGGCGCGCGCGCATGCTGGGCGGACGCACCAATCACTGGGGCCGCATCTCCCTGCGCAACGGGCCCTACGATTTCAAGCCGCATACGCGCGACGGCCTCGGTTTCGACTGGCCGATGAACTACGAGGATCTCGCGCCGTATTACGACAAAGTCGAGATGCTGATCGGCGTGTACGGCGAAAACGACGGGCTGGAGAACACGCCGAGCTCGACGGCCGGTGTGTTGTTGCCGGCGCCCAAGCCACGCGTCAGCGATCTGCTGGTGAAGCAACGTGCCGGGCGTCTGAAGATCCCGGTGATCGCCGGCCACCGTGCGGTGTTGACGACGCGGCTCGACAGCGCGCGAATCCCGAAGCTGCTGCACCCGGGCAATACCAAGGCGCAGAAGATCCTCGCGCAGGACATGAGCGCGCGCAGCGCCTGCATCTGGGCCACGCCCTGCGGTCGCGGCTGCTCGATCCGGGCTAACTACCAGTCGACCACGGTGCACCTGCCGCCGGCGCTGGCCACCGGCAATCTCGACATCGTCACCGATGCCATGGTGCGCGCGGTGACGAAACGCGCCGATGGCCGCGCGGAAGGCGTGGTCTACATCGACCGCAAGACCGGCGCCGAACATCGAGTGAAAGCGCGCGTGGTGGTGCTGGCCGCGAGCGCGCTCGAATCGGTGCGCATCATGCTCAATTCCGGCGTCGCCAATTCCAGCGGCAAGGTCGGCAAATACATCATGGACACCGTGGGCGCCAATTTCGGCGGACAGGTGCCGCTGCTCGAAAGCATGCCGGCGCACAACGAAGACGGCGCCGATGGCGGGCACATGTACGTGCCGTGGTGGCTGTACAAGGAACAGCTCGCCGGGAAGTTAGGCTTCGCGCGCGGTTATCACATCGAATTCGGCGGTGGCCGCACGATGCCCGGCATGGGCGCGGGCGCCGGACTCGAATGGCTGAACGGCGGCACGTACGGCAAGAAATTCAAGGAGGATGCGCGGCGTTATTACGGATCGTTCGTCGGCTTCGCCGGCCGCGGCGAGATGATTCCGAACGACGATTGCTACGCCGAGCTCGATCCTGCGCTCAAGGACAAGTTCGGCATTCCGGTGCTGCGCTTTCACTGGAAATGGTCGGAGCACGAGCTCGGCCAGGCCGCGCACATGCATAAAACCGCGGCCGAAATCATCGACGCGATGGGCGGCCGCATGCCGGGCGCGCCGCAGAGCGGCGAGAAGGCCATCAAGCAGGGCGGCATCATCATTCACGAAGTCGGCGGAGCGATGATGGGCAATGACCCGACGAAGTCCGTGACCAACAGCTTCGGGCAAAGCTGGGACATGAAGAATTTGTTCATCACCGACGGCGCGACGCTCTGTTCGAATGCCGACAAGAATCCGACGCTCACCATCATGGCGCTGGCCTGGCGTGCTTCGGAACACATGCTCGGGCTCATGAAGCGAAAGGAGCTTTGAACATGGATCGTCGTACCACCATCAAGTGGATGTTCGCGGCGGCCGCAACCGCGCCGTCGTTGCAGTTCTCGTTCGCCGGCGACGCCGCCGCGCGCGACGTGCCCCAGACCCAGAAGGGCTACGGCACCGACCCCGACCTGATCAAGGAATGGAAGCCCGGCGGCCCCTGGCCGCTCACGCTGAGTGAAGCCGCGCGCCTCACTACCGCGGCGTTGTGCGATCTGATCGTCCCGGCGGACGACCATTCGCCCGCGGCCTCATCGGTCGGCGTGGTCGACTTCATCGACGAGTGGGTCAGCGCGCCGTATCCGCAGCAGCGCGGCGATCGCGCGATCGTTTTGCCGGGGCTCATCTGGATCGAGGCGGAAGCGCAGCAACGCTTCAGCAAGACATTCCCCTCATTGAATGACGCGCAGAGGAATGCGATCGCCGATGACATCTGTTCGGCCGACAAAGCCGCGTCGCAATTTCAGACCGCCGCGAAGTTTTTCGCGAAGTTCCGCGACCTGACTGCCGGCGGCTTCTACACGACGCCCGTCGGCTGGAAGGATCTCGGCTACGTCGGCAACGTGTCGCTGCAGAAATTCGACGGACCGCCGCCCGAGGCGCTGAAGAAAGCCGGCGTTGCGTGAACGGTGCCGCGCGCAGTTTCACGCCCGCGCCACGGCCCAGAGATCCACCCGTTCGACGCCGGCGGCGAGCAGCACCGTCCGCAGTTCATTCAATGTGCTGCCCGTCGTGACGACGTCGTCGACCACGGCGATGTGACCCGCATCCAGCAACTTGCGCAGCGCGCGCGGTCCGTTGAGGGCGAACGCGCCACGGACGTTGCGATGCCGCTCGCCCACGTCGAGCGCGGTTTGCGACGGGGTGTCCCGGATGCGCCGCAGCGCGCGGGGCGCACGCGGAATCTCGAGCATGCGGCCGGCATAACGCGCGAGCGCCGTGGACTGATTGAAGCCGCGCTCGCGCAGACGCGAGATGTGCAGTGGCACCGGCACCAGCAGCTTTGGCAACGGCCCTCCGCGTTCCCGCACCGCCTGCGCCAACAACACTCCGAGCACGCGCGCGTTCGCCAGCGTGTCCTGGTATTTCAGCCGGCAGAACTCGCACAAGTCCAAATCGAGCGACGCGCCTTCGAACCCGCACAGGCAGCAGCGCGGCGGAAACAGCGTGACCGCCAGGAACCGCGCGAGCTGACGCGGGCTCGTCAACCGAAGCTGGCGCCAGCGGTTGACAATGGGTAAGCCGCTCCTGAACATGCGGCGAGTTTCGACGCGCGCGGGCTCCCAAGGCCAGCTGGAAAAGCGTTGCAAATCAACAGATAAAGGGCTGGGTATGACCGACACGACGCGCCACGATTGGACCATCGACGAGGTCGAGCAGCTGTTCGCGCTGCCCTTCGCCGACCTCATGTTCCGCGCCCAGGAGGTCCATCGCGCCCATCACCCGCACAACGCCGTACAGATGAGCACCCTGCTGTCGATCAAGACCGGCGCCTGCCCCGAAGACTGCGCGTATTGCCCGCAGTCGGTTCGCTACGAAACCGGTCTCGAGCGCGAGAAGCTCGTGCCGCTCGACGAAGTGCGCACACGCGCCCAAGCGGCGAAGGAAGCCGGCGCCACGCGCTTCTGCATGGGCGCGGCCTGGCGCTCGCCCAAGAAGAAAGACGTCGAAGCGGTCGCCGCGATGATCCGAGAAGTGCGCGCGCTCGGCATGGAAACCTGCGCCACGCTCGGCATGCTCACGCCCGATCAGGCGCATGAGCTCAAGGATGCCGGCCTCGATTACTACAATCACAACGTCGACACCTCGCCCGAGTTCTACGGCGAGATCATCACCACGCGCACCTATCAGGATCGTCTCGACACGCTGGCCGCGGTGCGCGACGCGGGCTTGAATGTCTGCTGTGGCGGCATCGTCGGCATGGGCGAAACCACGCGCGATCGCGCCTCGATGCTCGCGACGCTCGCGAATCTTCCGCAGCATCCCGAGAGCGTGCCGATCAACCAGCTCGTGCGCGTGCCGGGCACGCCGCTCGCCGGCGCGGCGGCGGTGGATCCGTTCGATTTCGTGCGCACGATCGCGGTCGCTCGCGTCGTGATGCCGAAAGCCTTCGTGCGCCTGTCCGCCGGACGGGAAGCGATGGCCGACGAACTGCAGGCGCTGTGTTTCCTGGCCGGCGCGAATTCCATTTTCTACGGCGAGAAATTGCTGACCACCGGCAACCCCGATGTGGCGCGCGACCGCGCGCTGCTCACACGTCTTGGAATCGAACCGTTGGTGCCGCCGGGTCTTGCCGCCCGCATCGAAGCCGGCGAACACACGCAGGAGCCCGAAGAGCACGTGCACGGTCCGGAGTGCGCAATCAAGGGTTCGCACGCCGCGCCTCGGCCAGGTGCGGCATGCAACGCGACCCGGCAGCGCTGAGGGCGGCGCTCGACGAGCTCGAGCAGCGCAACCTGAAACGCACGCGCCGGCTGATGCCGCGCGCGGGGCTGGTCAACTTCTGCAACAACGACTACCTCGGTCTCGCGAATCATCCCGAGGTGGTACGGGCCTTCGTCGCCGCCGCGGAAAAACATGGCGTCGGCAGCGGGGCCTCGCATCTGGTGACCGGCCACGGCGCCGAACATGAGGCGCTCGAAGCGGAACTCGCCGCGTTCACGGGGCGCGAAAAAGCGCTGGTCTTCTCCACCGGCTACATGGCCAATCTGGGCGCCATTAGCGCATTAGCGGATCAAACAGCCACTATTGTGGCGGACAAGCTCAACCATGCGTCATTGATCGACGGCGCGCGCATCACGCGCGCGCACTCGCTGCGTTATCGGCATGGCGATGCAGGCCACGCGCGGGAGCTCCTGAACGAGCTCGATGAATCCATCGAAACGCGGCTGCTCGTCACCGACGGCGTGTTCAGCATGGACGGCGACGTGGCGCCGCTGCGCGAGCTCGCGACCCACGCGCGCA
>Ga0193753_10003572_pt1 | contig 11433 bp, 8 predicted proteins | sample H1c2metaG_FD_144925 | JGI IMG/M metagenome (GOLD analysis project Ga0193753, IMG submission 144925) | Soil microbial communities from a riparian zone of the East river system, Colorado, United States - H1c2 | ecosystem: Environmental > Terrestrial > Soil > Riparian zone | place: USA: East River... | reverse complement strand
GACGCGCGCCTTGAAGCGGAAATCGCGGCTGGTGAGCGCCCCGACCGGGCAGACGTGTTCGGTCATCAAGGTGTAGTGGCCGTCGAGCTCGCGCCCCGGGCTCACCGTGATCTCGTTCTTGTTGCCGCGCTCGCGCATGTCGAGCACGTGATCGTGCGCGACCTCGTCGCAGAACCGGATGCAGCGCGTGCACATCACGCAGCGCTCGCCGTCGTACACGATCTTCTCGCCGAACCGCACGCCCTTCGGCTTGTGCACGGGCTCGGTGCGCTTGCGCTTCGCTGTGCCCTGGCTCGTGAGCCAGTAGTCCTGGAGCTTGCACTCGCCGGCCTGATCGCAGATCGGGCAATCGACCGGATGATTGAGCAGCAGGAATTCCTGCACGTGGCCCTGCGCGTTCGTCGCTTCAGAGCTCTTCGCCCAGACTTCCTGATTCTCGATCGCCGGCGTCTGACACGCCGGCGCGAGCTTCGGCTTGTTGGAAGGAACGTACTCGTTCTTCTCGGCGTCCCACTTCAACGTGGGCATCAACATCGGGCGCTCGGCTTTGATCTCGACCAAACACATGCGGCAGTTGGCCGCGATCGAGAGGCCGGGATGCCAGCAGTAGTGCGGAATCTCGATCCCCTGGCGCCAGGCTGCACGAATGATCGTGTCGCCGGGCTCGAACGGGATCTCGCGGCCATCGAGCTTGAACGTGGGCATCGGTCTCCTACCTATCGCACTCGCCACCGATCATGTTGACCGACCCGAAGGTCGGAACGATGTCGGCGATCATGCCGCCGCGAATCATCGGCGCGGCAGCCATAAGGTTGATGAAGCATGGCGGACGGCAGCGCACGCGGTACGGCGTACCGCTGCCGTCTGACACGATGTAAAAGCCGAGCTCGCCGTTGCCACCTTCGGTGTAGCTGTAGACGGCGCCGGGCGGCGGCTTCACGCCTTCCATGACCAGCTTGAAGTGCGCGATCGTACCTTCGATCGTCTCGTAGACGTCGGTCTTCGACGGCAAGATGATGCGCGGGTCGTCGACGTTGATCGGACCGTGATCGGGCAAGCGCTCGATCGCTTGCTCGAGGATGCGGCACGACTGCCGAATCTCTTCCATCCGCACCATGAAGCGGTCGTACGTGTCGCCGTCGTGGCCGATCGGAATCTCGAAGTCGTACGTCTCGTAGCCGCTGTACGGGTTCGCTTTGCGAACGTCGTAGTCGATGCCGCAGCCACGCAACATCGGACCGGTTACACCGATCGACAACGCGAGTTCTTTTGACAATACGCCGACGCCCTGCAAGCGATCGATGAAGATCCGATTGCGGACCAACGTGCCTTCGGTCTCGGCCATCAGCTTGTCGATCTGCGGGAGAATATCGCGCACGGTCGTCTTCAGCTGATCGGTCGGCGGCTTCGCCATGCCACCGATGCGGCCGAACGAATGCGTCATTCGCGCGCCAGTCTCTTGCTCGAGGATGTCCCAGATCCAATCGCGGACCTTGATGCACCACAGAAACGGCGTGAACGCACCGAGCTCCATCGCCATCGCGCCGTTGCACGTCAGGTGATCGGTGATGCGCGCGAGCTCACCCAGGATCACGCGGTAGATCTTGCAGCGCTCCGGAACCTCGATCTCGAGCAGCTTCTCCACCGCCAGCGAGAAGCCGACGTTGTTCAACATCGGCGAGACGTAGTTGAGCCGATCCGCGTACGGATAGACCTGCGCCCAAGTGCCGCGCTCACAGCTCTTTTCGAAGCCGCGGTGCAAGTAGCCAGGCTGCACGTCGACTTCCTTGATGATCTCGCCATCGAGGTCGAGGATCATGCGAATCGTGCCGTGCATCGCGGGATGCGCCGGGCCCATGTTCAAACGCATGGGTTCCGCCGGCAACTCGAGCGCGGTCTCTTCCTCGTACTCTTGAATCGGCTCCATCGGCGTTAGTCCTCGGTCCCCAGCCCTCAGTGACTTCGTGGCCCTCGTGGCCCTCGTGAATTCAGCGAAACTGCGTGACTAGTTCCCGTTCGGCTTGCGCGGCTGCGCGAGATCTTCGGTATCCACGCTGAGCGCCGGACGCTGGCCTTGCTGCACGCCGATCGCCGGCGAGACCTGCAAGTTGCGACCTGCCATGCGCGCCAACCAATCGATGCGACCGTACGGTTGACCTTCGTCCGCACCGAACGGGGCGAGTTTCGACGGCGCGACCTCGCGGTACGGAATCAGCGGCTGCGTCTTCCCGATCGGATAGTCCTTACGCAGCGGGTACCCGACGAACTCTTCGTACATCAGGATGCGACGCAGATCCGGGTGCCCGAGGAACTTGACCCCGAACATGTCGTAGGCCTCGCGCTCGGTCCAGTTCGCACCTTCCCAAAGGCCGGTCAACGTATCGACCCCTTCGCCGTCGCGGACGCGGGTCTTCAGCCGCACGCGATGGTTCTTGCCGAGCGAGCGCACGAAGAGGAGCACGTCGAAGCGTGGCGTCGCAGGCTCCCGCTCCGGATAGTCGACGATCGTGAGATCGATGAAGTGGTTCATCGCGCACTCGGCGTCATCCCGCAGATAGCGCGCCGCTGCGAGCCAATTATCCGGCGCGACGAGCGCCTCGTCATCGCCGCGAAAACTCTCGGCCGCGAGGATGGCTTCGCCGAACCGCGCCTTGAGGCGCGCGAGCACTTTCTGACTCATCGATAGTCTCCTCGAGCTTCTGTCATGCGCTCTGCTGCTTCGCGCGGAGTTGCACCAGTGGTGGCAGCTCCTTTGCAGGCAACACGGCCGGCTCGCGATCGCCGTTCTGGATCTTCTCCATGAGCAGCATCAGCCCGTCGAGCACGGCTTCGGGCCGCGGCGGACAGCCAGGAATGAACACGTCGACCGGTATGATCTTGTCGATGCCGGGAACGGTCGTGTAGTTGTCGTAGAAACCGCCGCACGACGCGCATGTGCCGAACGCGATCACGTACTTCGGATCGGTCATCTGCTCGTAAATCCGGCGCAGCGGCGGTGCTTGCTTTTGCGTGATCGTACCGACGACCCAGAGCAAGTCACTCTGGCGCGGGCTGAAACGTGGCGCACCCGCGCCGAAGCGTTCGATGTCGTAACGCGAACCAGCCGTCGCCATGTGCTCCATGCCGCAGCACGCAGTCACGAACGGGAACTGGAACAGAGAGTACTTGCGGGCCCAACCCAGGAGCGCGTCGAACTTCGTCGTCGCAAACCCAGTCTGCCCTTCACCGAGGACGGCAGTTGTCCGGTTGGTCATTTCTCCCATTCGAGCGCTCCCTTTTTCCACGCGTACACCAGCGTGATGGCGAGGACCGTGATGAATGCAAACATCTCGAGCAGGCCGAACCAGCCGAGCTGGCGGAAGATAGCCGCCCATGGGTACAGAAACACGGCTTCGATATCGAACACTACGAACAAGATGGCGGTCAGGTAGAACTTCACACTGAGCCGCACATGATTCGCGCCTTCGGAGTCCGACCCGCTTTCGTACGGGATCGCCTTTTCCGGCGTCATGTTCTTCGTGCCGAGTACTGAAGTGAGTGTGAAGATCGCAACCGCGAACGCGGTTGCGATAATCAGCATGATCATTGCGGGCAGATAGGTGCTGAGCATGGCGTAGGCTTGCTCGAGCGAGGCCGCGCAGACCCACCAGTTGGAACCGGCACTTGGGGCCCGACACCAATCAAGCACCGCCTCACGCGAGAAGACGAAGGTCGCTCACGCGTCTTGCGGAACCGTCACCTAGCGGACTGCGCCCGAAATTGCTCGCGAATCTCGCTCGAAAGCACCGTGATCTGTAGTCAAATGCGGCGCACCTGTCAACGATCAGGGTGCGTTGCCGCCGATATGTCGCAAGTCCGCGGCGCGGCTGCTCCGCCGCTTCTCGCTGCGGCGACCGACGCCTGACGCTGCACGGCCGCTACTCCGCCGCTTCCCGCTGCGGCGGGCGGGCTGCAAGGATGCGTTCGACGTCTTCGACCGATTTCGGGATCGAGTCCGTCAGCACGCGATGAGCCAGATCCGTGACCAGCACGTCATCTTCGATACGGATGCCGATGCCGTGCCACTTCGGATCGCATGGGCTTCCTGCGGCGATGTACAGGCCCGGTTCCACCGTCAGGACGAAGCCCGGTTCGAGTAGCCGGGGCCGCCTGTGTACGTGGTAGTCGCCCACGTCGTGCACGTCCATGCCGAGCCAATGACTGGTGCGGTGCATGTAATACGGCTTGTAGCTCTCGCTCTCGAGCGCCTGACTGGCCGGCCCCTCGAGGATGCCCACATCGACCAGCCCGGCGACGAGCACATCGACCGCCGCGGCGTGAACGTGCGGCACGGTTACACCCGGCCGAACTGACTCGATCGCAGCCTTTTGCGCGTCCAACACGATCTGGTAGAGCGCGCGCTGCTCCGGACTGAAGCTGCCCGAGACCGGAAACGTGCGCGTGACGTCGCAGGCGTAGTAGCCGTACTCCGCGCCCGCGTCGATCAACAGCAAGTCGCCCTCTTGCATGCGCCGGTCGTTGCGACGGTGATGCAGAATCGTGGCGTTTGGCCCCGATCCCACGATGCTGCCGTACGCGGGCCGTTCAGCACCACGCGCGCGAAATACGCGCATGATCTCAGCTTCGACCTCGTACTCGTAGCGGCCTGGACGCGCGAGCTGCATCGCCGCCGCGTGCGCTTCAGCGGTGATTGCGGCGGCCTTGCACATCACGTCGATCTCCGCCGCAGACTTGCGCAAGCGCATCTCGTGGACAACCACACTCGGGTCGACGATCTCACGCGGCGCCGACACACCCGTGCGCGCTTTGCGCTTCACCTCGGCGATCGCATCGAGCACGACGGAGTCGAACGCGCGATCGGCGCCGATGCGGTAGTGCAAGCGGTGAACGTCTTTCAGATACTCCGGAAGCTGCTTCGCCAACTCGGCGATCGGGTACGCAGCCTCCGCACCGAAGTCGGCCTTTGCGCCTTCGAGGCCTGCGCGGGGGCCATCCCAAGTCTCGCGGTCTTTGTCGTGCGGCCGCACGAACAGGACGACGCGATGCTCCGGATGCTCGGTCGTCAGTAGCAGCACGCTCTGCGGTTCGTCGAAGCCGGTCAGGTAGTACAAGTCGCTGTCTTGCCGGTACTCGTGCTCGACGTCGTTGTTGCGAACTGCGACGGGCGTGGACGCGAAAATGGCGACGCCGCTGCCCGCGGCTTCGAAGAAACGCCGCCTGCGTTCTTCAAATTCACTCTTCGGGACCATGTGGCGATTGTGGGCCTAAGCCGGTGCAGGTCAAGGACGGGGTGGGCCGTGCTGGACGCGACCGCACCGACTCTGGTATCCGCCCACCATGCCGGTCACGGTCTACCAATACCCGAAGTGCAGCACGTGTCGGAAGGCGCTCAAGTGGCTGGATGCCAAGAGCGTGGCGTACGACTCAGTCGACCTCGTCGCGGAGCCGATTCCGGCCAAGCACCTCGCCGATCTACACGCGCGCTCGGGTCTGCCGATCGCCCGTTTCTTCAACACGTCGGGCGAGAGCTACCGCAACGGCGACTTCAAGACTCGCTTGCCCGGTATGAGTGAAGCCGCCGCGCTCAAAGAGCTCGCGAAGGACGGCAAGCTCGTGAAGCGGCCGATCGTCGACACTGGAAAGCGCGTGATCGTCGGGTTCGACGAAGACGCGTACAAGACGACGTTCACGAAGAAGTGATCGTGCGCTCGGTGTAGTCCGAGCGAATACGACCTGAGCGGGCTACCGCTCGCAGCCGACAGCTGCAAGCCGCCAACTCGGTTGACGGAAACCAGGCGCGTTCGCGAGTCGCCGCACGCATTGCCGGTAAAACGCGCGCGCTTCCGAACGCGCGACCCAGAGCTTGCGACCCATTACGAACGCGTGGTGCGCAGTCTGCGTTGCCGGTGAGGGCAGCGCTCTCACACGCGTCGAGCGAGGGGACTCGCGCAGAGCGTACGCAACTGCCGTCGGGGCGGCTTGCGCGCCGATCTGCCCGGGCCGTCGTGTGTGCGCGTGGGGAGGATCATATGAGACGAGCCAAATCGTTAGTCATCACAATCGTCGGAGCTCTTGCAGCCATCAGCGGCGGGTGCCTCGAGCGCGACCTGCAGCCACTCAACCCGTGCCTCGTGTCGGGCGTGGCGCGGCAGATCGAGGCATCGACCGTCGACAAAGTGGACCTGCTGTTCGTGGTCGACAACTCGGACTCGATGAAAGAAGAGCAAGACTCACTGAAGAAGGAGTTTCCGACGCTGATCAAGACGTTGACGAGTGGTCAGCGGGCGGACGGGACGACGTTTCCGGCAGTGAAGAGTCTGCACCTCGGCGTCGTCTCGACCGACATGGGAGTAGTCGGCATCCCCGGGATCAATGGATGTGAGCCCAACGGCGGCGACGATGGCATCTTGCAGCACGCCGGCGGTTCTCCGGGCTGCAAAGCGTCGTATCCGAGCTTTCTGACGTTCGAGCTCGGCACGTCCACTTCGGATGAAGTCGCGAAGGACTTCGAGTGCATCGCAACGCTTGGCACCGGTGGATGCGGCTACGAACAGCCGCTCGAAGCGGGATTGAAAGCGCTCTGGCCGAAGAACTACGTCGACGGCGATGGCAACGCGTACGCGAAAAATCCGATCTCGTTTCTCGCAACTTCGACCGATCGCACGTTCGGCCACGGCGACGTCTCGATGACGCAAGGCGGCAACGCCGGTTTTCTACGCAACGATACAGTCGCGGGTCAATCGCTGATCGCGGTCGTGCTCGTGACCGATGAAGAAGACTGTTCGTCGATCAGCACGGCTCACTTCACGACCGATCGCACCAAGCCGGAATCGCAAGAGCCGCCGAACTTGCGCTGCTTCAACCACAAAGAAAACCTATTCAAGGTTCAGCGCTACATCGATGGGTTTAAAGCCTTGCGTCCCGCCAAGGACAACCTCGTCGTGTTTGCCGCGATCGCCGGCGTGCCGACCGACCTCGTCGATGCGGCACAGCGCGCGCGCTTCAACAACCTGGAAGACGCCGATTCGCGCGAGTCGTATTACGAAGCGATTTTGAACGACCCGCGCATGCAGGAGACGCCAAACGGCAACACCAATCCGAACCTCGCGAAGCTCAATCCTTCCTGTTCTGGTGAGACCGCGGCGGGCAACCCCGCCCCTGCCTACCCGCCCGTACGCATCGTCGAAGTGGCGCGCGCGTTCGGTCCAAACGGCGTAGTCCAATCGATCTGTCAGAAAGACTTTGGACCAGCGATGGATGCGATCATCACCGCGATCACCAACAACCTGACGGTGTGCTTGCCGAAGCCTCTCGTGCGCACGTCGAAGGGCACCGTGCCGTGCAACGTGATCTGGGAGTTGCCGCCGGCGGACCAAGCCGCGGTGGGTGCTCCGACGGATTGCGAGGGTCCGGGGACGTACCTCGAACCAGTCGAAGCCAATCGCCCGGCTCGAAACGATCGCGGTGGCAAAAACTGCAAAGTGCAGCAGCTGGCAGTAGCGGCCGATCGAAGCGTGCCGGACGGCAGGGGTTGGTACTACGACGATTTCGCGGCGGACCTACAACGCAGCTGCAAGGGCCAACCGCAGCGCGTCTCGTTCACGGAAACCGCAAAGCCAACGAACGGCGTCATCGTGAAGCTCGAGTGCTTGAACGAAACGCAAACACTGAGGAGCACCGATACGCGTCGCATGCCGTCCCAGCCGAACATCGGTTCGCCTTGTCGCGGCCTCGTCGACGCGAGTGGCGAAGCCATCACGTCCGAGAGTGCGTGTCTCGTGAACCTGACCGACGGCTCGCAGGACCGGTCCCTGTTCTGCCACACCGAGCTCAACGTCTGCGTGCAGGCATGCCAAAACACGTCCGAGTGCCCGCCAGCCTGGGTGTGTGATAGTCGGCCAGAAAGCGTCAGCCAGTCGGGGGGTGCGGGCTTCTGCGTAAACCCTACTTGCGGTTCGGAATAGCCGACTCGGTCACGATCCGCTGGCGCGCGTGCCGTACATCGTCGCTCATCCTGCGCGACGCGGCACGCGCGCTCGCGTTTCTCGCGTGCAGTCGCCTGGCTCGCTGCTGGTACGATGAGTGAAGCAGCAACTGCCGCATGGACGTTTTTCGACAAGAGCTGCACAGCTTCTCATTGCGCGCCGTTCTGGATGAAGCCGAGGCTTCAATCGGACGCGAAGCGGTCGCTCGAATTGTTGCGGAACACGGAGCCACGCTCGAGCGTTTAATCGATGGTAGCGCGTGGGTGTCGCTCGACTTCTTCGAGTCATTGCTCGACGCGTTGATCGAACGCGCGCGCGATCCACGTCTACTTACGCGCGCTATGCTGAGAAGTATGAGCCCCAAGTACCTCGGGCCGCTCTACCCGCTGCTGTTTGCGTTTGGGTCGCCCAGCTTCACGTACGCACAACTTCCGCGGGCTGCCGCCCGCCTCAACAAGACCGGCCGCTTTGCCCTGCAAGCGCGCCGTCGAGATTTTGCTCGCATCGCGTGGGTGCCGCTGCCGGGTGCACCACGTGAAGCGAAATCCTACGTCTGCCAAGCGCGCCGCACTCAGCTCGAGCGCGTGCCGGTCGCGTTCGGCCTAGAACCTGCGTCGGTCGCACATCCTGAGTGCCTGGCGCGCGGCAATTCAGCCTGTGTCTACGACGTGCAGTGGCGTGACGCGCGCAAACCACTCGAAATCGCCAGCGGTGCACTCGGTGCGCTCGCGGGGGCGGCGATGGTTCTCGGCGGTCCGCCCTTGATCACTGCGGGCATCACGGCGGGGTTCGGCGCCGGTGGCTGGGCATTCGGGCGGCTTTGGACGCTGACGCGCGAGCTTCGCCGGCGCGCTGAAGACGCGACACAGCAGCGCGCAGAGATCGAGCAGATGGCGCGCGAAAACGAAGAGCGCTGTGCTCAGCTCGCAGCTGCGAAGTCTCGCGCGGAGCAAGAAGTCGAAGTGCGCACCCAGGAGCTGCTCGCGATCTCGCAGCGGTTGTCCCCGGCGAACTCGGACGCCGCTCCAGTCGCGACCACCCACTCCGAGCGTGTCGCCGCGGCGAGCGCCGGGCTCGTCCTGATCGCGGTGAGTGATCCGGAGCAGCGTCAACTGGTTCGCGAGACGTTCGCGCACAAGTACCGGCTACGTGTGGCAGCGGACGGCGGCGAAGCGCTCGAGCTGGCGCGCACGCTCCAGCCGGACGTCGTGATCAGTACTCTCGTGCCCGGGCTCGAGCTCTGTCGCCAGCTGCGCGCGGGCGATCACACGAAAGCGTTGCCGGTCGTGCTGCTGACGGCGGCGTCGGGCGAGACTCGCGACGGATTCGACGCGGGCGCGACCGACTGCGTGACCACGCCGTGTTCGCCGAACGAGCTCCTCGCGCGTGCGGAGCTGCACGTTCGACTGCGGCGTCTCACCGGGCAGCTCGCGCGCCAGGAGCGCCTCGCTGCGCTCGGTTCGCTCGCAGCTTCAGTCGCGCACAACGTTCGCAACCCGCTGAGCGCGTTGATCTCCGGGTTACCCGCGATGCGCAAACGCATCCATCCGCATCTAGACGAGCGCACGTCCGAGCTGATGGACGTGATGCTCGACTGCGCGGCTCGGATCGAGCGTATGACGCTCGACCTGCTCGACCTGGCGCGCATCGATCGCGACTCGAACGGGGAGTTTGCGCCGGGCTCCGGCCTACTCGCCTGTACCCGGATGTTCGCGGCGAGGCTCGACGGCAAGACGATCGAGCTCGACACTGAAGTCGACGTGCTCGCGATGGCTTCGGGCCGCGCCGGTGACGTGAACCACGTGTTCATGAACGTGATCGACAACGCATTGCGTGCGATCGACGGCAAAGGCTGCATTCGAGTGCGCGGCACGGCCGACGCCGGAGTCTACGTCGTGACGATCGGTGATTCCGGCTCCGGCATCGCCGACGAACAGCTGACGCGCGTGTTCGAGCCGTTCTGGACGACGCGTGCGGCCGGCGAAGGTACCGGCCTTGGGCTCGCGATCGCGCGCCAGATCGTGGAGGAGCACGGCGGCACGATCGTCGCCGGGCGTTCTCCGCTGGGCGGTGCCGAATTTACGGTCCGGCTGCCGCTTCGCCGGGCCGAACGAGCCGCGTAAAACGCGCGTCGCACGAGCCGGCGCTTGGAGTACCCTCGCGCCGCCGTGCGATTTTCGGTTTTGCGCTGGCTCTTGCCGTTCGTGACCGCAGCCTGGCACATCGCCGCGCTGCTCGGTTGCTATCGGAGGTTCGTCTTCGACGAAGCCGAAGGGCGCGTGTACGGGCTCGCGGACGACGTCTACATCTCGGCGTGTTTCGGACGCAGCTTGTTCTCCGGCGCCGGCTTCGTCTGGTACGCGGGCGCGCCGCGCGTCGAAGGCATCTCGAATCCACTCTGGAGCGTGTTGATCGGCGCGCTTCACACGCTGCCTGGGTACTCGCTCGATCGACTCGGCGCACTAGTGATCGCGCTCAACGCCGTGCTGCTCGTGATCGCGTCGTGGCTGTTTTGGAGCACGCTCGAGCGAGCTCGACCTGCCGCGCCACTCGGGAAGGCCGCAGCGCTCGGAGTCGTGCTGCTTCCGGCTGCCGTCGGCGCCGATTATTGGTGTGCGGAGGGCTTTGAAATTGCGCTCCTCGCAGTGCTCTGCCTCGGGATGGTGCACGTGGCGCTCGGGCCGAACCTCGAGCGAGCTTCGGTCGCACTCGCGATCGTATTTGCGCTCGGTGTCGCGACTCGCATGGACTTCGTGCTGAGTGCCGTACCTGGGCTCGTGCTCTACGGTTTACGACGACCTGGCGCGCGCAACCTCGCCCGCTGCTTCGGGCTCGCCGTGCTGCTCGTGGCGTCGCTACTGGTCGCTCGCTACGCCTATTACGGCGAGTGGCTTCCGAATACGTACTTCCTGAAGGCCACGAACTGGCCGCTCGAAGCTCGCCTCCCGCGCGGGCGCCTCCAAAACGCGGCGTTGCTGCCGCTGCTGCCATTGCCACTGCTCGCCTTGCTCGTGCCGATCAGCCGCCGTTGGCTTTTGCGTGAGGCACCACACGCGCTCGCCGGTTGGCTGGGGTTTGCGCTCACGGTGCTGTACAGCACGTACGTCGGCGGCGACGCGTGGCGCTCGTTTGGCGGCTACGATCGCCACACCGCGATCGGTGGGCTGCTCTTGATCTGGAGCGCGTGCGCCGTGATCGCGGCGTTGGCGCATCGTCCGCCGCTGGCTGCGCTCGCGTGCGCGCTCGCACTTCCGATCGCGTTTTGGCCGCTCTACGCGGAAAACGGGGCCGCGCGCGTTCGCGACGCGCTATTTCAGGAGACGCTCGGCGCGCGGTCACTCGAGCGCGAGTGGATCCGCTATGGCAAAGCGTTCCGTGAGATCGCCCGACCAGGCGCTCGAATCGCCCTGTGTCCCGCTGGAGCGGTCGTCTACTTCTCGGAGCGAGG
>Ga0193753_10003571_pt1 | contig 11434 bp, 11 predicted proteins | sample H1c2metaG_FD_144925 | JGI IMG/M metagenome (GOLD analysis project Ga0193753, IMG submission 144925) | Soil microbial communities from a riparian zone of the East river system, Colorado, United States - H1c2 | ecosystem: Environmental > Terrestrial > Soil > Riparian zone | place: USA: East... | reverse complement strand
CAACCTGGATTCAACACTTAACTTCAGTACAAATGGATTACCCCCCGGCGCTCACTCCCTGTTTATACGTTTACAAAACAGTGCGACCAATTGGAGCACTACTTATCAAAATAATTTTCTCGTATGGCCCGGTAGCAGTGGCTCGCCACAAATACAAACACTCCTGTATTTTATCGACTCTGTGAGCAATACAGTACAGGCACCTCTAAATCTTTCAGCAACCTTAGATACAACAGTCTCTATTCATATACCTGACAACGGCACCGATTTAAGAAAGCTGGGACTGCAATTAAGAAACCAGACCGGACAGTTGGGCAATGCAACGCTGGCGGATATCAGCTTATGCAGTTTATACGCCCCGGTGAGTGGGTTTAACAAATCACAATTTGGAAATACTTTTACTTTTTATGATGCTTCAACATATAACCCATCAAAAAGGGTGCGTTGTAAAGTTGATGGAATTTTATTCGACAGTTCAAGACTCATCAATTATACGATACCCGATGGTTTTTTCGGCAATAAGATAATTGAAGAAATTACAGGAACCGGATGCCGTTTGGATGCCATCCAGGGCACAATAGTATTCTCCGGCCTCGAAAAATATGCGTCAAATGACGCTGTTATTGGAAATGATTTTGTGATGGAACTTTATGGTGGGGGGCTGTCACAAAATATGAACGTTTACTTAAAAAGGGGAGATACTGTTTATACTGCATATGCCAAATATCCTTTCAACGGGAACAAGCAAATGACATGCTATTTTGACTTTCATGGAAGAACCCCTATTTTCCCATTTACGTCAACCGAATTATACGATCTGCATGTTGTTTTTACTGGCGGTCATGAAGAGATCCGTGTGGGTGGTATTCGGCTGAGAAATCCAACAGCATGCGAATTTGCAGGAGGTCCCCGACCTATCAACTGTGGCAGTGATGCAGATCCTGAACCATATTTTACGGTCACAAAAGCTGGCAGAGCGGATTTCAGGACAGGATCATGGTTACAGCAATCCTTAGAGATAACAAACAGAAGTTCTGCCCCTGGCTATCATGTAACAGTATGGTTATTGGTTCCTGATGATTATGATCTTGTATTTAACGGTGAGTTTCATAAATACAATGCAGCACAAATAGACTCCCTGCAGATGTTGCCTTATACCATCATTGATACTTTTTTGAACGGACATCATTACCAGAAAAAACTATATGGCTTTCTTGTGCCAATCATAGAAGGAGGCGAAACGAGGATAATATCGTATAAGATCAGATCGAGCGTTCCGGGAAAAGACAGTTGTTATTATTGGGTAAATAAAAGAATGTTTGGTTCTCCAATGAAACCGTTCTGGAGTAATTGTCAGGAGGACGTGTTTAATTTTATTATTGGTTTTGCACCAGTTGCAGGATGTCTGAACGCGGTTTATGATTTTACCTATTCTAATGTTACTACCGGTGGTTACCAAACAGCAGGGAATTTTGCTTACAGCCTTGGTAATCTTGCGTTGAACTGCGTTCCAGCAGAAAAAGTAGGCATGGCCCTGTCAAAAATCAAAGAAATACAGGACGGCATAAGCGGTGCAACTACTGTAATACAACACACGGTTGGCAATACTGCTCTTGGACTTGCTAATGGTAACCCTTTTGTTAGTTGCGACCCAAAGAATGTTGGCAAGCCTGTAATTGACCCAATGACTGGTGTAATTAGCTACGATCCTAATTATCTATCAGGAAACAGTCAGCATGATTCAGTCAATCATTTCATTAATAACTATTCGCCGCAGAATTATTCGATAGGCTTCGAAAATATCTCAACGGCTACAGCACCAGCGCAACACGTTTGGGTAACTGATACCTTTAATATTGCTAAATTTTACTACCTTGGATTCACTATAACGGGATTCACCATTGGTGATTCGGCATACCGATTAACTGCTTTCAGAAATACGATCACGAAAGACGTTTGGTTAAAGAGTCGGAACGATTTGAAAGTAAGGTTCACAGGTGTGTTTGATACAGCAAGAGGTATCATGCGGTGCGATTTTCATACCATTGATACATCGGGAAAACTCTGGGACGAATCTTCAGCAGATGGCTTCTTACCTCCTGATATGGATGGCATTACAGGAACCGGCACTGTTTTCTTGTCTATCCCTGCAAAAAACCTGAACACTCTGGATACTTTTAAAAATGTTGCTCATATTTATTTTGATAATAATCCGCCGATAACGACAAATCAATGGATAAATACAGTGGATACAACAGCGCCAACCGGCAGCATTCTTAATAGTATTCGCATTAATGACACCACAGTAAAGCTAGTTGTTCATCACGACGATATTGGCTCGGGATTTAGTTATAATGAGTTTTATTTAAAAGGAGCTTCTGATACTGTATTCAGAAACATTGGCACATCTTTAGCAGATTCTGTTTTGTTTACCGGACTGCTAAATCAATCCTATCAATTGTATAGTGTGGCAGTTGACAACGTTGGCAACGTACAACCGAAAACAACTTCAGATATTACAGTCAGTTTCTCCAATCCCCTTCCCCTCACCTGGCTTTCTTTCACAGGCAAATTGATAAATGATAAAGTACAATTAAAATGGCTCACGGCCAATGAATTGAATACATCTCGGTTTGATATTGAAAAATCAACTGACGGTAATAATTTCAGCAAGATCGGAACAACACCCGCAAAAGGAAATACAGGTCACAACAATGAGTACATCGCTTACGATGATCATCCTGCGGCAGGCAATAACTACTACCGACTAAAACAGTTTGACATTGACGGGCGTTTTACCAAAAGCAATATCGTGAGGGTTTATTATGGCAAGGCAGGTTATGTGATGATAGCACCCAACCCCGCCAGCGATCATGTTACTATTAGCGGAAGCACTCGGTTCGATCAAATACTATTGATAGATGCCGCAGGCGCTGTTGTGAGGATATTCAAAACTGTGGCTGGCGACAACTATTCGCTCAATGGTATTAGTGCGGGACCATACTACCTGAAACTGATCAATAGCAACGAAACACAAATATTCAAATTGCAGATCCAATAGCACCTTCAACCTGGACCTATGTTTACAGCCCCGAGCGTTCCTCGGGGCTTTTGCATAAAAAAACCGTCCCGCAAAAAGCGGGACGGTACAATATTGTTGTGGGGATAAAATTAGATCCTGAAGTGAGCAAAAGCCTTGTTGGCTTCAGCCATACGGTGTGTATCTTCTTTCTTTTTGAAAGCAGCACCTTCACCTTTGCTGGCTGCAACGATCTCGTTGGCCAGTTTATCAGCCATACTACGGCCGTTTCTCTCGCGGCTATATTTGATCATCCATTTGATACTCAAAGATACTTTCCTGTCGGCACGAACCTCAGCAGGTATCTGGAAGGTAGCACCACCGATACGGCGGCTGCGTACTTCAACACCTGGCGTGATGTTGGACAATGCCTTCTTCCAAACCTCGTAGCCATTCTCACCAGTTTGTTTGGACACTTTATCCAATGCGTTATAAAATATGATATAAGCACCGCTTTTTTTGCCTTCCCACATCAGGTTATTTACAAAACGTGTAACCAGCTTGTCGCTGAATTTAGGATCTGGTGCTAAGGGAATCTTTTTCGGTTGTGTCTTCCTCATTGTTATTTGTTTTTTCTTTCCGCCATGCTATTTAGCTAGTCCTGAGCGGAGTCGAAGGGATTATTTTTTAGCTTTTTCTTTCTTGGTACCATACTTACTACGACTCTGCTTACGGTCTTTTACACCGGCAGTATCCAGGCTACCCCGAACGATGTGGTAACGTACACCCGGAAGATCTTTAACCCTTCCGCCACGGATCAACACGATGGAGTGCTCCTGCAGGTTATGCCCCTCACCCGGGATATAAGCGATCACTTCGATCTTATTGGTCAGGCGCACTTTGGCAACCTTACGCAAAGCGGAGTTTGGCTTCTTTGGGGTAGTCGTGTACACCCTGGTACAAACACCACGGCGCTGTGGACTACTATCTAAAGCCCTTGATTTACTCTTGGCTTTGATGATTTCTCTTCCTTTTCTTACTAACTGTTGAATTGTAGGCATTATAGACCCTTTATTTTTCGGACGGCAAAGGTAGGAATTCTCAATCGAAAATGGAAAATAAATGCCTAAAAAAATGAATTTTTATTCACATTCAAGCTAAATCTCAGCTATCAGGGCGTTTCAGCCCGCCACACGCCCTCTGGCAACGGCCAACTGTCAACTAGACCTTGTACATCCAGCCGTGGTTATCCGCCTGCTGCCCGTACCGGATCGCGTTCAATTGACGTTTCAATTCCGGGGCCGTTTGCCACTTTTCAACGTCAAACTCCATGACATAGTCCTTGTAGCGCAGTTCTTTGATCAGGGATATCGTAGCCGCGGTGCCCGTACCGAACACCTCGTATAGTATGCCTGCCTTGTGAGCTCCTATGATATCATCAATGCTTAGCGGCCTTTCTTCAACGTTGAAGCCCATCTCCTTCAACAACGCTATGGCGCTATCCCTGGTCACACCAGCCAGTATTGTACCCGCCTCAAGCCCGGGTGTTATTGCTGTGCCACCGATGATAAAAAAAACGTTCATTGTGCCGCATTCCTGCACGTACTTGTGTTCATAGGCATCTGTCCACAGTACCTGGTCGTACCCGATCTTTTTAGCCTGGGCGGTGGCGTACATGGCAGCGCCATAATTACCTGCTGCTTTTGCATATCCCACTCCACCAGGCACGGCACGCACATATTTTTCTTCAACATAAATACGCATGGGGGCGCTATAATAGGGGCCCGTAGGGCTCAAAATGATCATGAATTTGTACTTCTCACTAGGTCTCACCCCGATCATCTCATCGCAACTGAACATAAATGGCCTGATATAAAGCGAATGATCTTCCTGTTGTGGTATCCAGTTCTTATCCAGATCGATCAACATGCGCATGCCTTCCATGAAAAGCTCCTCGGGCACCTGTGGCATTTGCATTCTTTCTGCAGAGATATTAAAGCGTTTGAAATTATCGAGCGGACGAAAAATATAAGCATCGCCTTTGGGATCTTTATAAGCTTTGATCCCTTCAAAGATCGCCTGCCCGTAATGAAGTGCGGCGATCGACGGTTCTAATAATAAAGGTTGATAAGGTTTTATCTCTGCATTCTTCCATTCGCCATCTTCAAAATCCACTTCCAGCATGTGATCGGTGAAATATTTTCCAAATGGGATATTCTCGAGGTTGATATCGTTCAGTTTACTGCGTACAATAGTGGTAATATTTATATCGGCGGCTGCAATCATATTCGTTAATTTTACAGCAAAGAAACGAAAAAGTCAGCCGATAATACCCGCTTTTATGAGTTTAGATAATATTCAGCTTCCGGCGATCGTACTGCAGGATCTTTATACAAATGCGCTGGTGGATTTGAAAACGGAAAATACCCAGCCAGCCTCTGTGGTAGCAGGAAATCTATCGTTTTTGGGAGAGAATAAGAACAGGGTTTCCATTATCGTCGATCACGCTGAAGCGATATACCTGCCTGATGAAGAACTCAGTTTTTTGTTGGGCATCTTATCTGCCTGTAAACTCAGCATGGCAGACGTGGCATTGCTGAACCGCTCTAAAAATCCATCGCTGACCTATAAGGATATTTCTGAGCAACTATCGGCTGAAAAAGTATTGTTGTTTGGTATTGAACCCTCAACGCTGGAATTGCCGCTTCAGTTTCCCCACTATCAGATACAGCAGTATAATAACCAGGTATATCTTTCTGCACCCACTTTAAAAATATTGAGCAGTAATATAGAAGAAAAGAAAAAATTATGGGGATGCTTAAAACAGGTATTTGCAATCGGATAATCATACAACAGGATGGACACACTAATTTTCGCCACAAATAACCAGCACAAGGTAGATGAGATGAGGTCGATACTGGGTGATGATTTTCATATCATCAGCCTCAAAGAAGCCGGAATTGATATCGACATCCCCGAACCTCACGACACACTCGAAGCAAATGCGTCAGAAAAATCAGGAGTGATACAGCGGCTTACCAATAAGAATTGTTTTAGTGAAGACACTGGTCTTGAAGTAGCGGCCTTGAATGGAGCTCCTGGCGTAAAAAGTGCACGCTATGCAGGCGCCGATAACAACTTCGAAAAAAATGTAGAGAAGCTATTGCTCAAGATGACCGGCGTAAAGGAAAGAGCAGCTCGTTTTCGTACGGTCATTTCCCTGGTATTGGAGAACAAGGAATATTTATTTGAAGGTATTTGCAATGGCAGATCATCGAAACAAAAAAGGGAAGCCTTGGTTTTGGTTACGATCCGATCTTTGTTCCTGATGGAAGCGAAAAGACCTTTGCAGAAATGGAGATGGAAGAAAAGAACCGGTTCAGTCACCGGAAAAAAGCGATGGAAAAGCTGATCAGTTTTTTAAAAAAATAAAATGGCAAGGATCAAAATAACATTCCCGGATCATTTCATCGCAACATTGACCATACCGGTACGGATCACCGACATCAACTACGGCGATCATGTTGGCAATGATGCGTTCGTTGCCATTGTACACGAAGCCCGTATGCAATGGTTGCAACAACACGGCTACACCGAATTGCAGGTAGAAGGAATTGGTTTGATCATGAGTGATCTTGCTGTAGAATTTAAGAATGAATCTTTTTATGGAGATGTGATAGAAGTAAAGATCGCAGCTGACGAAATCAGCCGCGTAAGTTTTGAACTATATTATCAGCTCACTACAAAAAGGAATGACACAACTATTTTATTGGCAAGTGCAAAAACAGGAATGGTTTGTTACGATTATGCTGCAAAAAAAGTTGCAGGAATTCCTGAAAAACTAAAAGCGATACTGCAGGCTTAGCTATTATTCCAAATATCCCAGCTTTCTTCAGCCTGTACAACAAGCATCTCATAACCATTTTTTATCAGCGTTCCATGCTCCTCTCCTTTTTTGAGGAACAAGGTCTTTTCCGGGTTATAAACCAGGTCGTACAAAAAGTGTTGCGGAGTTAAATATTGGTAGGGAATTTCAGGACATGTATCAACCTCAGGGAAAGTGCCGACAGGCGTAGTGTTGATGATAAGCGGGTTTTCTTTGATGATAGTTTCATTCAGATCGGTATAAGCTAGTTCAGCATCTTTATGAATTTTCCTGCTCACTATTTTATAGTTGATATTGAGTTGCTGCAGCACAAATTTAACGGCTTCTGCGGCCCCGCCATTTCCCAATATCAGCGCCTTTGTATGATGATTGTTGAGCTGTGAGGAAAGCGACCGCTCAAAGCCGACTACGTCTGTATTATAACCAACGAGTTTCCCATCAACTATCCTCATACAGTTACAAGCATTTAATCCAAACGGAATATTTGTTGAATCATCTAGAAGAGAAAGTACCGACTGTTTGTGAGGTATCGTAATGTTTAGCCCCTCGAGTTGAGGTTGTTGCCTCAGCAATTGTTCCAGTTCATCAATATTTTTGATGGGGTAATTCTCATACTCACAATCGTCGATCCCTTCTCGCTGAAATTTTTCAGTAAAATATCTTTGTGAGAACGAATGTCCCAGCGGGTATCCTATGATACCAAAAACACGCATTAGCCTTCTTTTTTATCAAGGTATAAAAAGAAAGTATCACCACGCAAGCCAATGCGCATTGCTTCGAGGGGTATCATTTCCGATGGCGCTATATTGCCCAGGTTCACATTGCAACCGATCAGTTCAAGGAAGTATAATTGCTGGGCTTTTTGCGGCGCTTCCCAAATGATCTTTTCTTCAGGGATCTGGGTAAGGATCTCCTGCACAAGACCTTCTCTTACCTCACCCGTACCGCGATAGATACCCACGTTACCAGCTTCCCTTGCTTCGGCGATCACGTATGTAGAACCAGCCAGCAGTTCAGCTTTCATCAATTCGATCCATTTATAAGGTGGAATGATGTGAGCAGCATCCTTACTGCCTACTTCACTTAATACTGTTCCGTATTTGGTGAGTTTTTCGATGTAGCCACATTTCTCTGCATGGGGAATATTGATAGAACCATCGCTTACTTCCATCATGCTTATACCGAACTCTTTGCACACATCTATATAATCCTGGAACTGGTTGCGTATCAAAAATGCTTCAAATAATGTTCCTCCGAAATAAACCGGGATATCATAACCGCGATAGATCTCCAATTTTTCTTTAAGATTCGGCGTCACGTATGAAGTACCGAAACCGAGCTTCACAATATCAACGTGCGGATGAGAAGCACTCATGAAATTTTTTGCTTCCTCTACACTTAGGCCCTTATCCATTACCATTGTAATGCCGTGATCTCTTGGTTTCTTATTCCGTTCAGGTATCTGCGAAAGATTAAAATTCATAACTCATTTAATTTAAGATTGCAAAGATAACCCCTGTATGGCAAACGCAGGAACGAAAAAACATGATCAAGATCAGCGGGGAGTTTTTGCTAAATTGATTTTCTCTTCTTAAAGCGGGCAATGATATCCACCACTTGCTGGTTTTGAAGGATGGCAGGATTTAATTCAATGAATTTTTTTATCAGTTTCGGATTTCTTGCCATGCCGGCTTCCAATTGCAGTAAAGCTTCTTTGGATTTACCCATTGCATAATAAACAATACTCTTGTAAAATAGAAAGATGGGTTTGCCATCGGTTTGTTCAAATGCAAATCCTGCATATTCGAGCGCTTCATCATACAGCTCAGCTTTGTATAAACATTTCAACAATTCGATCCAGCCGTTTAAATTCTTCGGCCTTACCCTCACAACATTTCCGAAATAAGTGATCGCATCATCCAACTTGCCAAGTTCCATGAAACATTGGCCCATCGCCAGGTTATACTCGGGTTGCAGGCGATGTATACGCATGGCCACTTCCAGGCTTTTTATCGCCCTATCCCAAATGCCTTCATTCATATAGGTGCAGGCAACTTTGTAGTGCAACTGGCTATCGTCGTTATTCAAATGGCTGGCCTTCCGGTAATTGAAACGAGCCTGCGCATAATTACCCATTTTATCATAACAATGTCCTATCGCTTCATAGATAACATCTTCGGGCCTCGCCAACTCCAGTACTTTTTCCAGCACATCAACCGCATCTTTGTATTTACGCAAACGGATATAGGCATCTCCCATGTTGCGCCAGGCGTAATCAAATTTTTCATCGATGGCAACTGCATACTGATAAGCATCTATAGCTTTTTCATAAAGTTTTATTCCCTGGTAAGCCGCAGCCAGGTTGAACCAGGCCAATTCATTAAAAGGGAAACTATCGATTATTTGTTGGTGTAACCTGATGCCTTCTTCATTGCGTCCGGTAAAATCGGTCCAGAAACATATCTTGTACAATGCTTCTTCATTGCTGGGTTCCTGCTCAAGTATCATTTTAAGGCAATCGAATACCTTTTCAAAATTCTCATAATCATCATACACATCGGCCAGCTCAAATAGCAGATCAATTTTTTCGTCTCCATTAAAATCATCAATGGCTGCTTCCAACACAGCAGCTGCTTTTTCCTGCTGATCTAAAGCCAGGTAAGCATCGGTCTTCAAAATGTATAAGCTGGTGTCTTTGCTATCCAGCAATTCCGCCTGTTCCAGGATGTGCAATGCTTCCTTGTAACGACGCAGGGCGATAAGCAGGTCGGCTTTTTTCAATAATAGCATTGAAGAATAAGGGTATTGAGAAATGCCGTATTCCGCCGCTTCCAGGGCCGAGGCTAGTTGTTCTTTTTCGTCAAAATGGTCGATAATACGCTCGAAGGAATCTTCTTCAATGAAGGAATTGCTTTTGCCAGCTTTGAGGTTGTCAAACTGTTGTAAAAGCTCCTTTAATTCCTCTCTGTCCTGGCGGTAAGGATATTTGCTCATGCGCTGTAGGTTGTTGTAAATTAACCAGTTTTGAAGAAATAAACAAGTTTTAGTAACCTTTTTTGCACAAAACGTTAAAATAAAGCTAAAAGAATGTATGAACGGTTAACAAATTCCAAAACTTTTTCAATATATTTGTGAGGTAAATAAACACCAATGATTAAAATAACCAAAATATTGCTCGTGATGGGCATGTGCTCGGGCATCGCCTTGAGTAGTTTGGCGGATGGAGGCATTGGCAGAAAAAGTAAAAGCAGGGGAATGATGAATATCGCTACCACTTCTACTTTAAAAAATTCAATTTCACTGAATTTACGTTCGGGTTTAAAATACACGGGTAGCTTGTTGACCAAACAACAATTCTCAGGCAACTCTGTTTTCAACAACACATTGGTTACTTATCAAAAAGGAAATACAGTTTATATAGTTCCTTACAAACACGTTATAACCATGCCTGAAATAAAACCAGGTTATACCGGAATGAAAATTATCATCAGACCTCATTAATATCAGCCCTTTCAACCGAAAGGGTTTTTTCTTTTCTTATAGTGTTCCCTTTCTTATTTGTTGATTCTCTTCGTACGTCATCACTCGGTAACCCGATTTTGGAAAGTCAAATTTAGATACCAGCACCGGGTCAAAGCTGATCTTTGCAACAGTGTATTTGAATTTCAATTGACCTGACTCGATCTCATACTCCATCGGTAAACCGGGTAAGTTGGCAAACGTAGGATCATAATCTTTGTTGACCACCTGCAGATCCGGCGCATAGTACACTGTAAAGGTTTTCGAGTTCACGGTTGCTATAGCTTTCTTGGTGTTGTACCCATTGATATTCTTCGTCTCGTTGGTCAATTCGAATTTTATATCGTTGAAATTTTTATTCTTAGTAGTCCAGTTGTCCTTAGTAAGTGTGATCATTAATTTTTGACCGCTAAACTCTTTTAGGATCACCGCATTGCCTGATTTGGCGTCGTGTATATTGGTTTCATTACCTAAAAAAGTCACCTGGTCCGTACGGCTGCTACTGCCTTTCAAATATACGGTCTTGCTTGCTCCATCCTGTGCATCACCCTTTTGAGGAAGCTTAGTACCAGACTGAATAGTGATATCGTAAACTATAGTGCCTTCAGAAATTGTCTTCTGGGCGTACAACAGGGTCCCGGGCATTAAACTTATTGCCAAACTCATCAACCTTAACCTTTTCATTTTTTGCTTGTTTCAATAAAGATAATAAAATCCCGTGCCAAAGATGGTTTGCCCGACGCAAAAAGGCCCGCAACGAGAAAGATCACGCTGCGGGCCTTTTTTATTTAAACATTCCTTTAACGTTTGTTGTTTTTGTTCTTCATCTCCTGTAGCTTCTTATTGCTTTCCTGGATAGCCGCCATACGCTCCGCCAGCTTACTTTGTTTCACAGGCTTCTTGCGGTTCTCTTCTATCTGTGCCAGGATCTTTTCGTGGTTGATGATATATTTTTGTATAACGATCTGGAGTATCAGTGTGATTGTATTGGAAACGGTATAATACCAGGT
>Ga0193753_10003570_pt1 | contig 11437 bp, 11 predicted proteins | sample H1c2metaG_FD_144925 | JGI IMG/M metagenome (GOLD analysis project Ga0193753, IMG submission 144925) | Soil microbial communities from a riparian zone of the East river system, Colorado, United States - H1c2 | ecosystem: Environmental > Terrestrial > Soil > Riparian zone | place: USA: East... | reverse complement strand
CGGTGTGCGCGTGCTCAACGCCCGAGGGCATCATCGCGATCGGCACGCCGTCTACCTCGAGCGCGTGAAGCGGGCGTTCTAGTGCTCAACGCCCGAGGGCATCATCGCGATCGGCACCAGGACCGCGCCGCGCGCGGGGTTGCGAACCTGGAGTGCTCAACGCCCGAGGGCATCATCGCGATCGGCACTCGGGAGTCAGACCGCTCATAGCACCAGGTCCAGTTGTGCTCAACGCCCGAGGGCATCATCGCGATCGGCACGCGGACGAGGACCTCGCCGATCTCCTAGTCTCGTTCCTGCGGTGCTCAACGCCCGAGGGCATCATCGCGATCGGCACCGCGCCCGGCCTCGATGGGCATCGGCATGCCTGTGCTCAACGCCCGAGGGCATCATCGCGATCGGCACGGCCGAACTTGGCCACGGTGTCGTCGGTGATGCCGTGCTCAACGCCCGAGGGCATCATCGCGATCGGCACTCGACCATCTCGGCGAGCTGCCACTCGTCAAACACGGTGCTCAACGCCCGAGGGCATCATCGCGATCGGCACCCGCCGCCCTCGTCGCCATAGATGAAGTTGCCCGACAGTGCTCAACGCCCGAGGGCATCATCGCGATCGGCACTCGATGCCCTGCGCGACGGTGTTCCCGGGCTCCCGTGCTCAACGCCCGAGGGCATCATCGCGATCGGCACCGTCGTTATCCACTCAGCAGACCCACTCGAGCCACGGTGCTCAACGCCCGAGGGCATCATCGCGATCGGCACACGAAAACGCCTCCGTTGACGTCGAGGTAGGCCGTGTGCTCAACGCCCGAGGGCATCATCGCGATCGGCACATCTGGCCACCATTGAACGGATGTGGGCCTAGCTCCTGTGCTCAACGCCCGAGGGCATCATCGCGATCGGCACCGGAGAGGGCCTCAGCGGCGTGACGCCATCGTTTGCGTGCTCAACGCCCGAGGGCATCATCGCGATCGGCACACAGCGACCATGAAGCTCTGCCACTCGTCGGCGCCGTGCTCAACGCCCGAGGGCATCATCGCGATCGGCACATAAGCAGTGTGCCCATACGGCTTGGCCGCTTTGTTGTGCTCAACGCCCGAGGGCATCATCGCGATCGGCACCTGATCACGACCACCGCGATTCTTGTCCCACGCCTTGTTGTGCTCAACGCCCGAGGGCATCATCGCGATCGGCACGCCAGTCTCCGCGGCCTCGCGGTCCGGGTGACCCAGTGCTCAACGCCCGAGGGCATCATCGCGATCGGCACGCGAGACCTTCGGCGTCGAGTGGGACATCCGGCCCGAGTGCTCAACGCCCGAGGGCATCATCGCGATCGGCACTGGCCGCCACAATTGCTGTTTCCTTTCCACCTGTTGCGGCTCGCTTTGCAAGCACCTCGGGCGCATCGAAGCCGGTCGGGGGCGAAACGACGAGCGGGCCGGCAAGCGTTCGAGATCTTGGTGGAAGACGTCATCAATCATCTATTCGATTGTCAGGGGTCCCGTTCTTCCGGAGGTTCGAGGGCTTGGCCATCGTTCTCGTCATCATCGTCGACGACGTCGACAGGTACTTGCGCGGGGTCGGGACCGATCACACGGAACGAGGCTACCTGCTCTTGCCAGCCTTCGACGTGGTTTCTTGAGATCACATTGGCTGCACAGGTCGGGCAGAGGTCGACGATCAGCAGCGCGTCTTCCGGGGCCATCACCTTGGATAGCTCCCATCGGAGGCACTCGACTTCGCGCTGATCGAGACGGCACCGGAAGACCGAATACTGCACACGGGTTCCGCGGCCTCGGATGATCTTGTAGACCTTTCGCCAGCGCGCGGGGGTTCGAATGTCGTAGCAGACCAGCCGCCAGCGCTTGTCGGCCGACATCAGCGGAGCCTGAATCGGGCGAACAGGCCTCCTTCGTTCATCCACTCCTTCTCGAGCAGACGGACTTCCAGCTCTATCAGGCGCGCGTAGCCGAGCGAGTAGCCGACGACGCTGTGTCGCCAGGTGTCGGCCTTCCGCCGCTCGATGATCTCCACAACCTTGCGGCGGCCTGACTCGGCGAGTAGCACGCGGCCAGGAACCTCGCTGAAGTCGTCGGTCGCGTCGAAGGTCCGACGGTTGATGGCTGCCACCACGGGCATGTCGACCATTGGCACGCGAAAGAGCTCCATGAGGTCGAGGACCAGCGTGTGCGCGGCGGACCTCGGCCGATGGTAGAAGCCAACCCCTGGGTGAAGGCCGACCGCCACGATTGCCTGCAGGACTTCCCTGTACAGCATTCCATAGGCGTATCCCAGGATGGCGTTGATCCGATCGCGTGGGGGCTGCCGGCTGCGGCCGAGAAAGGTCATGCGGTCGTCGATATCGTCCGCGAGAAGCGCCGGCAGTCCCTCGAAGTACGCGGCGGCCCCGTTGCCCTCGTGACCCAGCAAGGACGCAGGCGACTCGGCGTGCGCCGCACGTCGCACCGCATCGCGGAGAGTGGACGCCGCCGACTCGACAATGGATGCTCGGGGCCCGGCGCCACGGGTCGCTCGCAGGAGATAGCGAAGCTGGCTTTCCAGCTTCGCCACTACCAGCTTTCGCGCCAGGGTGAGTGCGATCGAGGGATCGGTGAGCGCTTTGAACTGGCGCAGGTGGCGCTGGGCGCTGGGCGCCGCAGGTGCGATCGAGCCGATCAGGTTCCCGCCGAAGGTGGTCCAGTGGACGCCGATGTCCCTCGACACGCACAGACGGAGCGCCTGCGTCGTGATCTGGGCGTAGCCGTGCAGGACGACCTGGGCGATCTCGACGATCGGGAGCCGTACGTCGGGCAGCTCGCGGCCGCGGACGACGAGCTCGTCACCCGCCCTGGTGACCTTCGCGCCGCTCTCCATCACATGGAGCACCTGCCCGTGGGGATGCTCGGGGAGCAACCGCACGGGTTGCTCTCCGTCGCGATCGTCGAACCTCGCCTCCTCGGGCAGGCACACCGGCGCGAGTGAGCAGCGCACACACAGTCGATCGTTCTGGGTCACGGGCGGGCGTTCGACGCTGTCACGCAGCTCACGGGCGCGGCCGATCGCGGCGCGCACCTCGGCCCTCAGATCCGCGTCAACGGGAACGCGCACCGTCACGTTATCGGCGTGATACCGGACACGACCTTCGTTGACGGGGGACCATGCGCCTCTTCGACGAGCAGCGCGTAGGCGGCCACCTGAACGCGGTCGGTTCTCCAAGCCTCACGGTCGCCGGGCTTACCAGCCGATCGCCCGCGCTTGTGCTCGTAGGGGAGCAGCTCGCCGCCACGAAGACGCAGAACATCCACGGCGCCGCGAAGACCAAGGTCCGCGCTCTCGAAGGTCAACCGCTCGATCGACTCGCCCTCCTCCTGTGCGAGCTCCACGTGCATCCTCCGGCCCGCGTAGACGGCAGCATCGGCGATGCGAAATCCCTCGACCTCCTCGAGATAGAAGAGGCGCTCGCAGTAGACCAGCGCGTGCAGCGAGGCAACGCTCAACAGAGAGTCGTCCATGAGCGGCGGATCAGCTCGTCGGATCCCGCGGCGTCCAGGTCCAGGCCCGATCGGGTGGCTGACTCGACATGGCGGTTGGCTGGAAGACCCTCGTCGTAGTACGGCTTGAATCGCCGCGATCGATCGCCACGGTCAACCGGCAGGTGGCGGCGTCCGGTGGAGACTCCTCGTCGACCGCGACGAACCAACGAGCGGGGGGAGGTGCATCGAGTACATCGATCCGGTCGAACAGGAACGCGTTGTCGCCGGCGAAGGGCAGGCCGTACCGGTCCTGGCTGAGCTTCCCGGCCAGGCCGGGCCCCACTCGGTCGATCACTTCGGCGGGGCCGCGTACCCCGAGGACCCAGCTGCAGTCGACCAGCAACTCTCTTCGGACCGGCGCGATCCAGTACTTGGCGCCGTGCGTCCTGGCGGCGAGGTCCTTTCCAGACGAGCCGACCGGATAGCCATGAAGCTGCTGGTAGATGGACGTCACCGCGGGGAGGATGGCGTCGACCGCCGCATCCTCACCCCGGCGTACGGGTACGCCGATGGCCAGAGCGAGCGGAGGGGCGGCGGTCGAGATCGTGGTGATGGGCTGGTCTGCGCCGGTGCGCATCTCGATTCCCGCCAGGTTGAGGACGAGCCCCCATGCGGCGCTCGGCGTGATGCTGGGGCTCGTCGCGCGGTACACCCCGGCCTGGAGCCACCTGTACGCCGCGAAGGGCGCCTTCAGGTAGAGCCAGAGCTCCCTCATGCGAGCCCCTCGAACGCGGCCTTTCCGAGCTCGAGCATCAGTTTCTGTGGGTTGTCGAAGAATCTGACGCCCTGACCCATCAGACGATCACGCTCCGCAGCCGGGAAGTCACGCGCCAGCGCGCCGCCGATCCAGAACTCACCCGCAGGCAGATCGTCCGCCTTGAGCCGCCGGAGGTCGGGAAAGGTCCCGTCGGGCTTGAACCCGTACGTATCGAAGCCGGCGACCAGGGCCGGAGTGAGCCGCGCGACGATGCTGCGGGGCGCCATCTCGAAGTAGCTCCGTGCATGACCGCCAGCGACGTTGCTCAGCTCCGCGAGCGCCGCGAGCAGCGCCTTGGTCCAGGTCGGGCCATTGCCGACCAAGCAGTCGCCTAGGGCCAGCGCGAAGGGGAACTGGAACTCCGTATAGCTCACCTCCCGATGCAGGAGCGCGGAGGTGGAGGAGTTCTTCCACGGGCTCGCGCCCGCGTTGAGGGGCGACTGATGGAAGGTGGCATCGTGGCGGTAGGGAGTGAGCGAGACGGCCATGTTCATCCGCAGGATGCTGTCGCGCTTGGAGGGCCGACCCTTGTTCTCCTTGACGGCCTTGGGATCGGCGACCATGAAGCCGAACAGAAAGTCGTCGGCGTAGGCCGCGGCATTGGGAAACTCCTTGAACTCGACGGCCAGCTGATCTTCGTCGTGGAGTCGGCGCCGGTTCATCGGCAGCTCACGCGCCGCGAGAATCTCGCGGAGAGCGTTCCGGATCGACTCAGGGCTGATGACCGGATACTCGTGGCCACCGCGGGTGATCTTCTGGATGATCGTGCGGTTCTCCTCGCTCTCGCCCCGGTAGTTCGAGCTGGGGGCCGCGTGGGTGAGGACCGTCGCGAACAGGTTGCGTTGCTTGGACATTTGATCTCCGATCAGGAATTCGCGCTGAGCGCCAGCAGGGTCAGGGTACGGACGGTGTCGGTGTCCTGGAGAAGTGCTCGGGAAAGAGCGGCGAACCCCTTCTCGCCTCCCTTGGAGCGCTGAGGCACCGAGCAGATCGTGGCGGCGAAGAACTCGACGAAGTCGGCGCCGGTGCGGCTGCGTGCAGCGAGGAAGGCGGAGCGCGCAACATCCTTGCGCCGGCCACGGAATGCCTCGACGGCCTTTGGATCCTCCTTGACCTTGTCCCAGGACAGGTCGTGCTTCTGCTCGACGCGGCGGCTCACGTAGTTCCGGGCGGCCTGGTAGACGAGGGCCGCGACCTCCGGCTCGGCTGGGGTGGTTGGGTCGTCATCGGACATGAATCGCTCCTGTGGTTCCGGTTGGTAGAGCTGAAAGAACTCGCGCGCGTCGTGGCGGAACGCGGAATCGTCGAAGGTCAGGTCGGCGGAGGTGGTCGAGATCAGGCGATCGAAGCCGGCCCACCGACGCGCGCCTGCGAGGAGGTTGCGCATTCTCTGGCGCCGAAAGAGCGGGCACCAGAGATCCCGGAGCGGTCGAAACTCGTCGAAGAACGCGGCCGACTCGATCGGCACGCGGGTCCAGCTCCTCAGGCGGATGTTGTTGCCCTCCTTCACCAAGTGGAGCACGTCGAAGCCAAGCAACAGGTCAGTCAGTGCTGGCGTCTGGAGGCGCTGACCAAGGCGCGCGATGAGCCCAGCCTGAATGTCGAGCGCGCCAACCTCGGGAAGATCAACAATGGCGCCGCGAGGACGGAAGCCCCGGACCTCCGGCCCTCGTTCACGCAACCAGACCGGCAGCTCGTCGCAGAAGATCTGGAGATCGCGAATGTCGGGAAAGACGATCGCATAACCTGAGAACTCTCCCTTTCCTTCAGCATTGACGAGTTCGGGCACATAGACCTGTGCGATGAACAATGAGAAGTGAAGCAGCAGCTTCTGCGCCGCTCTGTCGAGGAACGGAACCCCCTCCGCCGTGCATTCCTGAGCTCCGAGGAAGAGCGCGCTCGATAGATCCACCGAGCGCTTTCCGTCGGTCGCGTTGATGAGATCAGTCCAGGCCACCGCGGCATCCGTGGTAGGGAGGTTTGCGGCGCGATCCTCGAAGGGACCGCGCGTCGCGGGGACGCCGCGCGGGATGCTCCAGATCATGTCGCGCCAGAGCTTGATCCAGGGGCCCTTCCCCCCGACGGCGGCGGGATCTAGCTCGAGCAAGAAGGCTCCGTCGGGCACGTATTCCGGGTAGAAGTGCCGGGTCACGGCCTTCTCCTTCTTGGTCTTCGGATCGATTTCGACGGATTCTTCGGACCGGATCGGCGTGACGTCGCGCTTGGCCTTGTCCTTTCGAATCTTGGGCTCGGGCCTCTCGCCGAGTGCGGTCCGATAGGTGACATCGAACAGCTCGGCGAGCCCATCGGAGTCGAGCTCGACGTCCGCGCCGAAGGCATGCAGGCGCGCGACCCGGGCGATCCCGCGGCGTGGCCCGGGCTGGCGACTCAGAAACTCGAGCATGAGCACCAGCCCGGCCAGCCCGGACCGGTGCTGCGCGCTGGGGAGGTCGACAAGTCGATAGGTGAGGAGGAGCGGCCCGTTGGTCCTGGCCTTCGTCTTCATCGCGAGCTTGGCCATGTCAGGCGACCTTCTGCACGTTGACGTCCAGACCGCGCTCCGGGGTGTAGCGGGCAGCTGAAGCGATCCTGAGATGACGAGGCAGTCCGGGGACGGCTTCGACCGTGAGCCGATGTGGAGCTGGCAGCACGTACCCTTCCCAGGACTCGCGCCGGCGACAATGCTGGAGCACCACTTCGACGTCCGCATCCAGGATCGCCTGGGTGCCCTGGTCGTCGGTGTCGCGGAAGGAGCCCGGAATTGCGTAGTAGCCACTGTCGAGCAGGGGGGTCTCGGAGCGTGGCGTACTCTCGGCGGTCGCGTGAAGCTCCAGCGCGTCGGCCAGGTCGCGCTGGCTCAACGTCCGGCCTCGCAGTTCCAGCAAGAAGCGTTCGGCGCACTGAAGATCTGCGTGGTCGTATGGCAAAGAGTCGCGCGCGGGATAAGCGATCAGCTCGCCTCGGAAGCCGCGACCGCGAGCGCGGTGGCGATTGACACGTCCGAAGCGCTGTACCAGCGAGGTCACGGGGGCGAACTCGGTGATGAGCAGGTCCGCATCGAGATCCAGGCTCATCTCGCAGACCTGCGTGGTGACGGCGAGGGCAGACCGCATGGGAGGCTGGAACGCAGCGACGGTCTCCGCGTGACGTTCCTTCCGGTCGCAGAGTCGGAAGCGGCTGTGATAGGTGATGACCTGATGGGGTACCAGGCGCGCCAGTGCCTGCCCGACCTCCTGGCAACGGGCGACGGTGTTGACCACCCACAGGACTCGGCGGCCGTCGGCGAGCGTGGTCACTGCGTGCTGGAGCAACCCCTCGATCGAGGGTCGCACCTCGAGCTGATAGCGGGGAGCCAGCTCTGCCTCCTCCAGCTCGATGAGCGCCGCCCTGTCGTCCTGTCGAGGAAACACGCTGAGCCCGCAGCTCTCGAGCTGGGCTCTCCGGGAAGGAGGCAGGCTCGCGGTCATGCAGAGCACCGGACCACGAAACTCTCTGAGGAGCGCAAGGAGGCTGCGGAACATCGATGCATCGTAGCTATGAACCTCGTCGACGATGAGCGCCGCGTCAGCGAGGACGGGCACCAGACACAGGCTCTGATAGCGGTGCTCGAGGAACGCCAGGAACTGATCGGCAGTCGCGGAGAAGTAGCGGCGTGACCAGAGACCCAGGGCAAAGAGCCGAGCTTCGGCCTCCTCTGGCACGATCTGCTTGTCGCGAAGAGAGTCGGGCGGGTTGGTGCTCATCCCTTCCAGCTCGTATGTCGACGTTCCGTGTACCAGCGCGGCTTCGGCCTCGGGGGCCCAGCCGACGTAGTCCCGGAAACCCTCGGTGGCGGTTCCCCGTGTCGGATAGAGAAAGACGATCCGACCCAGAGGGGTTCTTCGTGCCTGCTCTCGTGCCCAGGCCCAGGCAGCGAGCGTCTTTCCGGAGCCGCACGCGGCGAGGAAGAGGCAGCGCTCCGGCTGGGTGGCCAGCGCCCGCTGGAAGTCGCGCAACCCGGCCTCTGGACGCGATCGACGAAAGATCTTCAGCCGCGGTTCGATGATCGCGGCGTCTATCTCCTCGGCCGTGAGGGCGGCGCCATGGACGACCTCTTCGATCCAGTCGGAAAGATCGTGTCCCTCGCGAACGAGCCCCGAAGCGACGGAGTCAGCGACGATGAGAGCGGTCTTGGTCGCGGCCACGAACCGCCGGCGCTCCGGGTCCGCTCGGAGCGCGCGCCGAAAGTGGGTCGCGGACTGAATCCCGGCGTCGTATGCCTCGCGCCACGGCGTCCCGAGACTTCCATCGCATCGGATCGGCAACGAGGAAAGCGGCGGGCACCGCCCGATGCCCAGCAACTCTCGCACGCGGTCAAACGTCAGCCACACATCGTGGTGGTCGAGATACAGGGGGAGGAGGCGCGCCTCGCGTCGAGGCTCCATCCAGCGGTGGTCGCCGCTCTCGCTCGCCTTGATGTGGTGTGACAGCACGGCGGCCGTGACGGCCTCCAGGTCGATCTGCTCCGCCACGGCCAGCCAGGAGCGGATCGCGGGGATGTGGAGGATGGCGGCGCTGATGTGCTCGTGGCGCAACACCTGCGTTCGCATGGGGCCGGTCATGGCGGCGCAGAAGTCCTCGTTGGCCTTGCCGAGATCGTGGAACAATCCGGCAACTCGAACGGTGACGAGAAAGCGCTCGGCGGCGCCAGGCTCGAGCCGAAAGAATCGGCAAAAGGCTCGTCCCCATCGCCGGTCGAGCCGGAAGACCTGCGCGGCTGCCCGCTCCGTGTCGCGCAGATGATCGGCAAGCGAGACGCTCGGTCGCCACGAGGTCACCTTCTTGGCGGGGAGGAACGCCGGTGAGGTCATCGCATCCTCTGGACCGGAACGAACAAGCCCGCGCCCATGTGGCGTCTTCCACCAAGACCAGTGCGCTGAATGGCGAGCGAGGCCGCTGAGTCGAGACCGTGGAGCCAGACCTGGAACCCCACGACTGTCTTGTCGTGGATCCGCATGACGCGTCTCTTGCCGACCGTCAGTTCGACCCGCTCCGGATCCTGGCCGATACTGATGACCGACAGCTGCTTGCGAGCCGCGTCGCGAAACGGCTCCGGCTCTTGAAACCCCTTGATGGTCACGATGCGCGCCACGAGTCGCGCTGCCGGCTGGAGGGGCGCAACCTCGATGCCCCCGACGGTGAGGGACTGGCCTCCGACCGCGAGGTTGCATCCGATGAGCGGAAACAGCTCCTTGATGTCGTCTGCCGGCAACCGGATCTGGATCGCCGATCCGCCGTGCAAGCGGAGACGCTGACCATCGCAGCGCTCGCCGCGCACGGTGTGGAGGCCCCATTGCTTGCGGCCGTGGATGGCGGGAACGACTCTTGCGACCGCTCCGAGCAGGGCGTAGCCGTGATCGAGCGGTAGCCATTCGCCGCGGATCGGCAGGCGAGCATCCACGACCGGGGATTCACTCATCGGAGAGACGTCGGTCATCTGGGTCATGCGTCCTCGAGAAGGCAGTTACGTTCTGGATGGGCGAGAGCCAACGGAAACACGCGACCGCTTCAGCCTGCGTTGCGGTCTATGTCCGGGCGAATGGCCGGGCCCGGGAATGGACACCCCAACTCATGGTGGAACCTCGCGATAGAGCGGCGCCATCGCCGCGAGGAGCTCGGCGATCGCGGCGCGCCAGGTGGCCGGGCGGATCAGCGTCGCGCGGGGGCCGAAGGAGAGGACCCAGGGGATGACCTCCCACTGAGCGCTCGAGGTGAGGCGGTAGCGGAGGCGGCCGTCGGAGAGACGGGCCTTTTCTTCGTCGGGGTGGTAGGTGCGCTCTTCGATTCGCCAGGCGATGTCGGGGTCGAAGAGGATCTCGACTTCTTCTTCGGTAGGCCCGACGAAGATGCCGAAGGCGCGGCGGATGTGGTCGTCGAGGTCGACGCGGGGGACCGGGAAGGTCTCGGTCAGGACGTCGAGGTCGCGGATGCGCTGGACGGCCAGGGTCGTGATGGCTCGGCGATCTCCGAGGCAACCGAGGACGTAGAGCGCCGAGCGATGCCAGATCAGCTTGAGGGGGCGCAGACGGTGCTGTCGTGTGGTTCCCTTCCAGGCGGCATGGTAGAGGATGCGGCAGACGCGCCGGCGGGCAACGGCGTCGGTGAGCTGATCGATGAGCTCGCGGCTATCGGCGTGGTCGACATGCCCTCGCGCGTGGGGGAGGAAGACGCTGGCCATTGCGTCGAGGCCGCCGTTATGGCGAGGGCCGAGGAAGCCGCGCAACTTCGCAGCGACAGAGGTGAGGTCCTCGTGGAGCGGCGTTCCGATGAGCGGCTGGAGGGCGGCGAGCGCCGCGTGGACCGCGAGAAGCTCCATGGTGCCGAACTGGATCGTCTCGAGCGCTCGGATCGTCTGGTCGACTCGATAGAGCCGCTTCTGCTTGCCCTCGGTCTCCTCGACGACCGCGAAGTCCTGCTCGAGGGTGGCCAGGTCGCGCTCGATGGTCTGCTTGGAGACGTTGCACTGGTCGGCCAGCTCCTTGATGGAGAAAGCGCGCGGCGAGCCGGCGAGGAGGCGCAAGATGGCCCACTGCCTGACGAGCTGGGCCGAGTCGGCCCGGCGCGCCGCGGCCGACTCGTGGTGGCCCTTGCCGTGGATCGGCGGATCGGGCCCGATCACGTCCATACAGCAGTCCTCCGCGCGCGGCGCGGCATGCTTCCTCCCCTGCCGACGATCGACGATCCGATCAGCGACAGCACATGGTCGCGCGCGCGACGAAGGGTCCGCAAGCATGAGCTGCTGAAAATCTGGCCTGCGCCCTGCGGGGGTGAAATCCCGGATCAGCGCCGAGATCGATCGTCCGCCGAGCGCGAACTGCGATCGCACCGTCAGGGCTGGATTCTGGGCGGCCTGGTCGCTGCGCCGCGTCGGGATCCGTCCACGTCGAGGTTGATGCCGATGGCCGTCACCTGGCGGCTCCGGCACCCGCTGTCGGGCGACCTGTTCGCGGGATTCGCCGCCGCGGTGGCGTGAGCGACGGCGGCGACGAGCGGCGACGAATCGAAGCCGGTCGGGATCAGGTCGCCGGGCCGCGCCTCTGGATGCGCCGGGCCAGGACGAGGAGGCCGAGGACGGCGAGGACGTTCAGCACCGCCTTGGCCACGACGT